>JAEEGF010413214.1_pt1 | contig 11132 bp, 7 predicted proteins | sample 9134171 | NCBI WGS metagenome assembly JAEEGF01 (sample SAMN16246542, study PRJNA631951) | gut metagenome | biome: gut microbiome; feature: rumen; material: AP-attached | host: Bos | place: Iran: Karaj | collected 2018-10
GAGACTATATATGTAACTGATATAATCATTCCTGTCTACCATGAAAAAGGCAAGTTTCTTCTTGTCCTCAGACAATGCATAGCTTCTCAGGGTACAGTGATCTGCAGTATCCTCATCAAGGATTTCAAAGCTCCTTTTCACACTTCCGTCGCTCACTGAAATGACGCCGCATCGTCCCAGACTGTCAACGACAAGTATGCTGTCATCAGAATAATTAAAGATTGCTTTCACTATGCTGATCTGGAAATTACTCTCCTCAAGCTTCCAGATCTTCTCCCCGCTCGCAAGATCAAAAGCGGATATGCTCTTCTCACAGAAGATTATCAGCTTGTCATCACCGGCCCAAAATATATTGCTGCCCTTATCGCCGAAGTTGTCCTCCTCGATGATTTTCCTGTGTTCCTTAGTATCCCAGGCGATAACGACGCCGTTTACATCAATCGCCGCAAAATAAGTTCCTTCCTCAGACAGCTTAAAGTCCGATACATGGTTGGGCATCCTGTAGTTCCATGCGGCGCTGATGTTGCTGCCCTCCAGAGTAACATACGCGTAAGAAGCCTTGCTTATAGCCCTTATCGCTTCAGGCGTAACAGGCCTCTGATCGGTCTCATCCGAAGGAAGAGCCGCCAGAGCCAGTTGCATAGCCTCTATCCGGTTCTCATCGTCCAACAGTTTTTCAGATTCATTTGCAAGATATCTGGACTGATTCTTAAGGGATTCCAGATAGTTCTTTTGTATGAGTGAGTTACTATAGAGCATGTAGCCCGCAAAGCCCAGAGAAAGCGCCATTGCTCCGGCAAAGATCGCGCTCATCCTGCGCATCTTGTACTGGCGCTGTCTGTTTATCAGTTCGTCATAGGAACAGCCTATAAGAGCAGCGGCAAGCCTTGGAAGCTCCTCAGCTTTGGCTCTTCTGTAGGGAAGCCTGTAGTCGCAGGAAAGCGGCTCGAAGGGGATCTCCTCCGTATGCTCATTTCCCTCCTCGTCCTTAAAGGTTCTTTTTCCAGACAAAAGAACTTTCGGAATGACCTCAGATGGCTCACCCTCGCAAAGAACCGTCAGTATCTTATTCATTGAGTGGTTCTTTAAAAAGTATTCGATTTCTCTTTCAACCCAGGTGGATTTCTTCGTGCTGTGAGAACAGATCACTATGAGGTAATCTGCGTTATAGAGAGCCTGGGAGATGGTGTCGCCCAGGTCGCTTGTGATGGGAAGTTCGTCCTTATCCCTGAAGATCCTCTCGATCTTTTTTACTCCTGTGGACTTCTGAATCTTCTTTGGTATATGGAAGTGTTCGAGGTCCCTTACTATGGATGCCGCGATCTTGTTGTCAAGCTCGGCATGTTTATACGAAATAAAAGCATTGAAGTGGTTGATCATTATACTCCTCCAAACAAAACACTCGGAATATAATAACACACTGCCAATGCTTTTTAAAATGTTTTCTTATATGGATACGTCAAAACCTCCGGATATTACCGGGGCAGCTCCACCACCACCCGGCATTGTGACAGCGGGCATGGCATTTGACGATCCCCCACCAATGGCAGGTGCCGGTGAACCGCCGGCTGCTGCAGCCACACCTGCGCCGCTTGCCTGCTTGCTCTTTTCGTGCTCAATGACGCCCTTTAAGTATATCTTGTCCGCCTCCGCTATCTCCTTCATCTCCTTGGTTCTGTGCTTGATCTTCATCATCTTCAGGTCCTCGTCGGACATGTTGGGATTGGGGGCGAAGGTAGATTCAGCAAGTTCAGTCAGGTCCAGCTCCTCCATCATTTCCATCATTTCCTCTGACATCTCAGCCATCATATCATTGACGGAAGAAGCGCTGCTTTCTGCAACCTGTTCTATATTTTCGGAAAGAGATTCTTTTAGCTCCGCCATCTGAAGTTCCATCTCATATTGATACTCTTCGGCATCTGCCATCATCTCTTCATCTATTTCTTTTCCTTCTGATTCTTCCTCGGGAATTTCCTCAGGAATTTCCTCCTCTTCGGACTCTTCCCGTTTTTCCTCCACTTCCTCAAGCGCAGCTGAAAAGCCATTTTTATGCCTCTCTACCATTTCCTCCTGCTCAAGGTGGCTTACCTTCTTCTTGGCGATCTTTTCCATGGATTTGGCATGGCTTATGGCAAGCTCAAGCTCTTCCTCATCGTAATTGCCGTTTGCCTTGAGGCGGTTCAGACGCATGATCTCGCGCTTTGCGGACTGCACCGCTTTTTTCGCCGTAACAGAATTCTTACTTCTCACTATCTGGGAGGATATCTTCTTGTAGCTGTACTGGAGCTTTTTCTTTTCCAGTGAGGATTTCTCTGCCTTTTTTCTGGAAGCTTTCAGCTGACTTGCATAGGAAATACTCTGGTCAACAACGCTCTGCTTCTGTTTGCTCTGGGTTCTGTCCTGAGATTCCATCTGACGAAGGGATGACGCCTGCTTTTCCTGATTTTCAGGCGCAAGCTTATTAGAGGAACCGGATTTTGCTCCGCTTCTGTTAAAAGGACTGGCGTATAGATTCTTCATGCCTATAGAACTAACTGCCATTTTCCCGGTCCTCCGTGACCAAAAAAGAAAAAAGATATCCTTATCACTCTGTATATCGTCAGGGTGTAAGGATATCTTTAGTCTCTAATTATATCTTTATTGTAAGAACATTAAGTCCCAAAACATTCTGATAAGTAAAATCCTTGGCAATGCTGTTGACCATGCGGATTCCAATGTTGTGAGTCTTGTCTTCCGGATCAGCAATTCTCTGTCTCTGTACAGGATCAAACGGCTTACAGTCATCCTTGATACAAAGGATAACATCCTCGTCCTTTACAATGGTTCTGGCTGAGAGATTGTGCTTCTTTTCATCCATGGAAAAACCGTGGAGAACCACATTGCCTGTCATCTCCTCCATGGATAGACTCGTCAGGTAACTCCGCCTCTTATCAACTCCCTTTTCAGCACAGAAATCCTGTACCTTTTTGGACATTCCCACAACGTCTTCCATGTCATGAACATAAAGCTCAAGCCTGTGATCCTCATCCACTCCGAAGTCTTCGGAGATAACCATGAGTTCGTCCATATTTCTGGGCATGTGCTTGTTCTTTACTATTGAATATATCAGAATTATCGCAACACATGTTATACCGTTTAATATGTTTGCTACATACACAGCATGTATACCGATGTGTGGTATGAGAAGCGCGGTAAATAAAGCCATACACAAAACGCCGTCAAATATGGCAATTAAATGGACCAGGAAGTTTTTGCCTGAAGCCTGGGCATAGCATTGGAAGTGCATTACGATAACGCTGAGGGGCATGCATAACGGTATAATCCTGAATCCCCAGACCGTCATCATAAACTCGGGAACAGTGGGATCCTGGAAGAATATCATTGTGAAAGGCTTTGCCATAATGGCCATGAATAATGAAACTGCTAATTGCAGCGGGACAAACTTAAACAGAGCGCATCTCATGACATTTGTCAGAGTCGTCCTGTCTTCCTCTCCTATGCTGACGCTCATCATCATTCTGGATACGGCCATCATTCCGCCCGGAATTGACCAGAACAATCTCATAACCACTTCTGATGCAGTAAAAGAAGACATACCCGGGGTAAAAACATAGGCCATGATCAGCGCGTTTATGATAAAGCCCCTGAGGGTCTGATATCCATAATTGATCGCGCCGGGAAAGCCGATTCCGATGATCTGTTTTCCCTCATCCCACCTGAGGTTTTTAAAGTTGAGCCTAAGGGCAGATTTTCCGGAAAAGAAATACTGGGCCTGGATAAGCATGAATATCCACATACCAAGAGCTGACGCGAGGGCAAGCCCCAGCGCTTCCAAATGCATTGCCTGGACGAAAATAAAGTTTAGAAGAATGTTGATTACAACGTAGACCAGACTGGCAATTGTTGTTCTTGTAGTTTTATTTTCCAAAGAAAGAAAGGCAGACAGCTGATTGGCGATCAGAAAAGGAAATGCACCAATTGCCTGGCCGATGATATATAAGTTAAAGACCGGCCTTACCGCCTCATCCGGAGCTATCATCGCTGTCAGGTCAAATACTCCCATCACAAGAAGTATGGCTGCAGTAATGAAAGCGACCAGAGTTGACAGGATCATATCAACAGTGAATACATTCTGCATCTGGTCAACCTGATTTTTGCCCATATATTTACCGCAGATAATGACAGAGCCTGAGGTCAGCATAGTTCCGATTGCGCCAAGCAGCATAGTTACGGGAGTATACAGTCCCACAGCACTCATAGCCTCACTGCCTACAAAGTTGGAGGCAAAGATTCCTGAGACTATGCCGTTGATGGCACCTATTGCTACCAGGAGAATCTGGACAGGCAGAAGCCTGAACAGAAGCTTGGTGGTCATTTTTGAGTCTGATAGCGGAGCCACGGTTTTTTCCATGCGTGTAGTGTCCTTTCGTAGAAATATATACTCCGCGATACATACAGATTGCTCCGCTTGCACTCTCGCAATCTGTACGTCCATTCGGAATCCGGGCTGACGCCCTACTTCCTCATGTCCGTTACGTCTTCAAAGTCAGACAGAGATTCGTGCGAACACAAATCTCTGCCCGACCTTGAATCCGTATATCGCTCACATCTTTTCCGGCGAATCAAATCCAAGCAAATCAATTCCGGTTTCAAGCACCTTGAGGGTGATGTTGAGGAGGGCGATGTAGCTCTCCTTCTTATATGTGTCTTCCTCCGACAGAATCTTGGTTCCGTGGTAGAAACTGTTGAAGGCGTTGCTCAGGTCGTAAATATATGCGCAGATCCTGTTGGGAGCCAGATCTCTTGCTGCGCTCTCAACTGCGTCCGCGAACTTGGTCAGTTCTATCATCAGACCTTTCATCGCAGGACTGTCGGGATTTCCGAGCTTTGCAGCCTTCACGTCGCCGCCCTCTGCCTCATATTTCTTGAGGATAGACTTGATGCGGACGATGGTGTAGAGAATGTATGGACCTGTATCTCCCTCGAAAGAAGTAAATTTGTCAATGTCAAAGATATAGTCCTTGGCGGGCTGGTTTGAGAGATCGCCGTACTTAAGTGCAGAGAGCGCAATCTTAGAAGCCGTGCTCCTTGCCTCATCCCCGGGCATATCGGGGTTGCTTTGCTTAACCCTGTCGTACATCTTGTCCTTGATCTCCTGAACAAGGCTCTCAAGGTGCATTACGCCGCCCTGCCTTGTCTTAAAGGGCTTTCCGTCAGGACCGTTCATGGTTCCGTTTCCTACAAAACGAAGATCTGTCTCAGGAAGTACGAGCTTAGTCTTTCTCGAAGCCCTGAATACCTGCTCAAAGTGAAGGGCCTGCCTCTTATCAGTAAAGTAGTATATTGCATCGGGGCGGTATTCTTTCATACGCTCCTTGATCGTTGCCAGATCGGTAGTGGCATAGAGAGCAGCTCCGTCCGACTTAAGGATCATGCACGGAGGCATCTCTTTTGTATCAGACTCCTCTGCAACGTCCACAACAAGGGCACCCTGGCTCTCGTGGGCATAGCCGTGGGATTTCATGTATTCCACCATCTCAGGAATCTGGTCATGTACGTCTGACTCGCCCTTCCAGAGGTCGAAGTGAACGTTGAGGCTGTCATAGTTCTTTTTAAGATCAGGAATGGAAACGTTCATTATGTGATGCCAGATAGCTCTGTAGGCCTTATCTCCGTCCTGCATGCGCTTTGTAGCTTCAAGGGCAGCTGTCTTGTACTCCTCTGCCGCTTTCTTCTCTTCCTCTGAAGCGTCATCGTCGACTTTTGTCTTTCCGCTGGCGCAAGGATAGATCTCAGCAAGCTCCTGAATGGTAAAAGGCGGCTCCTTAGGGAAAGGTCCCTGGTGGTTGGGATCAAAGTAGGGAAGCTCCGGATGACGGCACTTAAGCTCTGTGATGATAAGTCCCATCTGAAGTCCCCAGTCGCCCATATGGATATCGCCGATAACGTTATTTCCGGCGTATTTAAGTATCCTCTTTACAGCCTCTCCGATTATGGCCGGACGAAGATGTCCGACGTGAAGGGGCTTTGCAACATTTGCTCCGCCGTAGTCAAGAATGATCGTGGGGGCATGGCCGGGCAGATTTACACCCATGTGCTTCTCGTGCATCATCCTTACCACATATCCGCGAACGAAGTCGCAGCTTACCGTGATGTTCAAAAAGCCGGGCTTTACGGAATCCACCTTTTCAAACATCTCATTGTCCTGAAGTTTTGCAGCCACTTCATCTGCGATGATGAAGGGAGCCTTGCCGTATTTTTTGGCTCCTGCCATGGCACCGTTGCACTGGTACTCACACAGGTCAGGCCTGTTGGATATGGTCACGCGGCCCAGATCCCTTTCATAGCCGCAAGCCTCAAAGGCATCTCCAACCTCTTTTGATATCAGTTCAAGTACTTTTTCCAAATCAATTACCTCTCTTTATTATCCAATTTCAAAAAACTCATCTATTGCGATAAGCCACAGAGCGAAAGTCTTGTCAGAGAACATGGAATATTCTCCCGCTGATGTGTACTGTGTGCTTCCTTCATTCATATATACATACTTCTCAGTGTAGTCAACAACCCAGGTGTCTTCTCTGTCTCCGGCTTCAATATCATAATAATATATTGTAGGTTCGTCAGTGTAATATGCACATCCATCGATATCCATATTCAGACTGCCAAACTCATTTGCAAAGATCAGACAGTATACCATAGACTGTTCAAAGTATGGAGTGTTATCTTTGAGAAGGCTTTGGTCCACCAGATGAACTTCGAGAAGATCATAGAGAAGCTCTCTGTCTATTTTTCTTCCATTCTCAAGGACATTTTTATCAACGTAGTCGCAAAAATCACCGGCGGTCTTTCCTCCGTAAAGAACGGTGGAATCCTTGATAACATCGCGCCCCTCTATGTAGATATAATCATCATAGTAGTAGGCGTCTGCATACTCATACTGCTGGCTGGTATAGTCATCTGTATCGTAATCAAATTCGTCCTCACCGCTGAAGTAGTCGTCATAGTCTCCGTACTGCTCAAGGAATTCATCGACGTCAAAATCCTCGAAATCACCAAAATCAAAATCATCGGGGTCCACACCGTCGAGGTCGTATTGCCCCATAATGTTATCAGGATCCGTATAGTTGTCAACAAACTCCTCGATCTCTTCCTCGGTCATTTCTTCTGCCTTTGACATAAATTTGCTGATAGCGGCCTTTATAGCAAATCCCGCTGCCACAGAGACAGCCAGAAGCACAGCCACGATAGCAACAACTATAGGCCATACCTTTTTCTTTTTGGGAGGTGCTGCTACAGACGCGGCCTGGGGATTAAATCCCTGGATACCATCGCCCTGCCCGCCGGCTCCAAAATCAACATTCTGTCCTGCGACGTTCACGGCAGAAGCATCCACCGGCGCGCCACACTTCATGCAAAACTTTTCCTCCGGACTCACCTGAGCCCCGCAATTCGAACAATACATCCTTTTTCATCTCCCCTTAATTAATCATCTACAGTTAATTTAAAGTTTAATCAACCCTGGCGGCTTTTTCAAGCTCCCTCTGGGCTTTTGAAAAGCTGCAGCCGCAGAAATCCTGCCTGTAGAGGTCAAACATTGCCGACAGTTCGATCGACCGCTTGTAGCCATTCTTTTTCTTAAAATCCGAAGGAAGGAACGTCACTCCCTCTTTCTGCGCAGCCGCTTCTCCCACTTTGTTGAGTACATCCGCGTTCTTTAACGGGCTGATCGTAAGAGTTGTCGTGAAGTACTCAAATCCCTTCTCCCTCGCGATCTTTGCGCTCTCTGCAAGCCTTAGCTCAAAGCACTTTCTGCAGCGCTCTCCGCCCTCCTTGCAGTCTTCATAGCCCTTAACCGCGTCGTAGAAGTCCTTCGGGTCATATTCCCCCTCGATGATGTCGATCTTTCTCGCCCTCTCATCCGAGTTCATTTTGTCAAAAGAGTTCTCGTCGACCTGCCTGTTATACTCGGCGATAAGCCTTTTCTCCTCCTCAACTCTCTTGTGGTACTCCGCGTTCGACGTGATGTTGGGATTGTAAAAGAATACAGTCACATCAAAGTACTGTCTCAAATATTCAAGGCAGTATGAGGAACATGGCGCACAGCAGGCATGGAGAAGAAGCTTTGGAAAAAGACCTTTCTCCTGAAACTCCTCTATTCTGTTATCCAGCTCTTTTGCATAATTTCTCTTGTTCATATACCAAGCTTATCAAGTATCTCCAGGGCAACTTCTTCAGGACTCTTGCCGTCGGTATCGATCACGATGTCAGCTGCCTCGTCGTAAACTTCGGATCTCTTTTCCTGGAGCTCTTTTATCCTCTCCAAAGGATTGTCAGTCCTAAGAAGCGGTCTTGTGTCATCGCCTTCGAGGCGCTTAAGGACTGTCTCCGGGCTTACCTTCAGGTAAATCACCTTTCCGGCCTCTTTTAGAAGTCTTCTGTTCTCTTCTCTGACAGGAAGTCCGCCGCCCAGGGATATTACCATGTCTCTCCAGTGGTCGTCTGTGATGGTCTTAAGAAGTTCCGTTTCCATATCTCTGAAGGCTTCTTCGCCGTCCTCTGCGAAGATATCGCTTATGCTGCGGCCTTCAGTGGTCTCAATTGCTTCGTCCGTATCCAGAATGTCCAATGACAGCTTCTCTGAAAGGATCTCAGAAACCGTGGTCTTGCCACTTCCCATGAAACCTTCTAAAATCACGTTTCTTGCGCCTGTGACCTCCATCATCAGAGTTCTGTATACTCTGTCTGCCTGTTCGTCAGTTATCTTTATTCCCTCGTTCCAGAGTTCGTAGGCATCAACTGCCTGGTAAAGCAACATCTTAAGGCCTGAGAAAGTCTTTGCTCCCGCTTCTCTTGCAAGCTTAAGGAATTTGGTGTCAAGCGGCTTATACACTACGTCAAGCGCCGCTGAGACATGTCTGTAGAATTCTTCATCTTCGATTACCGCGCTGTTTACATCGGGGAATAGTCCCACTGAGGTACACTGGATCGCAAAAAAGCTCTTTTCCTTAGAAAGGATTTCTTTATAGTCCGCGATGTCCATGGGGATCACACTCTCATCGTCCACTTCATCCGCGATGGCGACCGCCTTCTCAACCGTGCGGTTCAGGATGTAGACTTTCGAGGCGCCCTTTTTAATACACAAATGAGCAGTTGGCCTTGCAACGCCTCCTGCTCCAAGAATAACTATCGTCTCGCCCTCAAGGCTTATGCCCTCTGTCTGCATCGCCCTGTAGAGGCCTGTCATATCTGTGTTGTATCCCCTGTAGCCCTTTAAGACTTCGTCTCTGACCAGAGTGTTAACAGCGCCTACGCTCTCTGCCAGGGGATCTACATACTTAAGGTATTGAAGCACATCGCTCTTGTAGGGAACGGTTACGTTGATGCCTCTGATGCCCAGCTCATAAGCGCCTCTAACGGCGTTCTTAAGCCCGCCCTCCTGTACTTCGAAAGGCACGTAGACCAGGTTTTCTCCTGTCATATCGGCGAACATGCCATGGATCAGGGGCGACATTGTGTGGCGCACCGGATTTCCTATTATTCCGCAAACGATGGTATTTCCGTCAGTGTAGTTGAGCATAGACACCCCCGTTACTCACTCTTTTTAAGCTTTACTCTTACTATTATATCAGTTATAACTGCAAAAATAACAAGACTGATGGCCAGCATCTGCGAAACAGGAAGTCCAGTGGTGTGCATGATGAGCTGATCCGTTCTAAGGCCCTCTATCCATGCTCTTCCAAGACCGTAGCCGCCAAGGTATAAAAGAAGTATCTCGCCGTCAAACTTCTTGTGCTTGCAGTATAGAAGCAATATGATGAACAGTCCCAGATTCCACATACTCTCATACAGGAACGTGGGTGAAACCTGAATGTAATTGGTCGTTTCACTCATATGCTGCCTCATGAGCTCGGTAATCTCACCGCTTCTTACCATCTCGACGGGAAGTCTCATGGCAAAGAGACCGTCCGTGTATTCTCCAAAGGCCTCTCTGTTTGTGAAGTTTCCCCATCTTCCCATCACCTGGCCAAATACAAGACCGAACATGATGGTATCTGCAAACAGCAGGAAGCTCTTTTTCTTGACCCTGGTGTAAATAAAGATAGTCAGAAGACCCGCCAGTACGCCGCCGTAGATGGCGAGGCCGCCGTTTCTGATGTTAAAGACGCTTATCGGGTCGTCCTTGTAGTAATCCCAGGCAAAGAACACATAATAGGCTCTGGCGCCGAGGATTGAAAAGATGATGATGTAGATTGCGATGTCCCAGTAATCATCCGGGTTCTGGTCGGTCCACTTTGCCACCCTGGCAATTATTATGAGGGCCACGAGAAAGCCCAGACCAATGATCACACCATATAGTGCTATTGAAAAACCAAAAACTGAAAAGTTCTTGGGTACGTTCTTTAAGTAGACACCGATGTTTGGAAATGCGATGTCCATCTTGCCCATTATATCCGGCATAGCTCCTCCCCTTTGTATCAGACGTTAAAACGGAATAGTATTACATCCCCGTCCTGAACCACATACTCTTTTCCTTCCATTCTTACAAGGCCCTTTTCCTTGGCTGCGGAAAGTGAACCTTCCCTCAAAAGATCCTCGTAGTTGATGACCTCAGCCTTGATGAAGCCTCGCTCGAAATCGGTGTGGATCTTTCCTGCGGCCTGAGGCGCCTTTGTTCCGATCTTGATGGTCCAGGCTCTGGTCTCATCCTCTCCGGATGTAAGGAAGCTCATAAGTCCCAGTGTTCTGTAGCTTGCTGCGATCAGCTTGTCGAGACCTGACTCTGAAAGTCCCATGCTCTCAAGGAACTCTGCCTTCTCATCTTCAGCCAGCTCGGAGATCTCAGCTTCGATCTGTGCGCTGATAACAAATACTTCGCTTCCTGATCTTGATGCAAGTTCTCTGACAGCGGCAACATACTGATTGGATGCTCCGTCGTCAGCAATATCGTCGTCAGTAACATTTGCCGCATAGATAACAGGTTTCCAGGTAAGAAGGCTGTAGGTGTTCATAAGTGCCAGCTCGTCATCATCAGTGATCTCCAGCTCTCTTGCCATCTTTCCTGCTTCCAGGATTTCTTTTATCTTATTTAAAAGATCCAGCTCCTTGGCTGCAGTCTTATCCATCCTTGCAGT
>JAEEGF011115738.1_pt1 | contig 11132 bp, 8 predicted proteins | sample 9134171 | NCBI WGS metagenome assembly JAEEGF01 (sample SAMN16246542, study PRJNA631951) | gut metagenome | biome: gut microbiome; feature: rumen; material: AP-attached | host: Bos | place: Iran: Karaj | collected 2018-10
CCAAAGTATTATTTTTTACTTTTCCTTTTTGTTGCAGAAAATCTCCGTAAATGGCCAAAATATTATCACCGTCAATTATGCTGCCTGTTTCGTCAATCGCAAGACATCTGTCTGCATCTCCGTCAAAAGCAAATCCGATATCCAGACCATTATCAACCACAAACTTCTGAAGGTGCTCAATATGAGTTGAACCACAGTCTGTATTGATATTAAGTCCGTCGGGTGCATTATTCATAACATATGTTTTTGCTCCGAGAGCATCAAATACGCCCTTTGCGATCTGCCATGCTGCTCCGTTTGCTACATCCAGTCCAACCTTAATATTCTTGAAGCTGAACTTTGAAAGAGAGATAAGATAACCGATATATCTGTTTCTTCCCTCTACATAATCCACTGTTCTTCCGATATTCTCTCTCTCAGCTACAGGGATCTCAATCTTTCCATCAATGTAGTCCTCAACCTTAAGGATTGTTTCCTCATCCATCTTCTCACCGTTTCCGTTAAGAAGCTTGATGCCGTTGTCATAAAATGGATTATGAGAAGCTGAGATCATGATTCCGCAATCAAAATCATCCGCTCTTGTGATATATGCTACTGAAGGTGTTGTGGTAACGTGCATGATATATGCATCTGCACCACTTGCCATAAGTCCTGTACAAAGAGCGTACTCGAACATATAGCTTGATCTTCTTGTGTCCTTACCAATAACAACCTTAGCCTTTTTTCCCTGATTGGCTCCATAATACCATCCAAGAAATCTTCCTATCTGCACTGCATGTTCAAAGGTAAGATTCTTGTTAGCCTCACCTCTGAAGCCGTCAGTTCCAAAATATTTTCCCATACATTTCCTCTCTTTCAGTTCTTTGAAATTTCCGAACTGTCTCTGAGGAGACTGTTCAGTTCATCTATGAATGAGTTGACATCCTTAAAGCTTCTGTATACAGAAGCAAATCTTACATAGCTGACCTCGTCGATTTCTTTCAGACGATCCATTACCATTTCGCCTATAGTGACGGATTTAACTTCCTTTTCAAGCCGTCCGCGGAGTTCAAGCTCGATATCGTCCGCAATTTTTTCAATGCTGTCCAACGCGACAGGTCTTTTCTCACATGCTCTCAGCATTCCGTTGATCAGTTTCATGCGGTCGAATGCCTGGCGGGTCCCGTCACGTTTTACAACATAGAGCGGCATGCTCTCTATCATCTCATATGTGGTAAATCTTTTTCCGCAGGAAAGGCACTCTCTTCTCCTTCTGATCCTGGCTCCCTCATCAGCAGGGCGGGAGTCTACGACTTTGTCTTCAAGATATCCGCAGTATGGGCATTTCATGGCTTAGGTCTCCTTATTCAAACTATTTAAATATTCCGTGAGTTCTTCTCTCGTGAACATGATATTCAAAACACTCAGGAGTGCGTTTGTACTTAAATATATCGGCAATCCAAGACTTTCAAGAAGTCTCTTCCTTATTTTAGAGCTGTTGTTTTTCCCTGAAAGACCGAGCAGATAAAGATCTTTTTTACTTATTTTCCCGAAAGATCCCTTGTCGGTGCTTTCATCCAGGAACGTGACCCCGGCTGTTTTCAGACTGCTTATGATCACATTTTCATCAAGGCCTTCTACACCGAGATACCCTTCTTTTGAGGGCTTGTCTTTTCTTCTTTCTTTGCCTTTAACATTGGGTATATAAGCATTTTTGATCTTATCCTGCGGCACAAAGCTCTTGATGTAGTTTCTTATCTGGAAACCGGAAGCGTCACTGTCTGTGAGGATAACGATTCCTGAAATATCAGCTATTTTTTTAATCAGATTACGTTTCTGAGCGTCATTGTAGATCCTGAACCCTGAGGTCTCAAAAATCTCCGTATCCAGAAAACTTTTGAGTTTCATCAGATCATATCTGCCTTCGACTATAACGGCTTCTTTTATTCTATACATTGCAGAGATCGAGTATAAGGCTCTTAAGGATCGTCATCTCGTCATTAGCAGATGTCTTCAGCGAAAGATCCGCGTCTGCGCAAAGGATTACGGCATTTGCAAGGTATTCGGCCGATATTCCTCTGCTTTTTGAAACGGACATTTTAGCCATATATTCACTGGAACCCGTATGCTGTATGACTTTTTTATAGTCGCCAGTCGTTTTTCCGCAGTACAGTCTCCGGAACTGCGATGCCAGAAGAGCAACGAAAGGTATAGCTTCAAAGGATGGCAAAGAAGTGATCTTTTGCAGATTGTCAAATGCGGCATTATAGTTTTTACTGACTATCTGATCTGTGAGTTTGAAAACATCCCCTTCATCGAGCATATCCGTAACAGCGTTGATATCATCCCTTGTAATGCTGTTTGTCCGGCTGTAAGCGGCAATTTTGTCAATTTCACTTATAATTGCCCTCATCGAAGTTCCGGACCGGTCAATAAGATATGAGGCATTTTGAGACGGTATCTTTTTTTCATATGACGCGAATCGTTTGGATATCCATCTGATCAAAGAGGGTCTGTCCTGTTCCTTAAAAATCAGTTCTTTTCCGTTCTCCCGGAGATTCTTTATCAATTTAAGTCTGCTGTCGGGAGTCTGATGCGCATAGTAAAGTACAACTATACTGGAATACTCCGGAGGGTTTCTGAAGATCTCAGCTATATTTTCTTTTTCAAAGTCTTCAAGTTTTCCGAAATCAACATTTCTGAGCTCGCAATATGACCTTTCGGACATGAAAGGCGGAGTTTCAATAAAATCCAGAAAAGCTTTTGTGTCAATTTCAGGTCCGTCGAAGCAGGCATATCCGAAGTCAGAGCTTCCGTCCGGGAGGCATCTGTTCAGGATAGAATTTGCAAACTGCCTTGATAAATAATCCTCGTCACCCCAAATCAGATAAAGACTCTCCGGTCCTGACTTCTTCAGTTCAGAGAGGGCAGAAGCGTAGTTTGTACTTTCATCACGTTTATCATGTTTTGATCTGTTGTAAGCCATTCTTCTCAATCTATCCTGAAGCAGACATTTCCGTCTTTATCGGTACGGTATATCCTGCAGCCTGCATGTTCTAGCCTTTCCAGGGCTTCCGGGGCAGGATGACCGTATGTGTTAAAGCCTGTGCTGACCACAGCATATTCCGGTGATATTTTTTTCAAAAAATCTGCACCGCTCGAGTATTTTGATCCGTGGTGTCCTGCTACGAGCAGGTCAACATCGGGAATATGATGTCTGATTATAAGCTGTTCTTCTGACTCAGAGTTCGCATCACCGGTAACAAGTATCCTGAATCCGGCTGCATCTATAAGCATCATTATACAGCTTTCATTCTCACTGACTGCATTTCCATCCGGAGCAAACAGAGAGATGCTAATATTATCGCATTCTATTTCTGCATCACTGCCAAGAAGAATTGTATTGACTCCGTTTCTTTCTGCCGAAGTCATTACAGTATCCAGCATCTCATCATCATCCGGAACACTATCGGGAATGATCAGGTTTTCCACATCGACGATCTCTTCCAGGTATTCGACACCGTTGCAGTGGTCCGAATGAAGATGGGTCAAAATGAGATAATCGGCTGTACGTCTTACACATGAGCTCAGATAAGCACCGGTGATTATCCCCGCATTTTCCGTTGTATATGTACTTCCGCAATCGATCAGTATCGTCTTGTCCCCGGAATACAGAGCAAGGCTCTGGCCCTGACCGACATTTACAGTCGTGAAATACGCTTTGGGCGAAGAATAATAATATGACGAAAAAGCCGTGGCCCCTATATAGATTCCGATTATTACGGTAATTCCCGCGGGAACCAAAACTGTTTTTCTCTTTTTGCTGAAAATCAGATACAGTATGACAATATATGAAAGGCCAAGCCATATACCGTATATCCCGTTAATATAGACACAGCTGTAATTGAAATCCGAAAGCAGTTTTACGACACAGATAATATATCTCGCGAAATAAGATATGAATAACGCGATTCCTTTTCCCAGAACCGGAATGATGCAGCCTGCAATACATGCCGCAAAACCGCCGATAAAGCATATGCTGACAGCCCAGAGACACAAAACATTAGTCAAAGGACTAATAACAGAAACAAACTTAAAGTGAACAGCCATCAGCGGTATCGAGAATACGAGAACACTCAGCGAACTGGCAGCAATCCCGGAAATATAGACAGCGAGTTTTGCAAATAATCCCTTTTTAGCCTTAAGTGAGGCCGTAAAGTTCTCAAATGCAGGAGAAATAAGCTGGATTCCCGCCATTGCAGAAAAAGACAACTGAAGGCCTGTACCGGTAACAGCGTAAGGATTGATCGCAAGTATCAGCAGAAGAGCAAACGAAAGCGATGTCAGCGGATCGTTCTGTCTTTGAAGTACCGGTGCCATAAGAAGTATGCTTATCATAACTGCAGCTCTTACAGCCGAAGCCGGGGTACCGGATATCAGTACAAAGAACCAGACAACTGCTATAGAAAACAGAGACGCCCTTCTGGTCCTCCCAAAAATAAAAATGACTGCTCCCGCCAAAAAAGAGATATGCAGGCCTGAGACGGCCACCGCATGCATAAGTCCAGCTCTGGACATCGACTGGTACAGAGGAACATCCCTGTAAAGATCTGTTTTATCTCCCAGAAGAAGAGATCTCATAAAACTCTCCGTGTCTTCAGGAAAAATTACGGAGATCTCATTTTTCAGTGCAGCAGAGATGATCTTCGGAAAATACCTGACCGGAGTGATCGTATGCTCTTTGAAAAGCTTCACCCTGCTTTGAGAGGTTCCTGTAACAAAAATATCCCTGGCAGAATAAGTATAGCTTGTTCTGCCGTATAAGATCCGGGCATCTCTGAATCTGACCCTTAAACCGATAATGTTTCCGGGTCTGAGCGATTTCTCCGGAATTTCATCATAGATATATAAAACAGATTTCAGGCCATTGCATGTTCCATCCAGTATCTTAACGGATACCTTTTCGTACTCCTGATTCTTTTCAGGCAGATCCGATACTTCTGCTGTAATATACTCTGATTTTCCGTCTGCTTTTGATGCTTTTACAGCAGTGCTCTTATATGAAGCACAGAACCTGAATATGCCGGAAGCTGCTCCAAGAAATAACAGAAATACGATCAGCAGTTTTCTGTTTTTCCTGCATAAGATGAGCAGGCCTGCAGCGATCAGAAGACATATTACAGCAGATAAGATCAGATAGCCCGGACTCAGGAGATATGCACAGAGACAGCATGCCGCCGCAAAACCGAGGCTGAACCATGCAAGGTATCTCACGGCATCTTAAATTATTTTGTCAGAGAGTTTCTTTCCGCCAAGTATATGAAAATGAAGATGCATTACGGTTTGTCCGCCGTCTTCACCGCAGTTGTTTATTACTCTGAAGCCTTCAAGGCCGAGGGAATCTGCGATCTTTTTAACAGCCTCAAAGCATTTTGCAACATATAAAGAATTGCTGTCGTCGATCTCCAGAGCTGAAGCAATATGCGTCTTCGGAACAACGATGACATGTACCGGAGCCTGAGGATTTATATCATTGAAAGCATAGCAGTATTCGTCTTCATATACTTTGGTGCTGGGAATAACACCCTCAATGATCTTACAGAAAAGACAATTATCATCTAACATTCTATTTACCTCCTGAACATTTTACACAATCGCAAACAGCAGACATTGCCTCATCGAGCTTTCCGGAATCGGTTCCGCCGCCCATTGCACTGTCAGCTTTTCCTCCGCCCTTACCTCCGATTATCGGACATATTCTCTTAATGATCTGTCCTGCATTGTAACCCGCGGCAACAGCGTCCTTTCCGCATACAACAAGAATCGATACTTTTTCATTTGCAGCAAGGGAAATAACGGCAACAACGGATCCATCCCTGTCTCTGAGCATGTCTCCGAGTTTTCTCATCGAATTTGCATCACCTTCGGTAAGTTTTGCCGTAACAACATGAGCATCACCTATCGAGACTGCATTCTTGAGTATCATATCCACAGCAGCTCCGGTCTCTTTGCTCCTGAGACTTTCAATAAGCTGCTTCTGTTCTTTGAGCTCAGCATTCATCTGCTCAAGCTTTGAAAGGATATTCTGGGGAGATGACTTCAGGAATGCAGAGATCTCAGCTATTTCCAGGAGGGACTCGTTAAGGGCTTTCAGCGTTTCAAGTCCTGTAACTGCTTCTATTCTTCTGACTCCGGAAGCAACGCTTCCTTCAGAAACTATATGGAAAGATCCGATGTTTGAAGAATTATCGACATGAGTACCGCCGCAGAGCTCACGGCTGTAATCACCGATACTTAATACTCTTACGAACTCACCGTATTTCTCACCGAACAGAGCTGTAGCTCCTGATCTCATGGCTTCATTGACGTTCATGACTTCAGTATGAACAGGAAGAGCTGAGAGGATCACGTCGTTTACCTCTTTCTCTATATTCCTGATATCGTCATCTGAAAGTGCGCTGAAATGTGTGAAATCGAATCTGAGCCGGTCTGCCTCAACAAGTGAACCTGCCTGATGCACATGGTCACCGCATGCATTTACAAGAGCCTTCTGCAGGATATGAGTCGCACTGTGGGCTCTGCGAATTGCAGTTCTTCTTTCAATATCGTATTCAGAAGTGCATTCGTCTCCGACCTCCACAATGCCGGACAGGACTTTAGCGTAATGCATATATTTCCCGCCCTTATTCTTCTTAACGTCATTGACCTCTAAAATGAATTTATCCGAATAGATCTTACCGTGATCTCCGACCTGTCCGCCCATTTCTGCATACATAACAGTCTTGTCGAGCACGACAATAATATCCATACCTGCAGCCGCCATCGGAGTCTTTTCTCCGTCAGATACAATGGAAAGAACTCTGGACTCACAGCTGGAATTGTCATACCCCAGGAATTCCGTATCCGGGATCTCCTTGCCGAACTCGACACCTGCCCAACCCAGATCGCCGAGAGCTTCTCTTGCCTTTCTGGCTCTCTGTTTCTGTTCCTCCATATAGGATGCGAATCCCTGTTCATCAACGGTCATCCCGTTTTCTTCGCACATATCTGTTGTAATATCGAGCGGAAAACCGTAGGTATCATAGAGCTTGAAGGCATCAGCGCCGGAAAGCTCTTTTATTCCTTCTGCCTTATGTGCCTCTATGAGCTCATTGCACATCTTCATTCCGGCGTCAAGAGTCTTGCCAAAGCTTTCTTCCTCTGCTTTTAAAACCTTAATGATATAGGACACCTTTGACCTGAGCTCGGGATACTGGATCTCATTCTGTTCGACAACTGTTTCGACTACCTTCCAGAGGAACGGATCCTTTACACCAAGGCGTCTTCCGTGTCTGGCAGCTCGTCTTATCAGTCTCCTGAGAACATAGCCTCTCCCGAGGTTTGAAGGAAGTATTCCGTCAGATATCATAAATACAGCTGATCTGATATGGTCGGTAATAACTCTGAGGGAAACGTCGGTATCATGATCCTGCTCATAATATGCTCCGGTAAGTTCGCTCACTTTATTGGTGATATTCATGACAGTATCCACATCAAAAAGCGAATCGACATCCTGGCAGACAACGGCAAGTCTCTCCAGACCCATACCCGTATCTATGTTTTTCTGTTTGAGTTCCGTATAGTTGTTGTTACCGTCATTGTCAAACTGGGAAAATACTATGTTCCAGACTTCCATATAACGGTCGCAGTCACATCCGACAGTGCAGCTGGGTTTGCCGCAACCGTACTTCTCGCCCCTGTCATAGTAGATCTCACTGCAAGGCCCGCACGGGCCTGCACCGTGCTCCCAGAAATTGTCTTCCTTTCCGAACTTGAATATCCTCTCCTTGGAGATCCCCATCTCCTCATTCCAGATACGGAAAGCCTCATCATCATCAACATAAACAGAGGGATAGAGCCTGTCCGGATCGAGACCGACCCACTCAGGTGAGGTCAGAAATTCCCAGCCCCAATGGATCGCTTCAGTCTTGAAATAATCTCCGAAGCTGAAATTTCCGAGCATCTCAAAATATGTGCCGTGTCTGGCAGTCTTTCCGATGTTCTCAATATCGCCGGTCCTTATGCATTTCTGACAAGTACATACCCTGTGCCTCGGCGGCTCCTGTTCACCCTTGAAATACGGCTTCATAGGCGCCATACCCGAGTTTATTATCAAAAGGCTGGCGTCATTTTGCGGAATGAGCGAGAAGCTCGGAAGACGCAGATGACCTTTTGTCTCAAAAAAACTCAAGAACATTTCTCTCAGCTGGTTTAATCCGAATTTTTCCATCTTTATTATCTCCGTATGTTGAAATTTAACTGTTTTGGTTTTCTGACTATAGATAGTCTCGGGGCTTCTGCAGGAAGCTTCATTTTTAGCTCCATCATGGCATGGGGCGTATCATTTATCTCATTTGATTCACCGTCATAAATATGGTCAGCTCTAAAAGGCAATGGCCTTTCACCGGGAATCAGAAGTTCAAGAAGATCTCCCTTAGAGAACTTGTTTCTCTGGGTGAGAACTGCATTTCCCTCCTCATCACAACTCTCTACAACGGCTGCGATATCGGCATCCTGCGTATAACTTGAATTGCCGTAGCTCTGACCGGGGTACGAATAGTAAAAACCTGTCGAATACGGTCTGTGGCTCACTTTTTCGGTCTCTCTTACCCAGACCGGATCAAGCTCTTCCCCGTTAAGATAAGCATCCAGTGCATGTCTGTATGCATTTGCTGTAACAGCAGTATAGTAAGCGGATTTCATCCTGCCTTCTATCTTGAATGAATCGATTCCGGCATCGGCAAGATCGGCTATATGTTCTATCATACACATGTCCCGGGAATTCAGAATATGTGTTCCGCCGTCTTCGGAAATCTCAAAATACTCACCCGGCCTCTTCTCTTCAACAAGATGATATTTCCATCTGCATGGCTGGGCACACTCTCCGCGGTTTGCATCTCTTCCGGCCATATAGTTTGAGAGCAGACACCTTCCGGAGAATGAGACACACATTGCTCCGTGAACAAAGGCTTCGAGTTTGAGTTTCTCAGGTACCGCCTGCCTGATCATCTCGATCTCTTTGATCGATGTCTCTCTGGCCAATACGACAGTATCTGCACCCGTGTCATAGAGAAACTTTGCGGTTTCGCTGTTGATTACTCCGAGCTGGGTACTGACATGTATCCCGATATCGGGAGCATAACGTTTTGCAAGACTCATGACCCCGAGATCGGCTATGATAAGAGCATCTGCGCCGATGCTGTTAAGGAATTCAAGATACGGGGGAAGCCTGTTCAGCTCATATTCTCTTGGAAGAGTATTGCATGTGACATATATCTTTCTTCCCATTGAATGAGCATATGAAACAGCCTTTTCAAGTTCTTCATCGCTGAAGTTTACTGCTGCAGCCCTCATTCCAAACATGGTTCCTGCCAGATACACGGCATCTGCTCCGTATGCTATGGCCATTTCCAGACGTTCGAAATCTCCCGCAGGGCAAAGAAGTTCAAGATCTTTATTCATTTCAGCCCTGAGTCCCGGAAAATGCAAGGAACTGCTCATATGTCTGGAAGAATCTGTGTGTTCCGGATTCTTCGTCGAGTCTGTAGTACAGATAGTTTGTATCAGAGGGGTACAGTGCTGCATTTATTGAAGCAAGTCCGGGATTTGCTATAGGCGTGGGAGGAAGCCCTGAATAAATACGTGTATTGTAAGGTGAATCCTCTTCAAGCATATCCGCGTCAGGCTCGCCCTCATGATCAGGATGGACATAGAGTATCGTCGCATCAATACCGAGCGTCATTCCGCTCCTGATCCTGTTGTAAATAACTGAAGCGATCAGCTGCCGCTCATCATTATTGGCAGCTTCTTTTTCTATCATGGATGCAATATTGATGATCTCATCCATAGAATAACCCATTGACTCGGCTCTGGATTCCATATCATCGGTAACGCGGTAATTATAGTTTTCAAGGAACTTGTTGATCGCGCTTGAGGCCTGCATGCCGATATAGAACTGATATGTATCCGGGAACAGATAACCTTCAAGACGAGCAGCATCACCAAGCTTTTCAGGGTCAAGAAAATCATAATTGAAGCTGTAGTTTGCTGCGGCTTCCATCAGATCCGCATAAGAGGCGACATCTTCTTCCTCCAGAGTCTTGAAGATCTTATACATCGTATAGCCTTCAGGAATCGTTATATCGATCGTAAGGGTACCCCCTGCACCCTTTTGCATATTCTTGATTAGAGCGCGATAGTCGTAGGTCGATTTCAGCTCATAGAGTCCCGGGTCTATTTTATTTGCCGCATGGGATATCCTGCAGTAAAACTTAAACAGACTTTTGTACTCGATAAGGCCTGCATCCTTGAGTGTGTCAGCCACATAATCTATATCGGCAACAGAGATATCCTCCGTTCCTTTCAAAACGCCGTCTTCATATTTATCAACGGTCTCAGAGGAGATCACTGATGTGGGAATGCTGATCGTAGCTGTAAAATCATCATTCCCGAGAGCCAGAACATCACTTGCCGCCATCCATGCCAGGACTGCCAGAACAATACTGATACATGCTACAAACCCGAAATAAAGCAGACCGCCAAGACAGCCGGATCTGTATTCCCTGCTCTGTCTGACAGGCTGATAATCTCTCTCATCCTTTGGAGCTTCCTCTTCAGCCGGTTTTTTGCGTTTTACGTTTTCATCTTTCTTCTCGGGCTTATCGTCCTTATCCTTGAAGAGCATCTCATCAAGCTTTTTAGGGATATCGCGTATAGCTGTGGTTTTTTCGAGATTTTCCTTAGCATCGGGATCCGAGTCCTGCTTATCACCGAAGATCTCATCTTCAAATATGTTAAATTCCTCAAAGCCCGCCCCGGTGCCGCTCTCCTCAGGAATTTCTTCCTTTTTGCTGTCGGCACGCTCAAAGATCTCATTCAGTTTTTTAAGATCATCATTCATATCATCAAAACATTAAAGAATAGATTTAATATAGCTGTATATCTCAGAGTTTTTCTCTTCTACCTCACGCTCTTTGCCGTCTTTCATGAAATCGACCCTGTGCCATTTGAAAAAATCACATGCCTTTGAGGCTGTTTCGAGGCACTTTTCAAGATAGGCCTTATCAGCTTCGTGAATGTCTGCAGAGGTATGTGTATTCTCCTGCCTGCGCTTC
>JAEEGF011598610.1_pt1 | contig 11132 bp, 9 predicted proteins | sample 9134171 | NCBI WGS metagenome assembly JAEEGF01 (sample SAMN16246542, study PRJNA631951) | gut metagenome | biome: gut microbiome; feature: rumen; material: AP-attached | host: Bos | place: Iran: Karaj | collected 2018-10
ACTCTGCCATTCTTCTGGGTTTTACAGGGGCGATGCCCCTGCCTGTATTCCATCGACCCGCCGGGGCTTCTGCATTCATCATCGTCCCCGCCCGACCATAGGTCTTGCTGGCAAGGTTTTTTGCCCGCCTACCCGCAACTTTCAGCGTCTTAGCCACTCGATAGTAGATAATCACAAAAAAGATGGAGCGCGATTTTCTAAAAAAAAGCGTTGACTTTTTGAATAAAGTCGCACTCCAAATTATCACGGGGCATGAAGTGCCTTGACATCACGCCTTCCCCTTAAACGTATACCCGATGTTTTCCACCGCCGAGCGGATAGCCTCTTCGGTGACAGGGCCTTTCACCGTGAGCGTCTTCGCCGAAGCGCTGGCCTTGGCCGACTCCACTCCCGGAACATTCTCAACGGCACGCACCACCGCAGCCTCGCAATGGCTGCAGTGCATGTCTTCCACCCTGTAGACCGCCGTATCTGGGTCTACAGTCTTTTTGCTAAACCTGCCAAATAGTTTCATCACTAAAGCATAAACGATTAAAAGGGTTAAAACGGTGGCACACACCAACTTGAACGGACTGGGCAGAGTTGACGCACCCACGCAACAGGCATCAGCGCTGGCAGCCGAATAGAACTCCCACCCCGTGGCATTGAGCAGCAGGCCGAAGATGACGGCAAAGCCTACGATGGTGAGCAGGTAGATGGAGGTGAAACGTCGGCCCATGGACTTGTGAACCACCAAGATGGAGGCCAAGTTGACGGCAGGCCCAGCCATCAGCATCACCAGCGCCGCCCCCGGCGAGAGTCCTTTCATCATCAGGGCCGCCGCCACGGGGATGCTGCCCGTGGAGCAGATATACATGGGCACGGCAATGGCCAGGATGACCAGCATCTGCAGCAACGGCTGATGGCCGAAGGAGAGGAAGAACTCGTCGGGCACCGCCACCTGGATGAGCGCGGCCACCAGCAGACCGACGACGAGCCGACCGCCAATGTCGCGAATCATCTCGTAGTAGGCATACCTCAGCACCCGCCATAGCTTGCTGCCGTGCACGGTCTCGCACGCCGATGCGGTGTCTACCGTCGCGTCATCATCGCGCACCAGACGGTTCACTAACAGTCCGCCACAGATGCCAGTGATGAGCGCCGCCACAGGACGGACAATGGCAAAGCCCAGTCCCATGAGCGAGAAGGTGGCCAAGATGGAGTCGATGCCCGTCTGCGGGGTGGCGATGAGAAACGAGGCAATGGCCCCCTTCGACGCTTTCTCGTTGCGCAGACCGATGGCCGTGGGGATGACTCCGCACGAACACAACGGCAGCGGCACCCCCAGCAGGGCAGCCCAGAGCACCGACAGTTTGTTCTGCTTCGAGAGGTATCGGGAATAGAACTTCTGAGGCACAAAAACATGCAGCACCCCCGCAATGAAGAATCCCAACAGCAGATAGGGAGCCATCTCGCAAACCACCCTCAGAAACGACAGAAAAAAGTCATTCATATCACTCAACAGTATCAATCTTTCGGCAAAGTTACGAATAATCTCCGACTTTCCACCGATTTTCCCAAAGTTTTTCCCACAAACCGAGCATCTTCTTGTCTTTTATCGCGCTTTTTCTTTTGCTTTTCGCTCGCTTATTCGTACCTCTGGCTTCGCCTAAGGTACTTTCGCTCGGAAAAGAAAAGAAAAGCCAGCTTTTCTTTTGCTTTTCGCTCGCTTATTCGTACCTTTGCACCCGTCAAAAACGAACATAACATCATTATGGCTCTCATAAAAAGCTACAAAGGACTTTCGCCCCGCTGGGGCAAAGACTGCTATTTCAGCGAGAATGCAACCATCGTGGGCGACGTGACGATGGGCGACCAGTGCTCGGTATGGTTTAATGCCGTGGTGCGCGGCGACGTGGCCCCCATCACCATCGGCGACCGCAGCAACGTGCAAGACGGCAGCTGCGTGCACGTGACCCACGACACGGGTCCCACACACATCGGCAGCGACGTCACCATCGGACACAACGTCACCGTGCACGCCTGCACCATCCACGACGGTGCCCTCATCGGCATGGGCGCCACACTGCTCGACGGCTGCGAGGTGGGCGAGGGTGCCATCGTGGCTGCAGGTGCGCTGGTGCTGCAGAACACAAAAATACCTCCCCACGAGATATGGGGAGGCGTGCCCGCAAAGTATATCAAACCCACACGTCCCGGGCAGACCGACAATGCCGCCCATTACGTGGAATACGCCAAGGAATATATGAACGACGAACATTGAACATTGAACGTTCAACGTTCAACGTATCACGCTCACCTCGCCGCCTAAGCCCAGCTTGATGATGCCCGACGGGCGGTGGGGCTTGTGCTCCTGCCGACGGCTCCAGCACACATAGTCCACCTGCTCCAGCAGCCGTGGGTCGATGTCGCGATAGTTCTGCGCCGCCGGCTCACCGCTAATGTTGGCCGAGGTGGACACGATGGCTTTCTGGAAACGGAAGCACAACTCGTGCGAGAATGGCTCCTTGGTGATGCGAATGCCGATGGAGCCGTCGGCGGCGATGAGGTTCGGTGCCAGGTTCACAGCACCGTCGAGGATGAGGGTGGTGGGCTTGTCGATGCAGTCGATGAGCTGCCACGCCACGTCGGGCACCTGGCGCACATAGCGCTGCAGACGGGCGTCGCTGTCGACGAGGCAGATGAGTGCTTTCGAGTCGTCGCGCTGCTTGATGTTGTATACGCGGGCCACGGCCTCGGCGTTGGTGGCGTCGCAGCCTATGCCCCAGATGGTGTCGGTAGGATAGAGTATCACCCCACCCTGCCGCAGAACGCTCACGGCGTTCTTGATATCTTGTTCCTGTGTCATGGGCGGCAAAGGTAGCAATATTTTCGCAACGAACAAAAAAAACTCCGCTTTATTTGTGGCTACGCGCTTTTTTTCGTACTTTTGCCGAAGAATTTAAACCGCCATTCGTTATTTCGCCATTACGTCAGCACGTTATTGTGTTATAACGACGGAAAAACGACAAATCGAAAAAAAGAGTAATAGTCTTGACAGAGAAGCATATTGTATTAGAAGACATCGACCCCTTGGTGTTCTACGGGGTGGGCAACAGCCATCTACAGATGCTGAAAGCCCTCTTTCCAAAACTTCGTATTGTGGCCCGCGACAACGTGATGCGCATATTGGGCGACGAACAGCAAATGGCCCATTTCGAGGAGAGCGTGGAGAAGATGCGGCAGCATGTGCTGAAGTTCAACTCGCTGACCGAAGAGGACATCCTGGACATCACCAAAGGCCGACGCCTCAACGACGACGTGCCCGACGACGTGGTGGTCTACAGCATCAGCGGACGGCCCATCAAGGCCCGCTCGCAAAACCAGCAGCGGCTCATAGATGCCTACCAGCAGAACGACATGGTGTTTGCCGTGGGACCTGCCGGAACGGGCAAGACCTACCTCTCCATCGCGCTGGCAGTGAAAGCACTGAAGGAGAAGACGGCCAAGAAAATCATTCTCTCGCGACCCGCCGTGGAGGCCGGCGAAAAGCTGGGATTCCTGCCCGGCGACATGAAGGACAAGATTGACCCCTATCTTCAGCCCCTCTATGACGCGCTGGAAGACATGCTGCCACAGGCCAAGCTGCAGGACATGATGGAGAAGCACATCATACAGATAGCCCCGCTGGCCTTCATGCGTGGCCGCACGCTGAGCGATGCCGTGGTGATTCTCGACGAGGCGCAGAACACCACACCGGCGCAGATAAGGATGTTCCTCACCCGCATGGGATGGAACACCAAGATGATTATCACGGGCGACACCTCGCAAATCGACCTGCCGCCACGCGCCAAGAGCGGACTCATCGAGGCCCTGCACATCCTCGCCGGCATCGAGGGAATCGGCATGGTGACGCTGACGCAGAAGGACATCGTGCGCCACAAGCTCGTCACCCGCATCGTCAACGCTTACGACGACTTCGACAAGGCAGCACGCTCAGAAGAGCATTCAGAATAAAACTTCGCGAAACAACCCTAAACCGTTATCTCGCCGCAGAGGCTCTGGTTCATCAGCTTGCGCACCTGCACATTGCTATCGTATTTCCCCTGCAGATACATCAGCTTGGTGACGGCCGCCTCGACAGTGCTGTCGCGACCACTCACCACGCCCGCTTCCTGGAGCTGATAGCCAGTGTCGTAGCGCCCCATCTCCACGCAGCCCTGCAGACATTGGCTGATGTTGACCACCACCGTTCCGCGCCGCGCGGCTTCGCGCAGCGTGCTGATGAGCCACGGGCTTTGTGGCGCATTGCCGCTGCCGAAGGTGCGCATCACGATAGACCGCAGGTTGGGCGTGGCAATGATGTGGCGAATGAGATCTTCGCGCACGCCAGGGAACAGCGAGAAGATGATGACATTGGCATCGAGCCGAAACTGAGGCACCATGGGCTTGCAAAAGTCGGGACGATGGATGCGCTCCTCGTGATAGGCTATCTGCACGCCCGCATCGGCCAGGTGGGGATAGTTGAACGACTCGAAAGCATTGAACCCATCGGCACTCTGCTTGGTGGTGCGATTGCCACGCATCAGATGACCATTGAAGTAGATGCACACCTCGGGCACCACTGCCGTTCCGTCTTGATGGCGAGCCGAGGCTATCTCTATCGACGTGATAAGGTTCTCTTTGCCATCGGTGCGCAACTGGCCTATCGGCAACTGGCTGCCCGTCAGCACCACGGGCTTCGTCAGGTTCTGAAGCATGAACGAGAGGGCGCTGGCCGTGAACGACATGGTGTCGGTGCCGTGAAGCACCACAAAGCCATCGAAGTCGTCGTAGCGGTCGGTGATGATGTGCACCAAGTCGGTCCACAAACGGGGCGACATGTCGCTGCTGTCGATGGGCGGGTTGAACTGATAGGTGGAGATAAACGTGGGGAACTGCTTCAGTTCGGGCACATGCGCCAGCAGCTGCTCGAAGTCAAAGGGTTCGAGCACGCCCGTCAGCGGGCTGCGCTTCATGCCGATGGTGCCACCGGTGTAAATCAATAGTACTCGCGATGCTGTCATGGATAACGATGGAAAAGAAATTGGTGCAAAAATAATGCTTTTCTTTCGATTCACCAAACGAAAGCGACGATATCTGAGAAAAAACAAGAAACAATCCCTATTTTCGCTTCTCATTAGGCGATAGAAGGAAGACGTTGCGTTGAAGAAGAATCTAACGTGCAGTGCGTCATTTGGCATGGAATAGCCGACGCGGGGTGGCTTTTTTCTTAAAAACACTTAATAATTGAGGCTCTTCTCACCGACTTTCGGCAATAATTCGTAACTTTGGCTATCATTAAGCAAAACACCAGAATATGAGACGAGCAACATATCTCCTTGCAGCCTTGCTCCTGCTGGCTCTGCCCACCTCAGCGCAGCGGAAGCAGAAGGTGGCGAAGGCCCCAGTGAAGGAAGCACCCGAAGAAGACCCACGTATAGAACAGATGCTGTCGGCAGTGCAGAAAATCGCCTTCGTCGACAGCACCGTCGTGGATGCAGACAACTTCATGAGCCACATCCCGCTGTCGGCCCACATGGGAAAGCTGGAGCAAAAGGACGGCAGGGCCACATTCACCAACGAGATGGGCGACCTGAAGCTCGTCACCACCGCCAACGGCACCATCGCCCGATGCGAATACATCGGCAACGCATGGACATCCCCCACCCCATTGGCCAACATCGGAAAGGCAGCGGCGGCCAACCCCTTCCTCATGCCCGACGGCATCACGCTCTACTTTGCACAGAAAGGCGAGCGGAGCATAGGCGGATACGACCTCTTCGTGACGAGATACGACAGCGAGCGAGGCTCATTCCTGAAAGCCGAGAACCTGGGGATGCCTTTTGCCAGCACGGCCGACGACCTGTTCTATGCCATCGACGAGTACAACCAACTGGGATACTTCGTCACTAACCGCCGACAGCCAAAAGGCAAGGTGTGCATCTACACCTTCATACCTCAAACAGCGAGACATATCTACCAAGCAGAAGCCTACGACGAAGAGCAGCTGAGGCAGTTGGCAGCCATCAGCCGCATCGCCGACACATGGGAAAACAAGGAGGAACGACTGGAAGCACTGACAAGGAAGAGCAAAGCCAAGGCCATCGGCCACGTGGCAAGGCTGGAAGAGACGGAAAGCATGATGTCGGAACTCGACTTGATGCGCTATGAGGCCCAAAGGCAAGGGAAAGCGCTGGAAGAGATGCGGCAGCAATATGCCACTGCCAACGAGGAGACAAAAGCCGCCTTGCGAACAAAGATTCTGAACGCCGAGCAACAGCTGGAAAAGCTGATGACCGACATCAGGGAGAAAGAGAAACAGGACGTTGAACATTAAACAACAAACAATAATCGTTACCTATATGGAAAAGTATTTCGCACCTTCTGAACTCATCATCAACGAAGACGGCTCGTGCTTTCACCTGCACCTGAAGCCCGAACAGTTGGCCGACCGCGTCATATTGGTTGGCGACCCTGCTCGCGTAAACACGGTGGCAGCACACTTCGACTCGACGGAATGCGAAGTGAGCAGCCGAGAGTTCCACACCATCACTGGCATCTACCAGGGCAAGCGCATCACCGTGCAGAGCCACGGCATTGGATGCGACAATATCGACATCGTGGTGAACGAGCTCGACACGCTGGCCAACATCGACTATGCCACACGAAAGGAGCGCCAGGAGCACCGCACGCTGACCATGGTGCGCATAGGCACTTGCGGCGGTCTGCAACCTTTCACACCCACCGGGTGCTTCATCGCCAGCGTGAAGAGCATCGGCTTCGATGGTCTGCTCAACTACTACGCCGGGCGCAACGTGGTATGCGACGTACCCATGGAGCGCGAGTTTTGCGAGCACATGAAGTGGAACCCCATCAAGGGCGCCCCCTATGTGGCCGTGGCCGACGCCGAACTCATCGACCAGATTGCGGGCGACGACATGGTGCGTGGCTACACCATCTCGTGCGGCGGATTCTATGGGCCACAGGGACGAGTGCTGCGCGCCGACATTGCCGACCCACAGCAGAACGAGAAGATTGAGGCATTCGAATATGAGGGAATGCGCATCTGCAACTTCGAGATGGAGTCATCGGCACTGGCAGGCTTGGCCTCACTCCTCGGCCACCGGTCCATGACCTGCTGCATGGTCATCGCCAACCGCTATGCCAAGGAGATGAACACCGAGTACAAGAACACCATCGACTCGCTCATACTGAAAGTCCTCGACCGCATCTGACTCCCACCTTCTCCGTAAGCCGAGGCTCCGCCTCGGCCAACACCCCATTCAATGATGATTTCCTTCGAAAGCGACTACAACAACGGGGCGCATCCCAGTGTGCTACGGCACCTCGTTGAGACCAACAACTTGCAGAGCACCTCCTACGGTTACGACCAGTGGAGCCAGCAGACTCGCGAAAAGATTCGCCAAGCTTGTGAATGCCCCGACGCCGACATCTTCTTCCTCGTGGGCGGCACCCAAACCAACGCCACCGTCATCGACGCTATGCTCCGCTCCTACGAAGGCGTGGTGGCCGCAACGACGGCTCATATCAATGTGCATGAGTCGGGGGCAGTGGAAGCCAGCGGCCACAAGGTCATCACCCTGCCGACACACCAAGGGAAGATGTCACCGCAGGAACTGGCCGACTATCTGAAGGCCTTCCATTCAGACCCCACATGGGAGCACATGGTGTTCCCTGGAATGGTCTACATCACCTTCCCCACCGAGCTGGGCACCATCTATCGCTCCTGCGAGATAGAACGAATCTACGCCACCTGCCAGCAGCACAGCATACCGCTCTTCATCGACGGAGCCCGACTGGGCTACGGTCTCGCCGCCGAGGGATGCGACATCACGCTGCCATGGCTGGCAAGGCATTGCGACGCATTCTACATCGGCGGCACCAAGGTGGGAGCACTATGTGGCGAGGCCGTCGTCTTCCCCAAGGGTGCACCCAAGGGCTTCTTCACCATCGTGAAGCGCCACGGAGCATTGTTGGCCAAGAGCCGACTGGCGGGTGCGCAATTCGATGCACTCTTCACCGATGGCCTCTATCTCAGCATCGCCCGTCACGCCATCGACATGGCCATGCAAGTGCGACAGCTATTCATCGAAGCGGGAATCGAAGTGAAAGACTCGCCCACCAACCAGCAGTTCGTAGTGCTCACCAACCAACAGATGGAACAGCTGCTCCAACACGTGCTCTTCGAGACCTGGGAACCCGTGGATGCCGAGCGCACCCTCTGCCGGTTCGTCACCAGCTGGGCCACCACCGATGCCGACCTGCAAGCGCTCTCTTCTGCCCTCCGACAACTATAGACACCATGCCAACCCCCAATACTGAATCTCAAACCTCTCCTCAAGCTCCCCTCGCTTGCAACCAAAGGGAGGCAAGCAATCTCCCCCCCATAGAGGACACCATCTGCGCGCCCGCCACCGCCCCTGGTGGTGCCCTCGCTATCATCCGCGTCAGCGGTCCCCAAGCCCTCTCCATCGTCAGCACCATCTGCTCTCTTTATTGCGAAACCATCCCAGCCAACTCCGTCCACTACACCCATCTCTTCGCCCCCCCTCCTGATGCCGCCGTGCCTGGCGCTTCTCCGTCAGGTTCAACCACCCCCGTGCCTGACGCTTCTCCGTCAGGCCCATCCTCCCCCGTCCTCATCGACGAAGCCCTCGTATCCATCTTCCGTGCCCCACACAGCTACACCGGCGAAGACTGCGTAGAAATCTCTTGCCACGGCTCCCCCTATATCATCAATCAGATATTAGATCTCCTCATCCAGCAAGGCTGCCGTATGGCCCGCCCTGGGGAGTTCAGCATGCGTGCCTTCCTCAACGGCAAGATGGACCTCAGCCAAGCCGAGGCCGTGGCCGATCTCATCGCCTCCACCAATCGTGCCACCCACCAGATAGCACTCTCACAACTGCGCGGTCATTTCTCTGGCGAGCTTTCCCAACTCAGGCAACAGCTGCTCGAGCTCACTTCGCTGCTCGAACTTGAACTCGATTTCTCCGACCACGAAGACCTGGAGTTTGCCGACCGAAGCCAGCTGCTCAATCTCGCCCAGCACATCGATGAGCGCATCACCACCCTTGCCGCCACCTTCGAGACCGGACAAGCGATAAAAGCTGGAATTCCCGTCGCCATAGTAGGAAAGACCAATGTCGGCAAGTCTACGCTGCTCAACCGTCTGTTGCGCGACGACCGAGCCATCGTCAGCGACATCCATGGCACCACGCGCGACACCATCGAGGATGTCATCAACATCCAGGGCGTCGCCTTCCGATTCATCGATACCGCCGGCATCCGACAAACCACCGACGCCATCGAGCAGATAGGCATCGACCGCACCTACCAAGCTATCAACCGCGCGCGCATCGTCCTCTGGCTCCTCGACGAGGAACCCACCACCGAAGAACAGAACAGCATGGATTCTCGTTGTCAGGGCAAAAGCCTCATCATAGTCAGCAACAAATCAGACAAGGGCATTTCGGTATCTGATTCTTCCATCATCATCCCCCACTCCTCGCTCCTCAGCATCTCGGCCAAACATGGGCAGGGCATCGAGACCCTTGAGGCCGCCATCTACTCCGCCGCCAACCTGCCCGACCTGAAGGAAAGCGCCGTCATCGTCACCTCCGCCCGCCATCACGAAGCCCTCACCCGTGCCCACGACGACCTCCAGCGCGTGCTCGATGCCCTTGTTCACCAGCTACCCGGCGACCTCGTCGCCGAAGACCTCCACCTCGTCCTCTCCGACCTGGCCCAGATCACCGGCGAGGCCCAAATCATCACCTCGCAAGAGACCCTCAATCACATCTTCAGGCACCACTGCGTGGGCAAGTGACCCCCTCTGAACAACTCGGAACAACTTGGAGTAATTTGAACTAAGTCCCTCTAAATGAGGGACTTTTTGTATTTTAACACTTCAAGTTGCATATTTGTTAGTTACAGTTTTTCCAGTTATTTTTGCACCGTATTTCTACCGCGAGTGTAAAACAGAAAGTCAGATTCACACCTAAATGACATCGTAGAAACAAGCGTGAGACGCTATGAGAAAAGGCAAAAATGACATTGAGGGTACAACGTGAGACACCATGAGACGTGATGAGACAATGTGAGACACTTTAGCAGGCGAAAATTAACAAACGAGTGCAACAATTATGGAGATTCAGAAACGCTGTAAGTACTGTGGAAGATCCTTTATTGCGCATAAGATGACCACCATCTATTGCTCACCTTCGTGCAATAATAAGGACTACAAAAGAGCAATCCGGCAAAAGCAGATTGCCGAGTACATGGAGGAAGAAAAACAGAAGACTCCCAAGGTAGATATTCTTGGGGGCAAGGAATTCCTCACCCCAACCGAAGGTGCATTACTTCTTGGTCTAAGCCGCGCTACATTCTATCGCTATATGCTTAATGGCACCATAAAAGCAGTACAATTGCGAGGAAAGACTATTGTTCGCAGGAAGGACATCGAGAGATTGTTTGACAATCCTCCAACTTATCAGTCCCATTCGGAGAAGAAGCAGGAGAAGCGAGAATACTACACTTTCAGGCAAATCATGGAGAAGTTCAAATGCTCAAAGAAGGCTATTATGACCAGAGTTGAGAAATACAACATCCCCAAAGTTTACCAAGGTCGCAACTGTTTCTTTGACCGTGCTCTGGTTGATGTTCATTTTGCTCAACTTATTGCGGATATTGACTTACGTGACTATTATACTATTCCGCAACTGGAGGAGAAATACAAGATGAGCCATGCAGCTGTATTATCATTTGTGACCAGAAACAAGATACCACGTATTACACAAGGAAGAACTGTCTATTACTCCAGGGCACATATTGATACGCTGAAAGGTGAGCGTGAATCCATCGATCCGAACTATTACACATACGCAGAAGTCATGGAGAAGTACCATTTCTCAAAAGACCATATCTCTTACTACGTCCATAACTATGAAATAGACAATCATAAACAGGGACGTTTTACTGTCATCAACAGAAAGGAGTTTGACCGCATTATCAAAGAGCGCATGGAAACAAATTCTCTGGAGAAAGAAAAAGAGCGGAGAGCAAAACTGCCGAAACTCAATGCTATTCCA
>JAEEGF010658337.1_pt1 | contig 11131 bp, 9 predicted proteins | sample 9134171 | NCBI WGS metagenome assembly JAEEGF01 (sample SAMN16246542, study PRJNA631951) | gut metagenome | biome: gut microbiome; feature: rumen; material: AP-attached | host: Bos | place: Iran: Karaj | collected 2018-10
GCTGAGGAGCCACTTCGTTCCCGAGGGGCGCTTCGGCTCGAACTCGTAGTACACGCCGTCGAAGAACGCTCCGAAGCAGTGGGAATCGGTCTCGAAGACCACGGACGTCATGTTCTGCGTCTTGGCGTGGATCTCAAAGGGCTCGCCGCGCTTCGTGCCCTTGAACGAGAACTCGTCGCGGGTTATCTTAAGCGTTCCCTCGCCGCAGTGCTCGCTGGTGACCGTCTTGTCCACGTAGTGGTCGGAGGGCAGGTCGCCGAGAATCACCGGCTCTTCGAGGCAGTAGTCTTCGTTGTCCCGGACCTCTCTGAAAACGCGGCGGCGCTGAAGCTCGAACCACACTCTGAGGTTCTTCGGGACCACCGCGCCCTCGGAATTCGGAATCAGGTCATAGTATTCGTTGATCTTCACGCTGTTGCCGCACTCCGAGCAGGTGAAGACGTTGTCCTTCCCGTGCTGCGTGAACTCCCTGCCGCATTTCGGGCAGATGTACAGATGCTCTTCGAGCTTTTCGGCGATGTGTTCGGTGCCCTTGTACTTCACGCGGGCCTTCTCGTTCCAGGCGAAGTCGTCGTTGTAGATGGCTTCGTTGACCAGGCGCTCCATCTCCTCCGGGGGAACGGTCTGGGTCTCTTCGGCCGTGAAGAGCCTCTTGATTTTGATGATGACCTTGCCGGGTCTGTCGGCAATGTTCCACTGGGTGTTGGACAGGTAGCCGCCGGTGATGGTTGTGGTGTAGACCGGAACGTTGAGGTGCTTCAAAAGCTTGCCGGTGCCCAGGGCCACGGGCTGGTTGGTGCCGGAGATGCTGGATTTGCCCTCCGGGAACAGAATCACGTTGCCGCCTTCTTTGATGACGGTCAGGATCTCCCTAATGCAGTGCGAGTCCGCGACGAAATTCTTTTTGGGAATGACGCTGGTCAGGTCGAAAATCATGTGCATGTGCGCCCTGTGGAACTCGATATACGAGGCTACGTAGTTGAGCATGTGGGGCTTGACGGCCAGCGCCACGTACTGCCAGTCGCATCTGGAGGTGTGGTTGCTGAGCACCACGAAGGGCCCCTTCACGTTCTTCATTCCGGCTTCGTCGATGACTTCAAGATTCATCTTCTTCGAATTCGGAGTGGCCAGGAATGTGCGGAGCGTGCTGCCCATGAACCTGCTCATGGGTCTGCCTTTTTTGTTTGCCAGTTTCTTGTCGATGTCCAATTTTGCCATAGTGTTTACTCCACGATAGTTTTTTCAGACTCCGGAGAGCCGATTTGATTGTATGAGATTGTACCACTTTGCAGCCGGGGAATCAAGTGCGACATGCCGCGCGGGCGGCGAAGAGCCGGGAAGGTTTTCGGTTTGAATTTTCCTTCCGGATGTTTTATAATGGAGCCAGCGACATTTCCGCTTCACGAAAGGGGATTTAATCATGATCAAGTCAGTGAAAATCGAGAAGATCGAAGACCTGATGCCGCTCATCACCGAGCAGAACTTCCGGCCGGACCTCGGGCGGTTCCGCAGCACGTACGTGTACCGGGGCGTCCAGAACGCGGAGTTCAAAATGGAGACGAGTCTTTTCCGCAACTGCAAGGGCCTTCAGAAACAGCTGGAGCCGTCGATTCTGAACAATTTCACGAAATACGCGGTGATCGAAGACCCTTCGGTGGAGAACTCGGTCTGGACGCAGATGGTGCTCGGCCAGCACTACGGACTGCCCACGCGGCTTCTCGACTGGACGCATTCGGCGCTTGTCGGACTTCACTTCGCGGCGACGGAGGCGGACATGGACAGAATGGAGGAGCACGACTGCGCGGTGTGGCGGATCGACATGCGGGAAATTCATTCGCTGCTGCCGGAAAAGTACAAGACGGCGCTGGCGGAGTCGGCGACAAGCATTTTCTCGGTTAAGACCCTCAACAGGATCGCGGAGAGCCTCGAGCAGTACGACAACGACATGGGCGACAGGTCGATGGTCGTGATCGAGCCTCCTTCGATCGAGCAGAGGATCGTGAACCAGTACTCCTTCTTCTCGGTGGTGCCGATGGGAATATCCGACATCGAGGATTTCCTCGACAGGCGCACCCGGAATACGGTGAAGTACGTTATCGACAAAAAACTCCGTTGGCGCGTGCGCGACATGCTCGACCAGCTCAACGTTAGCGAACGCATTATGTACCCGGGCCTCGACGGCCTCTCAAAGTGGATCTCGCGCCACTATTTCGTCAAGGAAACACCTTCAGGCGACAAATTTTAACCGGCGACGGCATTGAAAACAGACAACGGCAATTGCCTATAATTAGGGAAAAACGGAGGACAACCCCATGAATGTCATTTTGAAAAACCTCACCAAAACGTTTCCCGGCAGGACGTCAAAAGACAAGCCTGTGACCGCGGTCAACAACTTCGATTTCGAAATTCCGGACGGCAAACTGATCGCGCTTCTCGGCCCTTCAGGCTGCGGAAAGAGCACCATGCTGAACCTCATTTGCGGTCTCGAGGATCCGACCTCGGGAAAGATATTCTTCGGCGACACGGACGTCACCGACCTGCCGCCCGAGAGCAGGGGCGTGGGCATGGTTTTCCAGAATTACGCTCTCTACCCGCATATGACGGTGCGCCAGAACATAATGTTCCCGCTGCAGAATTTCCGCGGCAAGGACAAGCTCACGAAGGCGCAGATGGAGGAGAGGGTGCTCGAAGCGGCGAAACTCGTGCGCATAGACAACTTGATGCACAGGAAGCCGGCTCAGATGTCCGGCGGCCAGCAGCAGCGTGTCGCGATCGCCCGCGCGCTGGTGAAGCTTCCGGGTCTGCTGCTTCTCGACGAGCCGCTCTCAAACCTTGACGCGCGCCTCAGACTCGAGACCCGCGAGGAGATCAGGCGGATCCAGAAGAAGACCGGCATCACCACCATTTTCGTCACCCACGACCAGGAGGAGGCGATGAGCATTTCCGACATGATCGTGGTCATGAAGGACGGCCTTTTCCAGCAGATGGGCAAGCCCCAGGAGGTCTATGACGACCCGGTGAACCTTTTCGTCGCGAAATTCCTCGGAACGCCGGCGATTAACGTTTTCGAAGCGGAGGTAAAGGGCGGGAAGCTCTATATTGGCGAGGACGCTGCGGCCGACGTGACGGACGTGAAGGACTGGCCGGTGGTTGCGGCGATCAGGCCGGAGGGGTTCGTTCCCGCGAAGGACGGAAGGCTTTCGTGCGATTTCATTTCCGTCGAGGTGATGGGACGCGACATTACGGTGCTCAGCTCCAACGCCGCGTGCGAAAATCCCGTCATCCGCTCGATAGTCGACGCCGACAACAAGATAGAGCCGGAGGACGGCAGGGTGCGCTTCAACGTCAAGCGGCACAAGCTGTTCCTTTTCGATAAGGAGACCGGCGAGCGGATCCGTTTCAAGGTCGAAAACGACTGATTGAAGGGAGGGGGTGCGCTTCATGAAAAAGCAAAATCTGAAAGCGTGGCTGTACCTTCTGCCGGCCATCCTTTTCCTCGGGGTGTTCATGGTCTACCCGATGATAGACGTGGTGATCTACTCCCTCGAGGAGGGCTACAACTCGGCCTCGCAGACGCTCACAGGCGTGGGACTGTACAACTTCCGCTACGTTCTGCGCGACCCGTTCTTTATACAGGCGCTCAAGAACACGTTCATTCTCGTGGCGATAACCGTGCCGCTCTCGACGGGCCTGGCGTTGCTCATCTCGCTCGCGCTCAACTCGATCAAAAAGCTGCGCGATCTTTTCCAAACGGTCTATTTTCTGCCGTACGTCACGAACACGCTGGCGGTCGGCCTCGTTTTCATGATACTTTTTGACAAAACGGAGTACACGGACGGCCTCGTCAACGCGTTTATAAAGATTTTCGGCGGCGCTTCGGTGGACTTCATCGACGGACCTTACTGGGCGAAAATGCTCGTCCTCTGCCTCTACACGGTCTGGATCGTGCTCCCGTTCAAGATCTTGATCCTTACGAGCGCGCTCGCGTCGGTCAAGCAGGACTACTACAAGGCGGCAAAGGTCGACGGCACGCCGAAATTCAGGGTGTTCACGCGCATTACGCTCCCGATGATCTCGCCGATGATCTTCTACCTGGTCATCACGGGCTTTATCGGCGCGTTCAAGGCGTACAGCGACTCGGTGGCGCTCTTCGGCGTGAACCTCAACGCCGCGGGCATGAACACGATCGTCGGCTACGTTTACGACATGCTCTACGGCAACAGCGGCGGATATCCGTCGTACGCTTCGGCGGCCGCACTTATTCTTTTCGCGATCGTTCTTTCAATCACCTGCATCAACCTGCTCGTGAGCAAAAAGACGGCGGTGCAAGGGGGGTGAGCGTAAATGAGTAACCTTAAGAAGAAAAAAGGCTCCGCGGTCCTCACCGTGCTGAAATACGTACTGCTCGTGCTGTGGGCGCTGATCGTGCTCTTCCCGTTCTACTGGATGGTGCTGACGTCGCTCAAGGGCTACGCGGACTACAACAGCGAGGCGACTCCGGCGTTCTTCACGCTCTCGCCGACGCTCGAAAACTACGTGAAGGCCTTCACGGCGGTCCCGCTCGCGAAGTACTTTCTGAACACGTTCATATTCACGGTCATTACGACCGCGCTGATGCTCGCGGTGATCATTTTCGCTGCTTTCGCGTTCGCGAGACTCAATTTCAAGGGCAAGAACCTCGTTTTCACGCTTTTCCTGTCGCTGATGATGATCCCCGCGGAACTCGTCGTGATCACGAACTTCGTGACGATCACCGACCTGGGCCTGCGCAACACGTTCCTTGGCCTGATACTTCCGTCCGTCACGTCGGTCTTCTACATATACCTCCTGAAGGAGAACTTCGAGCAGGTGCCGTACGAACTCTACAAGGCCGCGAAGGTCGACGGAACTTCTGACATCAAGTACCTCTTTAAGGTGCTCGTGCCGATCTGCAAACCGACCGTCGTCACGGTGGTCATTCTGAAGGTCATCGAGTGCTGGAACTCGTACGTGTGGCCGCGGCTGATCACCGACGACCCGGACTACTTCCTGGTCTCCAACGGAATCCAGGAGATCCGCCAGAACGGCTTCGGAAGGGAGAACATTCCCGCGATGATGGCCTCGGTCGTGGTCATTTCGGTCCCGCTAATTATCCTCTTCCTGATTTTCCGGAAAAAGATTATGGAGGGCGTTTCGAGAGGAGGCACGAAGGGATGAAAAAGCTTTTCAGAACCGCAGCCGCCTTTATTGCGGCCGTCATGCTTCTCGGATGTCTCACTTCGTTGCTCGCGGGCTGCCACGGAGGCAGGGGACTCGACGCGTTCGTGATGCCCGAAGCGTTCGACGACTCGCAGAATTACGAGATCGTCTTCTGGGCCAAAAACGACACCAACATCACGCAGCGGCGCATTTACGAGAGTGCGATCGCTTCCTTCGAGGCGCTTTACCCGAACGTCACGGTCAAAATGAAGTCGTACACCGACTACGGAACGATCTACAACGACGTCATTACGAACATCTCGACCCAGACCACGCCTAACGTCTGCATAACGTATCCCGACCACATCGCGACGTACATTACAGGCGAAAACGTCGTCGTGCCGCTCGAAGGCCTGATCTCCGATCCGCGCTACGGTCTCGGAGGCAGCGAGGTGAGATTCGAGTCGGTCAAAAAAGAGGAGGTCGTCCCGAAGTTTCTCGACGAGTGCGACGTCGCGGGGCAGTGCTACGCGCTTCCGTTCATGCGCTCCACAGAGGCGCTCTACATCAACAAGACCTACGTGGAGGCGATGGGGTATACGATTCCCGACGTGGTGACGTGGGACTACATCTGGGAGGTCTCCGAGAAGGCGATGGAAAAGACCGCCGCCGACCCGGAGGTGTTCAAGGTGAACGGCCAGAAGATCATGATCCCGTTCATCTACAAGTCCACCGACAACATGATGATCACGATGCTCAAACAGAAGAACGCGGGCTACTCGAACGCGGACGGGAACATCCTGATCTTCAACGACACAACGCGCGAGATTCTGAAGGAGATCGCGGTGCACGCGGGAACGAGGGCGTTCTCGACGTTCAAGGTCTCGAGCTACCCGGGCAACTACTTTAACGCGGGCAGGTGCATTTTCGCGATCGACTCCACGGCCGGCGCCACCTGGATCGGCTCCCACGCGCCGCTTTCCGAGATACACGAGAGCGAGCTTGTGGAATTTGAGACCGTCGTGAGGCCGCTGCCGCAGTTCGACACGGAAAACCCGAAAATGATCTCGCAGGGGCCGTCGGTGTGCGTTTTCAACAAAAAAGACCCGGGCGAGGTGCTGGCTTCGTGGCTTTTCGCGCAGTTCCTGATTACGAACGACGTCCAGATCCCGTATTCGGAGACCGAGGGCTACGTTCCCGTGACCGAAAAGGCGCAGAAGGACCCCGCGTACCTCAAATACCTCGAATCGCGCGACGAGCTTTCGAAGGACTTCTACTCCGTGAAGATCGACGCGTCGAAAATGCTTCTCGACAACATCGGGAACTCGTTCATAACGCCCGTTTTCAACGGTTCGACGTCGCTGCGCGACACTGCCGGCGAACTCATCGAGAGCGTTGTGAAGTCGCGCCGCAAAAACGAGACGGTCGACGACGAGTACCTTGACAAGCTTGAGGTGACGGTGATAAAGCTGTACCGTCTGGACCAGATCTCCATGAGTCCGTCCGGGCGAAGGGCGGAGCTCGGACCGCTTCCCGCGGGCTCGCTGGCGCTTCTCATAGTGCTGGCGTGCGTCTGGCTGCTGCTCGGAGCGTATTTCATTACCGACAAGATAATCGAGAGAAGAAAAAAGTTGCAATCCGGCGCGTAAAAGCGTATAATGAAATTTGGAGCGGAGTTCCGGAAGGGCTCCTAAACCGCAAATTTAACATATTTCTAAGGAGATAATGAAATGAAGACAGTTTTAATTGCGATACTTGCAGTTGCTCTCGTGCTCGGCATTGCCGCCTGCAACAACGGTAAGGAAGACATCAACAAGAAATCGGAAGGCGTCCTGACCTATGCAGAATATGCAGCCGCTGCGATCGACTCCGAAGTCACGGTTGAAGCTTACGTTCAGGCTCACCAGTCCTGGTGGGACAATAAAATCACCGTTTACGCTGTGGACGGCGACGGCGGATATTTCTTCTACGAAATGCAGTGCTCCGAGGCCGACGCGGCGAAACTCGTTCCCGGAACGAAGATCAAAGTAAAAGGCACCAAGGCGGAGTGGTCCGGCGAGGTTGAGATCACCGGCGCTACTTTCGAGATCGAGCAGGGCAGCTACATTGCTAAGTCCACCGACGTTACGAGCCTTCTCGGAACAGACGACCTTGCCAAGAAGATGAACCAGTTCGTTTCCTTCAAGGGTCTGAAGATCGAGGCTTCCAAAATCGAAGGCGAGGATCAGGAGCGCGCGTTCCTGTACAAGTGGAACGGTGCCGGCGAGCAGGGCGATGACCTCTACTTCAAGGCTTCCGTAAACGGCCAGACCTATACGTTCGTAATCGAGTCCTACCTCTGCGGCAAGGACACCGCGGTCTACAAGGCTGTCGAGGCTCTCAAGGTCGGCGACACGGTAGATCTGGAAGGCTTCCTCTACTGGTACGAAGGCCCGCAGCCGCACATCACTTCCGTAACAGTTAAATAATCCGGAACGTTAAAAGAAGCGTCGCGGACATTTCCGCCCGGTTTCAAAAAGGTTTCAGGCTCCGCGGCCGCTACGGCGGCCGCGGACCGGGACCGTGAAACGGGCCGGAAGCGCCCTTGCGGCGCTTTTTCGTGAAAACCGCGGCCGCGCTGACCTCTGAAAGGATGATTGGCACGGCCTTCTTTTCGCAAATTGTAAACTCTGACATCGGAGCTAAAAATGAGTGTTTTTGATGTGATATCGCTGCTCGGCGGCCTCGCGATGTTCCTGTACGGAATGCGGCTGATGAGCGGAGGCATAAAGGAGAGCTCTTCGGGAACGCTTAAACGCATTCTTGAAAAAGTGACCAACAACCCTATAAAGGCGTTCCTTTTCGGCGTCTTTATGACCGCGGTCATACAGTCGTCCACCGCGACGATCGTCATCACTTCGGGACTTGTCGCCGCCGGCGTGCTCAAGGTCCGGCAGTCCATGGGCATCATTATCGGCGCCAACATCGGTACCACGGTCACCGGTCAGATCATCAGGCTGCTTGACGTCGACTCCTCCAGAACGGCATGGCTTGAGGTGTTCAAGCCCTCCACGCTCGCGCCGGTCGCGTTGATCGTCGGCGTCGTTCTGCTTATATTCTTGAAGTTCAGGAGCTCCGACACGATCGGAGGCATCCTGATCGGCTTCGGAATCCTCTTTTCCGGACTTCTCAACATGACAAGCGCCGTCTCCGTACTGAACGAGAGCGGTGTTTTCGAAAAACTGTTCACAAGCCTCGGCGACAATCCGTTCCTTGGCTATCTCGCCGGCGCGGGCGTGGCGTTTACGCTTCAAAGTTCGTCAGCGACCGTCGGCATACTTCAGGCGCTGTCCACTTCAGGCCAGCTGACGTGGTGCGAGGTTTATCCGATTCTCGTAGGCGTCTATCTGGGCGACTGCGTCACCACCGCCATCGTCTGCTCAATAGGCGCGAAAGCTGACGCGAAACGCGTGGGCATTGCCAACGTTATTTACAACCTGCTCAAGTCGATTCTCGTTTTCGCCGGCGTCATAATCTGCCACGTCACCGGGCTCCTCAAAAACCTCTGGGACGTCACGGTCAACTCAGGCATCATCGCGAACACGAACACTGTGTTCAACTGCTGCGCCGCGCTTGTTCTGATGCCCTTCAGCGTGCTTATCGTGAACCTCGCGTGTAAGATAATTAAGGACGACCCGGTCAGGAAAGGGCGCTACGACGAAAAACTCGACGCCATGAGCTCCGTTTTCTTCGCGACGCCCGCGCTCGCGTTCAAGAGCTGCTACGACGTTCTGATGGCGATGTTCCTCGCGTCAAAATCAAACATTGAAAAAGCGGTCGGCCTTCTTTTTGAGTACGACGCGAAAGTGGTGAAGGAAATCGAGGAAGAAGAGGACAACGTCGACGTCATGGCCGACCGCGTCAGCAACTACCTGGTGCAGCTGTCGTCGCACATTTCGTCCGACCTACACGTCAGGATTCTTGACCAGTACTACAAGGTGGTTACCGAGTTCGAGCGCCTGAGCGACCACGCGATGAACATTTCGGAAGTCGCCACGAACCTCCACGACAACAATTCGAAGTTTTCCGACGACGCGAAGTACGAGATCGGCGTTCTCGTCAGCGTCATCAACAGGATTTTAGAGTACACGCAGCAGGCGTTCGAAAAGCGTGACGAGGTTGCCGCCAAGCACATCGAGCCTCTCGAGGAGGTCGTCGACGACCTTGTGAACGCTCTCAAGGAAAACCACCTGGCAAGGCTTCGCGCCGGCCGCTGCAACGTATACATGGACACGGGCTTCTCGAACCTCATGTCCGACCTCGAACGCATTTCCGACGTCTGCTCCAACGTGGGCGTCGCTACCGTAGTCCGCGCCGAGCGCGACATCGAGATAAAAACGCACGACTACATCTCGGCTCTCCACCAGGGCCGCGACGAGACGTTCAACGAGGAATACAGCGCCGCGCACGAGAAATACTTCACCATGCTCGAGAACCGCGACCCGAACGAAAGCGCGACTTCCACGCCTTCGTCCGAAGCGTTCCTGCCGCCTGCAGGCACGGCTGCTGACGAAGTTCCGGCTGATGAAAAACCGGCTGACAGCGAACCTGCCGGCGAAAAACCGGCTGACAGCGAACCTGCCGGCGACTGATTACTAATAATGTATAATGGAGGAAAAAGATGGATATCAACGTATACATGAGATATTTTGAGGCGGAACACGTCTGCAACAAGGTGAAGCGCCACGCGGCGCAGGTTATCCTGCTGTCCTCGTCCGAGAACCGCGTCGTCACCTACAAGGTCATCGTGAACTTCTTCCCGCACAACGACCCCGAGGATTTCGCCGTGTCCTACGACGACTACCACGAGAAGGTCATCCTTACCAAGAAGGGCGTCCGGTCGCGCAAACGCGAGGCGGTGTTCATCGACGAAATTCAGGAACACGCCGGGGAACTGCTTGAGGAATGCGGCGGGAAGGTCTTCTGGGACAAACCGCTTACCGAGGCGAGGCTGGGGTAATCATTTTGGCTCTGAAACCGGCCTTTCAAGTTGCTTGAGCTTTCGGTTTTTGGTTTCAGACTTTTATTTTCAAAAAACAGTTGACAAGCGGACCGCTTTTTGGTACACTTGTCAGGCTACGGTAGCTGTAGCTCAGCTGGGAGAGTACCAGGTTGTGGCCCTGGGGGTCTTGGGTTCGAGCCCCAATAGCTACCCCATAGACAAAAAACGGCGGACACTTTCGTCCGCCGTTTTTTGTCTATAAATGTAAGGAGAGGGGCTCGAACCCGGGACAGAAGTCAAAGCGGCAGACTGAAAGGTTCGCCGCTTTGACTTATAATAGTTTAAAATAGGGGAGATCTTTCTGAAAGTCCTTCCTCTTTTTCTTTTTCATTCCCGACCAAATGTCGAAAATATTTCCGCGGGCGCCGGAATTTCAGCCTGAGCGGCACGGTTTTTGCGGTTTTGGCGTGCCACGGAGGCGAAAAAAGGCGGAAAAAACGTGCCTTCGAGCCAATTTTAAGCGAAATCGGGCCGATTGTGCATATTTTTTCAAAAAGTGGTTGACACAAAAAAAATAATATTGTAGAATGACCGAGACTGTTTATACTTTGTAAGCAGTGAATCTATTTTATAGGAGGAATAAAATGAAAAAGCTTTTAAGTCTTCTTCTTTGTCTTGCAATGCTTCTTTCAGTAGTTGCGATGGTCGCCTGCGATAAAACTCCCGACAATCCCGACGCTACCGCGAAGCCCGAAGATGTCGCAAAGACGTATACTTATCAGACTTATTCAACTTCTCTCGGTGATAACTGGAATCCTCATACCTGGGAGACTAACGGTGACAGCTCCATCCTCGGATACCTCTCCTCTCCGTTGGTAGACCTTTCCATTAAGGACTCCAAGAACGGCGTGTACCAGTGGGTTTACGAAATGGCTACCGCTATTACGGACGTTACTAAGGATCATCAGGATG
>JAEEGF010824433.1_pt1 | contig 11131 bp, 8 predicted proteins | sample 9134171 | NCBI WGS metagenome assembly JAEEGF01 (sample SAMN16246542, study PRJNA631951) | gut metagenome | biome: gut microbiome; feature: rumen; material: AP-attached | host: Bos | place: Iran: Karaj | collected 2018-10
GAGGTTGATAATCTTCTGTGTGCCTTCTTCCGTGATGACGGTGGGACTCATGCGCACTTTCTCATATTTCATGAAGAAGTCGGGCTCCACTTTGCCAAGTTCTTTCTTCACCCAACCAGCCACTTTGTCAAATTCTTTCAGGATGCATTCCTCATGTTCCTTGGGCATGGCGATGACAGCTTCTGCGTCGCGCGGGATGGCGTTGCGCATATTGCCACCTTCCATGCTGATGAGGCGGATGCCGCATTCGGCTACCCAGCGGAGGTGACGGAACATCAGTTTGTTGGCGTTGGCGCGGCCGGTGTTGATTTCCATACCGGAGTGGCCGCCCTTCAACCCACCGATGGTTACCTTGTATGCAACCATACCCTTGGGGGCTTTTTCTGTGTTATAGGGGATGCTCAAGGCTGCATCGATACCGCCGGCACAACCCACGTAGAGTTCGCCCTCGGTCTCGGAGTCGAGGTTCAGCAGGTAGTCGCCATGCAACTCGCCTTTCTTCAGGCCGAAAGCGCCGGTCATGCCGGTCTCTTCGTCGGTGGTGATAAGGGCCTCGAGCGGACCGTGTTTGATGGTCTTTGAAGTAAAGACAGCCATAATGGCGGCCACGCCCATACCGTCGTCGGCACCCAGGGTGGTGTCGTCGGCATAGACCCATTCGCCCACAATCTTGGTTTTGATGGGATCCTTCAGGAAGTCGTGCTTTTTGCCGGCACGGGCCTGGGGAACCATGTCCATGTGGGCCTGCAGCACCACGGGGTGGACTTTCTCCATGCCTTTCGTGGCGGGTTTGGCGAGGATGACGTTGCCAACCTTGTCAACACGGCACTGAATTTTGTTCTTTTTGGCCCAGTTCACCAGGAAATCGCGGACGATTTCTTCGTGCTTCGAGGGGCGCGGACATTTGGTAAGAGCATCGAAATTGCTCCACAATTCTTTGGGTTCGAGGTCTTTAATTGTCATGATTGAAATGGTTTATTGTGAATTGTTTTTGTTTCCGATACAGAGTGCAAATATACAAAAATAATTTGAGCCATGCAAATATTTTTTTTCTATTCGATGCCCGAGAGGTCCAAAAGGTCGAGTATGGTATTGAAGAGATTCTCCAGTTCGGTGCGTTCTTTGAGTGTTTTCTTCGACGTCGAAACGGGGGCATGGATGTCGTAGATATTGACTGGCGTGAATGCCTGTTGGTAGGAGGTGAGGATGTCGTATCGTTCCATTTCGGCAGGATTGCAGGTGTCGGGCTGGGGTGGGGGAGTGCCGAAATCGTTGCTGATGACTTCGGCGGTCTCGACGGCATTCTCCCCTTTAAGAATCATCATTTTATGGCCTGGGGCCCAATGCGAGGCCACTCCACTGCCGACGGTGGGACGTTCGATGAGATAGTAGTCCAGTTGCCGGAGGTTGTCGTGGTAGCTGTAGAGAGGCCAACTTTGTTCGTTCAGGTCCAAATCGTTTTCTCGGCTGAGCGCGAGGTCATAGAGATGGTTCAGGTCGTCGACGAAGACGTAGCCCGGGCAGGCAGTGTGGAAGAAGAGGTAGGCGAGGTCTTCGCTGTCGTCGCCCAAATCGTCGATGTCCAGTTTGAGCACTTGTTTTTTCATGGTCTAAACGAATGGGTTGTCTTTCTTTGAAAAATCAGGGCGGTAGTGGTGTTCCGAGGCCAGCTCCTGCAACCATCCGTCGAATCCCAACGCTTCGTATTTGTCGGCTACCTGGCGGTATTCGGTCTCGGTGAGGGTGCGGTTGATGGGAGAGGGAAGGTCGGTTTGTGGAGGAAAATATTGTGCCATGAGCGACACATGGATGGTGAATGACGGCAGGTTGTCGGCAATCCAGTCGAGTACTTTCAGCGAATTGTCCACATGTCCCGGCAGCACCAGGTGGCGGATAATCAGTCCGCGGAAGGCCACACCCTCCTCGTCGCATTTCAGTCCGGCGCCCACCTGCCGTTTCATTTCCAGGATGGCTTGTGTGGCCACCTCTGGATAGTCCCTGGCGTGGCTGTAGCGCAGGGCCACTTCGGGGTCGAGATATTTGAGGTCGGGCAGGTAGATATCTACCAGGCCGTCGAGCATTTGCAGGGTCTCGATGCTTTCGTAACCGCTTGAATTGTATACTATAGTAGGGGAAAAACCACGCTTGCGGACGGCTTCCACAATGGCTGGCAGATGGTTGACGTAGTGGGTGGCGGTGACGAATCCCAACAGGCCGCCTGTCTGTGGCAGCAGTTGGCCTATACGGTCGGCCACTTCGTCAGCAGTGCGGTAGTGAACGAATCCGGTGTTGACAGCGGCGGTCGAGATGTCGTGGTTTTGGCAGTAAATGCAATGCAGGTTGCAATGTGAAAAGAACACATTGACAATGGGATTGAGTGGCGGCTCTTCGCCTGTGTGCACACAGATGGCTGAGACCTCCAGTGCTTCGGGGGCACCGCAGAATCCCATAGTATGGCTCCGGTCAACAGAGCAGCCCCTTGGACAAATCCGACATTCCATAGCCTAAAACCAATAATCCTTCACTCCGTGTTAATCCCATTCGCATATTGAGTAGTATTGCACTCCAGACTGGAAAACCATGTTGGCACATGTTGTACCGCGGTCGTCTACCTCGTCTGCGCTGTAGCTCACTATGGCACCATCGTAGCGGGTGCAGGTGCAGGTCTTGTGGCACGAGCCCAGTAGCATTGTCAGCAACAATAGAGAACCTGCGATTTTAATATATTTCATAACGTTTAACACTTAATTCTTAATTCGCATAGTCTCCCCGGTCGTCGGGCACTTCCATGCCGATGGCTTTCATGCGCAGGCGTATGTCGGCGGCGCTTTCGGCGGCTTCGCTGCCGGTGGAGAGTTTGTTGTTGTAGATGCTGTAGAGCGCCCGGGTGTCCTGGGGCGAGAGGTTGGGCATCACCACGTTGGCTCCTGCCATTACGGCGCGTTCTCGCCCTGTGGGGTGCAGGGTGCCGAGGGCCGTGGTGGCCGGCAGCAGCACATGGGGGTGAATGATGCGTATGATGGCCAACAGTCTCAGCGTCAGCTCTACACTGCCGGCACGCTCGTTCTCGAAGGGGGTGCCGGCGGCGGGGATGAAGGGTCCTATACCTACCATCTCGGGACGGAACTCGTCGATGAACAGGAGGTCTTTCTTCAGCGTCTCGATGGTTTGCCCCGGCGAACCAACCATGAATCCAGCGCCCACCTGATAGCCCAGGTCGCGCAAGTCGCGAAGGCACTGCATGCGGTGCTCGAAGCGCATCTCGGCGGGATGGAGGAAGGCGTAGTGGGTGGCATCGGCGGTTTCGTGGCGTAGCAGGTAGCGGTCGGCGCCGGCTTCGCGCAGCCGGGCAAAGCTTTCTCTTCCGCGCTCGCCAAGCGACAGTGTGACGGCGCTATCGGGGAATTCGCTTTTTATCGACTTCACGATGTCGCACACTACCTCGTCGGTAAACCATCCGTCCTCACCGCCTTGCAGCACAAAGGTGCGGAATCCCAGCTCGTTGCCTGTGCGGCAGCAGTCCATGATCTGCTCTTTTGTCAGGCGGTAGCGCTGTGTTCTGACGTCGTATCTGATGCCGCAGTAGCGGCAGTTGTTCTTGCAGTGATTGGTTATCTCGATGAGTCCGCGCATGAACACACGGCGCCCGTAGACCTTGTCTCTCACGCGGCAGGCCTCGGCAAACAGTTCGTCTATCGCTGTCGGATCGCTCGTCGTCAGCAGATGCTCGATGTCTATAGCGTTATTCAATCTGTAAATTATTTGATTACAAATTCATACACAGAATCTCTCTCCGTGTCCTTGTACACGGGCTGTATCTTGATGTGGGTGCCGCGGCGCAGGTTGATAGGTCCCAGGTAGACCTGCGAATGTCGTGTGGGTGTGGTGCTGTCGGTGGTGTAGAATATGTAGGTGCTCGGCACTTCGGTCTCGATGGCGATGTTCATGGTGTGGTCGTCGACACGGGTGACCCGGAAGAGCGGTGTGAACGAGCCTTCGCAGTAGGAGTAGCCCTTACTGTCGAGTCGGCTCTTTTGCAGCTCCACTTTTTTGCGGAAATGGTTCCAGTTTTTGGCGTCGCGAGGGCTCCACAGGCTTTCGCTGATGGCCAGCAGGCGGGGGAGCAGCATGTATTCGGCTTGAGAGGGAGTCTCGATGAATTCGGTCCAGAGGTTGCACTGCCCACCCAGGATGCATTGTTCCACATACTTGTTTGTGCCTTGCGGTGCAGGGTCGAACTCATAGGCTTTGGCCAGGGTGATTTGGCCATCGGTGGCACGGGGTTGGTAGCGGCGGTCGGCCTGGTAGAAGTCGAGGCGGCACCATTCGTCGGGGCACATCACCACACGGCAGCCAGCGCGGGCGGCCTGCTGGCCTGCCTGCAGGGAGGTACGGGCAGCCACGATGCGTTTCAGCTCCTCGCCAGGACGAGTCTCGCTGTACTCGTCGTCCCACACCATCTCCATGCCTTCCTCGGGCACTACCGTGATGCCCAGCGAGGCGGCATATTCCACCACCTCGGCGATCTCCTCTTCTGTGTATCTGCTGTCAAGGTCTTCATACACAATACTGTCGGTGGTGTCGGAAATGGAGTCGGGGGAGAGGGTGGATGCATCGCTGTCGCCCAGTCCCCAGTGGAAGCGGTTCATTTTGTAGGTGGCCATCAGGTCGAGGAATTTCTTGATGAATTTCACGGGGAAATGGTGTGTCGAGGCGTCGAGATGGGCACCGCGCCAGGCAAAGCGCGGATAGTCGAGGATGGTGCACTCGGGAAGGGTGATGGAACTGTAGGTGTGTTCCAGTACGTCCGACGGAACCATCTGTGAGAAGGTTTGGTAGGCGTAGAAGAGGCCTGTCTCCGTGTTGGCCGAGAGACGGATGCCCGTTTGGCGCACTTCGAGCAGGTAGCCTTCGTCGCCGAGTTCGGGATTGATGGTGTCGTTGATAATCAAGTCGATATCGCTCTCCTCCGACCGCGCCACGAGGGAGGGGCGGAAATGGGCGTGACGCAGCGAGTTCATGATGTATTTCGCAGTGGGGGAGTTTTGTCCGAGGCCTTGTGTGGACACGGCGATGGAGCGGTCGAGGGTGTAGGAGCCCTCTTTCTGCATCTGGAAGACGGGTTCGGGGATGATGTCTATCTGCGTGACGGTGGCAGTGCGTCCGCAAGCCGCGAGGAGGGCGGCGGAGGCTAAGAGGAGGAGATGGTTTTTGAACGACATTGTGTTTTTATATTAAAACATAAATAGTAACGTCGCCATTCTTTTTTTATTATATTCCCTTGCCAAATTGTTAGGATAAACTACTTGCCAATGCCCTACCAACCCCCTACCAACCCCTACCACGGTAGGAGTTGGTAGGGGGTTGGTAGGTAGTTGGTAAGGCGTTCTACCTTACTGTTTGGTAGTGCGTTATGTTGCATTTGGGAGGTATTTTTCGGTGGAGGGCAATATTTGACGTTTCGGGACGTTATTTTAACATTATGGCATCGTTGAAAAAACTCTTTTCCGACTCGGTCGTCTATGGACTGAGTAGCATTGTGGGCAGATTTTTGAACTATTTGCTCGTTCCGCTCTACACTTACCACATCTCCGCCGCCTCGGGAGGCTACGGGGTGGTGACCAATGTCTACGCCTACACGGCTCTCCTGTTGGTAATCCTGACCTTCGGCATGGAGACGACTTTTTTCTATTTTGCCAACAAGGAGGGTTCTGATTCCAAGTCGGTGTTCTCCACCGCCTTGGGGGCTGTGGGGTCGGTTGGAGGAATCTTCGTGCTGATGGTGCTGGCGTTGCTGGGTCCCATCTCTGTGGCCATGGGCTACGAGGCACATCCCGAGTACATTGCCGTGATGGCTGTGGTGGTGGCGCTCGACGCTTTCCAGGCGATACTGTTTGCCCGCTTGCGGTTTGAGAACAAGGCGTGGAAATTTGCAGCACTCAAGCTGGCGTTCATTGTGCTCAACATCGGGCTCAACCTCTTTGTCTTCCTTGTGGCGCCGCGGTGGCAGCACCTGGGGTTCATGCAGTGGTACGACGAGCAGAACAATGTGGGTTATATCTTCTACATCAACCTGATATGCACTGCCTTGGTGACCTTCGGATTCTGGCGCGAACTGCGCGGGTTCCGATTTTCGAGTTTCGATTTTCGAATTTTGAGACCCATGCTCAAGTATGCCTGGCCGCTGTTGGTGTTTGGTATTGTAGGTATTCTGAATCAGGTACTTGACAAGATATTGTTCCCGTTCCTCTATCCCGGCGAGGACATGCAGGCGCAGCTGGGTATCTATGGTGCCTGCGTGAAGATTGCGATGATCATGGCCATGATTACACAGGCGTTTCGCTACGCCTACGAGCCTTTTGTGTTTGCCGGCGGCAAAGGGAAGGAATCGAAGGAGAGCCAGGCTGTTGTGATGAAATATTTTGTGATGTTCACCTTGTTGGCCTTCATGGTGGTGGTGTGCTACATGGATGTTTTCAAGTACATCATCAAGAGCGACTACTGGGCGGGTCTGCGCGCCGTGCCCATCGTGATGATGGCCGAGATACTGATGGGTGTCTATTTCAACCTCTCGTTCTGGTACAAATTGACGGCCAAGACCTACTGGGGAGCCATCATGAGTGCCATCGGCTGCGCTGTACTGGTGCTTGTCAATGTGATTCTTGTTACGAGGATTGGCTACATGGCCTGCGCCTGGGGCGGCTTGGCAGGCTATGGTACCTGCGTGCTGCTCAGCTACTTCATCGGCCAGCGCCACTACCACGTGCCCTATCCCGTGCCGGCCATCCTCGGCTGGTTCGCCCTCGCCCTTGCATTGTATGCCGCCAGCACTCTGGTTCATATCGACAACCTCTGGCTCCGACTGGCCTACAACACGTTGCTGTTGGGAATTTTTGTCGGCGCCCTCCTCTGGAGCGAGCGCGAGTTGGTGAGGAAGGTTGTGGGAAGGTTGCGCGGATGAATTTTTTGTGAGGCGGAATTGGAAAAAAGATTTTGCCGATTGGAAAACATTTCGTATCTTTGCATTTTATTAGAAATAAGTAAAAACGATAAATGATATGATAGCAAAAGAATTACTCAATCCCCGCAGCATCGTTATCTGCGGTGCTTCCAGTGATGTACATAAACCCGGCGGCAAGTCGCTGAAGAACCTCCTCGAGAGCCCCTTCAAGGGTCAGGTCTACGCCGTAAACCCCAAAGAGACTGAAGTGCAGGGCGTGAAATGCTACGCCAAGGTCGAGGACCTGCCTCAGGTGGACTGCGCCATCCTCTGCATTGCCGCCAAGTTCTGCGCCCAGACGGTCGACGTCCTGGCCAAGGAGAAGGGCTGCAAGGGCTTCATCATTGTCAGTGCCGGTTTCTCGGAGGAGAGCCACGAGGGTGCCGAAATCGAGAAGCACATTGTCGACACCATCAACAGCGTCGGCGGTTCGCTCATCGGCCCCAACTGCACCGGCTTCCTCAACGTGAACTATGCCGGCTGCTTCGACACCCCCATTCCTCCGCTGGACCCCAAGGGTGTGGACTTCATCACCGGTAGCGGTGCCACCGCCGTGTTCATCAAGGAGTACGGTATGAGCAACGGCCTCAAGTTCAATAGCGTGTGGGCCGTGGGTAACAGCGCCCAGCTGGGTATCGAGGACGTGCTGGAGCACCTCGACGAGACCTTCAACCCCGAGACCTCGAGTCATGTTATCATGCTTTATATGGAGAAGATTGGCGACCCGCAGCGTCTCCTCAAGCACAGCCGCAGCCTCATCAACAAGGGATGCCACATCGCCGCCATCAAGAGCGGTGGCAGTGCCGCCGGCAGCCGTGCCGCCTCGAGCCACACCGGCGCCCTGGCCACCAACGACGCCGCCGTCGATGCCCTCTTCCGCAAGGCCGGCATCGTGCGCTGCCAGAACCGTCAGGAGCTGACCACCGTCTGCGCCGTTTTCATGTATCCCGAATTGAAGGGCAAGCGTTGTGCCGTTGTCACCCACGCTGGCGGCCCCGCCGTGATGCTCACCGACGTGCTGTCGAACGGCGGCATGGAGGTCCCCAGCTTGAAAGACCATCCCGCCAGCCCTGCCCTGCTCGAGAAACTCTTCGGCGGCTCCTCGGTGGGCAACCCCATCGACTTCCTCGCCACCGGCACCGCCGAACAGCTTGGCTATATCCTCGACACCGTCGAGAACGAATACACCGACATCGACTTTTCCGTGGTTATCTTCGGTTCGCCGGGACTGTTCAGCAACAAGGAGGTCTACGACCTGCTCGACCAGAAGATGCGCACCTGCAAGAAACCCATCTTCCCCGTGCTGCCCTCGATTATCAACGTCAAGAGCGAGATTGAGGACTTCATCGCCAAAGGCAATATCAACTTCCCCGAGGAGTGCGTGCTCGGTAACGCCCTCGTGAAAGTTTACCATACTCCCAAACCTCAGCCCGAGAACGTCGAGCTGCCCAAGATTGACGTGGCCCGCATCCGCAAGACCGTGGAGCGCTGCAAGGACGGCTACATGGAGATCGCCGACTACAACGAGCTGCTCGACGCCGCCGGCATCAGCCGCAAGAAGAGCGTCGAGGTGAGCAAGAAAGAGGATGCCCTGGCCTTCGCCAAGGAGGTGGGCTGCTCGAAGGATGTGCCCCTCGTGATGAAGGTCGTCGGCCCCCTGCACAAGAGCGACGTGGGTGGCGTGACCCTCGGTGTGAAGGACCTCGACACTGTGGCCAAGGAGTTCGACCGCCTCATCGTCATCCCCGAGACCTATGCAGTGGAGATGTATCCCATGCTTGATGGTATCGACGTCTACATCGGCGCTATCCGCGACCCGAAGTTCGGTCATCAGATTTTCTTCGGTCTGGGTGGTATTTTCATCGAGGTGCTGAAGGATGTGCAGAGCGCCCTCGCCCCCATCACCGCCGCCGAGGCCAAGGAGATGCTCACCAAGCTCAAGGGCTACAAGATTCTTCAGGGCGTGCGTGGACAGGAGGGTGTGAACCTCGACCTCTATGCCGACCAGGTGGCTCGCGTGAGTGCCCTCGTGCAGGCTGCTCCCGAGATTGCCGAGATGGACCTCAACCCCCTGCTCGGCAACCCGCGCTACGTCACCGCCGTCGACGCCCGCATCCGCCTCGAAAAGTAAATTTTTATAAGACAAGAAAGGACAAAAAAGACATTGGGTCTTGCTTGCCCTTTCTTGTCCTTCCTTTTAAACAAGTAGCCATGAAAAAGTTATTGTCAACGGTTTGTCTGCTGGTAGCTTTGTCGTTTGCCGGCGAATCCTCGGCCCAGCTAAGCATCAATGCGGCCTACATCCATCAGCATCACACGTTCTATTATCAGAAAGACCTTGCCGATGGATTGTTCAATAATGCCGATTATTTGAACGGCGGCATGATCGGTCTGTCGCTCAATACGGAACTCTTCGGCAGTGTGGGACTTGCTCCGGGAGCCTATCTCAGTTTTGCTTCGGCCAAGCAGACCCTCTCCGACACCATCAACTTCAGCACCTCCAATATCAACATCAAGATACCGTTCTATCTGAATTTCAAGATACCTTTGAGTGCGAGTGCCGACTTGTTGGTATTCGGTGGCCCGGTGTTCAACGTAGGACTCTCCACGCTGGCCAACTATAAGAACGTTGCCACCCAGATGGACGCCCATTTCGATATGGGCGGAACCATTGGCGCCGGTATCCAGATTTACCGTTTCCGCTTTTTCGCTGGCTACAACATCGGCCTCATCGACCGCGAGGATTTCTCCCTGGCCAACAAGGAGTCGGTGAAGAAGGCATGGGAAGGCAGCACCCTCTTTGCGGGAGTCGGTGTGAGCCTCGGCCACATGGATTGATAGTGTTCTTCACGAAAAGAAATTATAAGCCCCGGGCGTTGAACGCCCGGGGCTTTTCTTGTTTCTCAGCATGGTGGTGGCGAGGATTGCTGATGGAAATCAGAAATTTATTTGCTGAATGTCAATGGTTCGCCTGTGGCGACCGCGGAGTTTCCATTGACCCACACGCGTTCGATACGGGTGTGGAAGGTTTGGCCTTCGAGGGGACTCCAGCCGCACTTATATAATAATGTTTCGCGCGCGACGGTCTCTTCCACTCCCGGATGCACCAACACCAGATCGGCTTTGTAGCCTTTGCGGATGAAACCACGCTCCTCGATACCGAAAAGCAAGGCTGGATTGTGGCACATCTTCTGTACTATCATTGTCAGCAATGCGTCGTCGTTGACGGCGGCTTCGAGCATCATCTGCAGCGAGTGCTGGATGGAAGGGATGCCGCTCGGGGCGTCGAAGTAAGGTCTCATCTTGGCTTCGAGAGGGTGGGGGGCATGGTCGGTGGCGATGGTGTCGATAAGGTCGTCTTCCAAGGCTGCCCACAGAGCGAGGCGGTCCTCGTTGGTTTTGATGGCGGGGTTGCACTTGATTTTATTGCCCAGTTCGGCGTAGTCGCGGTCGTCGAACCACAGGTGGTTGGGCGACACCTCGGCGGTGATGCTCTTTTTCTCGAGGTCGAAATTGGAGAGCAGCGAGAGCTCCGTGGCCGTCGAGATGTGGGCCACATGGAATCGTGTACCGTATTTGCGGGCTCGCTCGATGGCGTGGTAGGTGCTGAGGAAGCAGGCCTCGTTGTTGCGTATCTTGGGGTGCAGGGCTGCGGTTTCGCCCTCGGTGCCTTGGAATTCGCGTTTGGCGTTCATAAGGTTGGCCTGGATGACTTCCTCCTGCTCGCAGTGTGCCACGATGAGTTTTTGTGCGTCGCGGAACAGGTGGTCCAGTTGCTCTGGGTTGTTCACCAGCATGTTGCCTGTCGAGGAGCCGAGGAAGAGCTTGATGGCGGCATAGCGCCGCGGGTCGATGGCCAGCAGGGTGTCTATGTTGTCGTTGGTGGCGCCGAGCATGAAACCGTAGTTGACGGCGGAGTCGTGTGCTGCCAGAGCCTCTTTGGCCTCGAGAGCCTCCATCGTGGTGGTCTGTGGTTTGGTGTTGGGCATGTCGACAACCGAGGTCACGCCACCGGCGCGGGCCGCCCTTGATTCAGAATAGAACGTGCCTGCAGGGTTTTCGCTCTGGCCGCCGTCGCGGAGATGGACATGGGTGTCAATCACCCCGGGCAAAAGCAAAAGTCCTTTCGCG
>JAEEGF011433237.1_pt1 | contig 11131 bp, 13 predicted proteins | sample 9134171 | NCBI WGS metagenome assembly JAEEGF01 (sample SAMN16246542, study PRJNA631951) | gut metagenome | biome: gut microbiome; feature: rumen; material: AP-attached | host: Bos | place: Iran: Karaj | collected 2018-10
CTTTCCATGCAAAGCAATGAAATGACGCAAAACAAACGACAGAGTTGTCATGCGTGCTGGAAAATTGCAAAAACGGTATTGACCGTCGGTGTTTCAGCAGCTATAATTGCAATGTAAGTGAACAAATGTGTTCACTAAGGAGGCGACGGCATGAGAAGCAAGGATAAGACGGTACTTCATGCAATAGAGGCATTTATCTGTGACTACACCGACCTCAACGGATATTCACCGACTATGCAGGAGATAGCCAATAAAGTCGGAGTATCAAGACCAACTGTGCACAGATATGTTGTTAAACTGTGTGAAGACGGCATACTGAACCGCTCAGGCTATCGCAGCTTGACTTCCACAAATGGCAAAGCGCCTGTCAAGCGCGTTCCGGTAGTCGGAGAAATCGCCTGCGGTGTTCCGATGCTTGCGGACGAGAACATCGAGGAGTACATGAGCCTTCCGACTTCGTTGATCGGAAACGGCGACTTTTTCCTTCTTCACGCCAGCGGTGACAGCATGATCGAAATCGGCGTAAACGACGGCGATCTCGTGCTTGTTCGGCAGCAAAGCTCCGCGAACGAAGGACAGGTAGTTGTTGCACTCACAGAAGACGGGGCAACGCTAAAGAGGTTCTACCCCGAACCCGAGAACCATCGCATTCGGCTTCACCCAGAAAACCGCAGCATGGAAGATTATTATGTTGTTGACTGCGAAATTCAGGGCGTCGCAGTCAAGGTGCTCAAAGATATCGAAAGATAAAGCTTGGAAGAATGAACATGAAACAGTATGACGTCGAGTGCCCGAACTGCGGCACAGTGAACAAAGGCCTGTACCTTGAAGAGACGAATGGATGGATGATCTGCGAGCACTGCCTTGCCGAATATCAGCATGAGGATTTTGGCGGCGGCGAGGTTATAAGGATCCCCGTATTCGATATTGACCACTTGCCTGAGTTTTTGAGGGGGGCTGCGGGATAACAGCCTTGAGTTTCAAGGAGACGATGCCAATTGGAAGAAAACGATGATTGGAAGAAGTATAGATGGTATTGTCCCAACTGCGGAAACTTGATATCAGGACACAAAAGCAGCAGCGGAGAAGTAAAAGGAATTTGCCGAAGATGCAATACGAAAACTTTCCGAGTGGACCGATCGGCAAATCATGTAACGATAGAGGTTTATGCTCCGAAACAGCAAACTTGCTTGGCGTCATGCAATGACCTTTATTAACAACTGAATACCTTTCTGGCATAACGACGGGCAGGCGTGGATGAGAAGCCTCTAAGTCCTGTTCCAGGTACATATGCCAAACTTATCTTGATGACCGGAAACGACGGACAGGCATGGATGAGAAGCCTCTAAGCCCTGCTCCAGGTCACTCTCGGTTCGGAAACTCAAAGCGTTGAGTCACCGGCAGGATAGATCCCCATTTCATATGGGTCAATCTGTCTTGTCGGTGCTTTTTTATCATTAAAGGGAGAAAAATGGGCAACAGCCATTCAAAATTGAATATCGGCGGCAAAGATGCCCGTTACCCCAATACGGTATTGAGTTTCTCTGGCTTGAAAGACTTTGAAGCGGAAGCACAAAAAGTATCCGCTACTCTAAAAAGCCTGCCTACTGAGTTTGCAGAGACACTGTGTTACCATCTAAGCCGATTGCAAATATCAGCAGAAAGGCTATCAGAACTGTCCACCCTAAGTGTCGGCACGATAAAACGATACCGCACGGAAGAGGACATAAACAGAAATCTGAGGACTGTTGTGCTTATTTGCGTTGGCATGAAGCTTCATCCGATATTCAGCTACGATTTGATAAGAAAGGCTGGGCTTTGCTTCACCTGCTCACTTGAGCATACCGCTTATCAAATGCTGCTCATGAATTCGCAGAAAATCGGTACGGAAGAATGCATCGAGTATCTTAAATCCATAGAATCAAAGGAAGAAAAATGATGATAGGAAAAAGGATCAGAAGAATGCGCACTCTGCGCAAGGTATCACCGAAAGAGTTGGGAATTGCTATAGGCTTCAGTCCGTATAATGCAAGCTCAAGGATATGCGTATATGAATCCGAGAAAAAAAGGCCCAAGATAGAGATCACAAATGCCATCGCGGATGAATTGGGTATTGACCCTTGTTTAATCAGCGAATATGATCCTGCGACTCCCGAAGGCTTGCTCTGCACTATCTTTGAGCTTGAAGAGCTGTATGGAATGCGCTTTTTTGAGCGTGACGGCGAGCTATACTTTATGCTGCCCAAGCAAACGGCGGCAACAGAAGTTATCAAAAAATGGGGTCAAATAAGAAAGCTGATGTTCCAAGGCAAGATCACTTATGATGAATACTTGAACTGGAAGCACAAACAAGCTTTCGATCTACTCAAGGGAGACAAATGAGTTCCCGAAATATAATTAAGGAGCTGTTTCTCCCCGTTCAGCTCCTCATCTTGCGTATTTTCTTGCTTATTATCTTACCCGATTCTTATTAGAAGAATAACTCTATTCTCTATAAAAAGCAGTCCCATTACTTGACAATCGTCAAGAAACGGGACTTGTTCGAGATTAGTAATCTGCTGCCTTTTTCCATGTTATCAACGCACTACGACATCAACGCGGGCATAAGGATTATGCTCATCCTTCTAAGCCGGATATAAACTTCCATAGCAACTGCTTATGAACAACCGACTTTACATGTATGCAGAAGGATTCGCTCGATACAAGGAATTCGACAAGAGAGATCTTGGGGATGAGGTATTTTCCGGAGATCTTGAAGCTTTTGATCCGACGTTTTTCGCACCAATTGACCGGTGTGCTCTTGGAATATCCGAGAAAGTCTCCGACTTGTTCTGTTGTGATTAGGTCGCCGAATCCTGCGAGCTCGTCCTCGAAGAACTCTCTCAGCAATGCTATATGCTCGTCATCAAATGCGAGCATTGTTTCTTTAACCACGTCCCTCTGACGATGAACTCCCGATATTTCGCTGTACCAACCATCGGGAGCTTGAAACCTGTAGGGATTGGCAGCTCTGTCGCGAAGATAGGTTATTACGTCTTTGGTCTTGATCGAGTACCTATGCGTTTTCTTCCCCGTATCGGTGCAAGGGACAAGTCCGCTTTGAAGCAAATAAAGAGCCGTTGCCTTGCTGATATGTGCGACCTTATAGAATTGGTCTTTGCTCATGCTTTTCGGATAATCCTTTTCAATATCCCGCAGCATTTTTTCAAACTTATTCATTTTAATACCGCCTTAATTGAATTCAGGTTGATAAGCACGGTATCTTTGGGTTTAAGTTCTCTCCGAGTTCTCTCCAAGTTCTCTCCAAAATCCTGAAAAACGATCATTTTCAGAACAATTTATCGAGATATTCGAACTCTATGTGTTTGCTGGAAAAATTGAATCTCTTTGGAGAGAAGTTCAATTTTCTTAATAAAATCAAGGGATTTTAACTGCCGCTTTTTGCCGCTGTCTGCTGTCAGCTTCCGTTAAAGTCTTTTCATGATACATGACTCGAAATCAGGTGTAGGGCAACCTACCGTGGGTTCGAATCCCACCCGCTCCGCCAGAATAGGATTGCTATTTTAACATTGATAGCAATCCTATTTTTTTAGAAGATAATTCGATTGACACTTAGGGGGGGATCTATGAACGAGCTGCTGCTAGGCATTTTTTGGGCATTGACCTATTTGCTGATTGTCATAGGAGGATTTCGTTATAAATCGGACAACAAATTCTTCATGCCGCTTGTTGCCGGAGCACTGAACTTTGCCTGGGAGATACATGCATTACGGATATCCGGGGGGTATTGGGTCCATATCGTATGGCTTGCGCTTGATTGTATAATACTGTTTCAGAATATGGTTTTCCTTTCTGCATTCAGGAAGCGCCTTCTTTACGGCAGTTGTGTCATTGCATCTATAGTGTTAATTTACGGAGTATTCTCTGTTAATAGCTTTGATGGCATGCTTATTTCTTCGTTTGCAATTGATATTATTATGGCAATCGAATACGTGGTGGTCATCAAACGCATCTCTCCACGTTTGTTAATTTTGATCGGTGTCTGTCGTACGCTTGGTGATCTTTTTGCATGGATTTCAAATCTACGACACTCTTCATTTGTGGCAGTTATTGGTGCTCTTGTTTTGTTGGTTAATTTGTTCTACATTTGTTACGCTATTGACATTCTTAATTATGTCAAACAAAAGTCATCTTCAAAAAAAGCCAAGAAAGGATAGATAGAAAGCGTTACGAAATTTAACGATAACCCCGATTTTGTTAAAATAGCAATCCTTAACCAAGAAAAGCCAGTAAATCATTAGGTTTTCTGGCTTTTTTCTTTCTCTCGTTTTCTCGTACGATCGTCCTAATAACGCTCGATTTCCGTCGTTTTTTGCCCGTTTCAGCCCTCAAAAAAAACATTTTTTGAAGTCAAAGGAGAGAACAAAAGTGCACAGTTTTTCCAGTGTTCAATTGACTTTTTCAACTAGGCCTTGTTCTCTCCCGGAGAGAACGAAGTCACGAATCAAGCCTTTGAGAGATCGAATCAGCCGAAATCAGCTTCGAGCTGTACTCCAGATGCGAGTAAATATTCGCCGTCGTCGAGAAGTCGCTGTGACCAACCATTCTTGAATCTGCTTCATCTGTACGCCGTTTGCAAGCAGCAGTGAGGCGCAGGAATGTCGAAGATCGTGGAAGCGGATCTTCCTCAAACCGTTTTCCTCGAGAAGCTTTCCGAAGCAGTTCGTAACATAGCCCGGCTTAATAAGGTCCCCTATCTCGTTGACGCAGATATAGCCCGCGTATTCCTTGATGTACGATTTGCCGCATAGCCTGCGGTTCTCCTCCTGCTCCGCCCTGAGCTCGAGCAGCCTGTCCCTGACAGCGCTCACGAGAGGAAGCGTCCTCGTGCTGGATTTGGTCTTGGTGCGATCCTGCCTTACGAGAATGAGCTTCCCGTCGACGCTGCACTCCGTGACGGTGTGCTTGATCGTGATCGTGTTCCTGTCGAAATCCACTGCGTCCCATTTGAGACCAAGAGCCTCGCTTCGTCGCAAACCGTAATATGCAGCGAGCATAATGGGTATTTCGAGCTTCGTTCCTTTGGATGCTTCAAGCAGAGCTTTCATCTCATCCGCATCGTAAAAGCTGCCTGTAAAAGGCTCCTTCCGGGGCCGTTCAACCTTGTCCGCGGGATTTACGGGTATCATATCGAGCTTCACAGCGTATTTCAGCGCCTTGTGGATGTTCGCATGATAGTGGATGACGGAATTTGCCTTCGCCGATAACATATCCTTTCATCAATTCAAGAACTCTTTGCATTCGTGTTTCCTCCTATGCATACATCATAGCTGAAACCATGGCGCAATTTCAGGCCATAAGAAAAGCCCGAAGCGATGTGCTCCGGGCAGGGGATATGATCGATTATTCTTCCGACACCGCTTTCAGTCGTTCCCAAATCTTGACCATGGCGAGGGTATCGAGCTCGCAGTATTTGAGGAGGTTTCTCCGCGTGCGCTCAAGCTCTTCGGGCTCCATGTGTTCCATAGCGGGGAAGGCGTTCATGGCCTCGCTGCCGTTGTGGATCTCGTCAAGGTTGTGATAATCGAGCTCGGGATCCGCGGGGAACAGAGCGGGCAGCACGCTCTTTATCGAGAAGCTGCCGCCCATGGCGGGGTTGTAGTACCAGCCCGACTGGAACGGAACGAGCAGGTCGACGACGTTTTCGCGGATGTTCAAGAGATGCCCCGCAAGGTCGGGGTACGCCTCCGCGAGGTACTTGAGCCTTCCGCACTCGAACGACTTGTTATACGCGGTGACGCATACGTCCCTTGGGATATCGCGGCAGAGGGCCTCCGCTATGGCTCTTCGAGGATCCGTGCCCGCCTCGGCAAGGAACTCGCGGTGATGAAGCTCGCCGCCCTCGCGCTCGATATAGTGCAGGGAATACTGGAAGGGGATCTGCTCAAACGGCTTCGAGCCGATATAGCGCGGCACGGCGTACTGCACCGTCTCGAAATCGAGGAAATACAGCGGATACGAAAGCTTTTCCATGAACTCCGAAATGCATTCAGCATCGACGACGTCACCGTAACCGTGCAGGGTGCAGTCGATCTGGCGGAGCTGTTTCAGGTCGTGTATCGTTCTCGACTTCCAAAGGTCGGGGAAAGCGATCTCGCCGCAATAGTAGTGCTCGAGCTTCGTCTTGAACGGCATGCGGTACAGATCGAAGACGTTTGGCCGCGGCAGATCCCGCGTGCAGTACGCCCAATAGGGGCAGTCGTACGGCGAATGGCAGGCCTCGGAAAGGTCGATGGGCGGCTCGTCGGGCTTATTAAGATACCGCTCGGCTATGAGCAGCAGCTCCTCCACCTCGCGGCACTTCTCGGCGACGGCCTCCGAAACGTCGGTGATTCGGAAGAACTCGTCAAGCTTCAGCGTGCCGTCGAATACGTACTCGTTGTTTATGACGACAAGATATGTGCCCGTGACGTTGACTCCGCAGTGCTCCAGCACGTATTTCTGATACGCGACGTCTGCGGCGTAGACCTCCCGCTCGCCGTGAGTGGAGCGCTTGACCTCGTATATCGCCCAGCCGCAGTCCTCCTTTTTGAGTATGTCGACGGCGCAGTAGAGCCCGTTGTACGAGAAAGACGCCTCGCAGATGTTCGGCGTGCCGCGGTCCATCTCGGCTTTGGTCGCTTCGATCATCTTCGTAAGATCGAGCCTTTCTCCGTCGTACGCGGTCACCTCAACATAATCGCCGAAAATGCCCATGGCAAGGTCGCCGACCTCGTTGCCCGTTTTCATCCGGGCGAGCGTCGTCTCGTCCAAGGTCACAAGCTCCGGCCTGTGCTTCAGAAGCCACGCGAGCTTCGGGCACTGCCACAGGGCGCAGTATTTGGATTTGGAAAGATACATCATGATTCCTCCTCGTATTGTTCAATTGGCTTTTGGCGCTTGCGGTCGTAGGCGCGCTTGTCCTTCGTCGCGCGTGTGACGGGATTGACCGTCCCCCACGTCACGCGCCGGGTATTGTCGAGCTCGCGGCGTTTACGCTTGGAGAGCTTTTTGTATGGGATGAATTTGGGCATATCTTCCTCCTTATCTCGAACTCATAAGTGCGGCGACACGTTCAACAGTCTCTTCATCAAGGAGCCTGCGATCCATCGTATGGATAGCTCGTTCGACGTCCGCCGTGCCGTTAAGCATGTATTCGCTCTCGACGGGGCTGTTTCCGTTCAGAAGCATTGCATATCCTTTGATCCAAACGCGGGCTCCGTTATATTCAAGATAATGCGCGAGAATGTACGTCTGCCGCTTCACCTGCTTGATGGGGTTCTTGACGGTTTTCTCGTATTCGTTGCCCGCGCGGGTAACCTTGTATTTATGCCATTCGTAATCGTCCTCGCCGCCGACGATCCTGCCTTTATAGTTCTTGACCTCGATTATGAAAACGCCATACCGGTTTACGATCACATTATCGAGTTCAGCAGGTCTGCCGTCGTACTCGATGCGCACGTTTGTGAACAAAAGATCGCCCTCGTGCAGGGCACGCCGTATTATCTCCTCGGCTATCTTTTCGCCGCGTTTGCCCACCCTGCGCTCTTCCGGCTGAAGAACGCCGGGGAACTTCACATTGCTTATCAGAACGGCTATAATGAGGATAATAACGACAACAGCGCCTATAATAACTAACGATGTCCAGAACATTTCCCTATAATCAATTCCTCTTTTTCGTATAGAATCTGTCGCTCGATTTGAAATTGTAGATCGGGCGGATCTGCTTTTCGATTTTGACGGTATCGCCGATGGCGTCTATTATCGTCTGCGGGTCTTTATACGCCATCGGGCATTCGTCGAGGGTGTCGGCGCTGACGGAGGTGGTGAAAATGCCGTCCATGCTCTTTTTGAAATCGGAGAGGGTGAAGCTGTTCTCCGCCTGCGTGCGGCTGAAGAGACGCCCCGCGCCGTGGGGAGCGCTTTGGTTCCAGTCGTCGTTGCCGAGCCCTGTGCAGATGAGCGCGCCGTCGCGCATGTTGAGCGGGATGAGCAGGCGCTCACCATTGCGCGCGGAGACCGCGCCCTTACGGAGGATCATATGCTCCATGTCGATATAGTTATGGATCGTGGTGAAAAACTCCGCCTCATGCAGCTTCAGCGCGTCCAGTATGCACTCCTTGATGATTTGGCGGTTGAGCGCGGCGAAGCGCTGCATGAGCGCCATGTCGTGAAGGTAGCTGTCCCTGTCCTCCCCTGTGAGATAGGCGAGCTCAAAGGGGATCCCGGTCTGCTTCCTGCCGCCGATATTCGCGTAGGCCTTGTTCTGATAGTGCTCCGCCACCTGCAGGCCCAAATTGCGGCTGCCGGTGTGGATGACGAGATAGAGGTTTTCCTCGTCGTCGCGGTCGACCTCGATAAAATGGTTGCCGCCGCCCAGCGTGCCGAGACTCTCCTTCGCCCTGCGCGTATCGACCTTCTTGAAGCAGCGGAGCTCCTCTATGTCGATGCGCCCGTGGCTGCGGTGGGGCCGCTCTCTGACGTCGCGCCCGTGGGGGATGTTTTTCGTGATGAACGAATCGAGCTCGGGGAGGTTTATGCGCTTTTCTTTAAGCTGTATGACGTCCATACCGCAGCCGATATCGACTCCGACGAGGTTGGGTACGACGAAATCGCCGACCGTCATGGTCGTTCCGATTGTGCAGCCCTTGCCCGTGTGAACGTCCGGCATAATGCGGATCTTAGAGCCCGCGGCGAACGGCTGATCGCAAAGCGCGCGGATCTGCCCCTCGGCAGAGGGCTCGATGACGTCGGTGTAAACTTTTGCGGTGGCGTAGGTGCCGGGGATGGTAATCATTGTTTCTCTTTAGTTAATCGTTATTCTGGGGGCACTTATACGGAATCGTTTCAAATGAAAGAACGCCAGCTTCTTTCCAATATTTATGAATAACCTTTCCATATGTCCAAAAGAAAATGTCAAGCTGTTTATACGTCAATCCGGTCAATCCATAATTATCAACAAACTTCGCATAAGCCTTCTTGAATTCTCCATAGTTCCCCCAATCTGTTTTTGCTACTGCTATTCCTTTTTTCGTCAAATAGTATTCAAGAAGGGTGGCGACGTAGCTATCCATTATCGGGTATTTAGTTCCATCAATAAAGCTAAATAATTTTGTTGCAAATGAATATGCATTTACCCCTGTTTGCCGTTTACAAAGGTCAACAAACTCATCAATCGACATATTCCTAACATCATCAAACGTGGTTGCAGAGGCAATAGCTGTCACTTTGAGCCTTGTATGATAAACAGAGTTTATCTTTGTCAAAACGGCAGGAAAGTCGTTTGATTCCACAGATGTTTTTATGTCGTTGTCTTTTTCACCAAAAGACTTGAATTCGTCTTCGTTGATATACTGACGAATATCAGCCTTAACGCCTTTAAACAAAGGTATCTGCCAGTCAATCTTTTCAGCAGAGTTGCAGAGCCCCCAAAAAGAACAATACTGTTTTACAATCCCTTCGCTTGGGGTTACAAGCACATAGTCTCTTTTTGTTTCCATTATCTTTTCCTCCAAACCTTATTCTTAGTATTCTTCGCGCTGCTTTCACGGCGGCACTTATATTAACGATCGCATCAACCCAAATAACTCCGCAAATTGCACCAAAGCACAAAATATATTATTGCAGTGTCATTCGCTACTGCAAGTTATCCTTATAAACCTCGACCGTTCTCTCGGCCGTATCCTTTACCTTCTTCGCCAGGAATTCCGGCTCGAGAAGGACTACGTCGGGTGCAAAACTGCGGGCGAACTGCAGCATAGACATTTCGTTCACCGTGGCGGTGACGGTCACGGTATCGTCGGTCTCGTCCGAGAAGCGTACCTCCTTGCCGAACATATCAATGACGTCCGAGATCATGGGCTTGACTATGCGGAACTTCGCCCGCACGTTTTCGCTCGAGAACATATAGATATGCTCGCGCATGTATTGGGCGAGGTCGAGCCGCCGCTCCTTCGCCCAGGGCAGGCTCTCGAAGGGCTTGACGGGCTCGTCAAGTATCTTCACGTCCGCTATGCGGTCGACGCGGTAATTGGAGATATCGTCGTACTTATCGTAATTGCAGATGAGATAGTACTTCCCCTCCTTCGCCGCAAGCTGATATGGATTAAGCACGTACTCACGCACGCTGCCGTCCTCGCGGCATTTCTTGTGCAGCTCCTTGTCAGTGCCGTATTCGAGATAGTGGAGGGAGACCTGTTTCCCGTTCGCTATCGCTTCGCCGAGCAGTTCGATATTGAGGAAGAGCTGCGGGTTCTCCGGCAGGTTGTCCGGCGCGGTGCTCACGTGCGTTATGTGGGATGAGAAGTGCCGGCTGGAGAGCTTTTCGAGCTTCTTCGCCAGCTCCTTTCGCTGAGAGTGCGGTATGTGCCCGGAGAACAGCACGCTGTCGATCAGCATGCGGAGCTCTGCGTCGGTGATGTCCCGCACGAGGTAGAAGTCTGACCAGATATAGCTCTCCTCAAGCTCGCCCGTCACGGCGTTAGGCACCATGCGGACGGACTCGGAATACTCGATCTCGTAGCCCGCCTCCATGAGGCCGATGATGTTCTTCCTTATCGCCTTGCGGTCGGCCGTCATGTTGTACTCGTCCCGGAGTATCCTCGAAATATCCTTCTGGCTCAGCGTGTGATCCTTGTCGGAGTACTTGCGGAGTATGTCCAGTATGTTGACTATCAAAAGCTTTTTCGGCTGCTGCGCGTACATTTTATCACCTCACAAGTGCATTATACTTTATACGATACCATAATACAAGAAAAGATGCGGCAAAAAAGCCGCATCAGTCCCCGTAAAACGCGGTAAGATCATCGAGTCGCAGCAGCGCGGGCGGGAAGCCCTGCGAGCAGCCGGTGTCGATATCTATCCAAGTGCGCGTCTTTATCACTTGGCCTGCGTGCTCGCCGCTTAAATACAGCGTGGGCGTGTGGCCGAAAACGGTGAAAATGTCGTCGAAATATTCGGTATCCATGGTCGGCCTCGCCCAGAGCAGGTCGGACGGGGCGTAGTCCGAGAGCTTCTTCTCCTTCTCAAAGCTGCCGAAGCCCGCGTGCACGAGCAGGAAATCCCGCCCGTTCACCGTGTCCGCTCCGATGAG
>JAEEGF011747633.1_pt1 | contig 11130 bp, 9 predicted proteins | sample 9134171 | NCBI WGS metagenome assembly JAEEGF01 (sample SAMN16246542, study PRJNA631951) | gut metagenome | biome: gut microbiome; feature: rumen; material: AP-attached | host: Bos | place: Iran: Karaj | collected 2018-10
TCCAGCACCAACCGCGGGAGCGCGTCGCTGGACAAGTATCTCCAGGAGATCGGCCGCGAGGAGTTGGTGTCCCCGGAAGAGGAGGTAGAGCTGTCGCAGCGGATCCGCAAAGGCGACCAGGAAGCCCTTGAGAAACTCACCAGGGCCAATCTCAGGTTCGTCGTGTCCGTGGCGAAGCAGTACCAGAACCAGGGCTTGAGCCTGCCGGACCTTATCAACGAAGGCAACCTCGGTCTGATCAAGGCCGCTGAGAAGTTCGATGAGACCAGAGGCTTCAAGTTCATCTCCTACGCTGTGTGGTGGATCCGTCAGTCGATCCTGCAGGCTCTCGCCGAGCAGTCCAGGATCGTCAGGCTCCCGCTTAACCAGGTGGGCTCTCTCAACAAGATCAACAAGGCTCTCTCCCAGTTCGAGCAGAAAAACGAGAGGGCTCCGTCCAATGAGGAGCTTGCTGAGATGATCGACATTCCCCAGGACAAGATCTCAGACACCCTCAGGGTCTCCGGAAGGCACGTTTCTGTCGATGCCCCCTTCGTGGAAGGTGAGGACAACAGTCTTCTTGATGTCATTCCCAACGACGACTCCCCGATGGCTGACAAAGGTCTTGTCTATGAGTCCCTCAGCACCGAGATCGAGCGTTCGCTCCAGATCCTCACAGGCCGTGAGAGGGAGATCATCAAGAGTTTCTTCGGCATCGGCTGCCAGGAGATGACTCTCGAGGAGATTGGCGAGAGGCTTGACCTCACTCGTGAGCGTGTCCGCCAGATAAAGGAGAAGGCTATCCGCAAACTCAAGAAGCCTTCAGCCAGCAAACACCTTAAAACCTATCTAGGCTAGGATGACACCAGACTTGTTCATTGCCTCGAAGGCTTCAGAAGCCATAAAGGCGGTTTACAACACCGAGATCGAGCCGTCCGCCCTGCAAGTGGGTCTGACGCGCAAAGAGTTCGAAGGCGACTACACACTGGTCGTCTTCCCTCTTTTAAGGATGTCCCGCACCACACCCGAGAACACTGGTAAGGCGATTGGCGACTGGCTTGTCGCTAATGTCCCGGAAATTGCTGGTTACAACTGTGTTAAGGGTTTCCTGAATATTCTTTTCTCCAACATCTACTGGAACGAGTTGTTCGCCGAGATAGCCGCTGATCCCGACTACGGCTTCCTTCCCTCCACTGGGAAGAACGTGATGGTAGAGTTCAGCTCTCCCAACACCAACAAGCCTCTCCACCTCGGCCACATCAGGAACAACCTCCTGGGAGACTCCGTCTCCAGGCTCCTTAAAGCCAGCGGCAACAATGTGATCAAGACCACCCTCGTCAATGACCGCGGAGTCCACATATGCAAGTCCATGCTGGCCTGGCAGAAGGTCGGCGGAGGCGCCACCCCTGAGTCGACAGGAAAGAAGGGAGACCATCTTGTCGGAGATATGTACGTGGCTTTCAACGACATATTCAATAAGGAAGTCGATGACCTGGTCGCATCCGGGATGGATAAAGAGCAGGCCAAGAAGGAGGCTCCATGCCTGAAAGAAGCCCATGAGATGCTCCGCGCCTGGGAAGCCGGCGACAAGCAGGTCAGGGACCTCTGGCAGACAATGAACAAATGGGTTCTGGACGGTTTCCAGCAGACCTACGATGCCCTTGGGATATCCTTTGACAAGACCTATTTCGAGAGCCAGACCTATCTCCTCGGAAAGTCTCTTGTCCAGGAGGGACTTGACAAAGGAGTATTCGTGAAGGATCCCGATGGTTCCGTCTGGTGCGACCTTACCGCCGACGGGCTGGACCGCAAGCTCCTGCTCCGTTCCGACGGCACCTCGGTCTATATCACCCAGGATCTCGGTACCGCGGAGAGGCGATTCGCCGAGTACAGCCTTGACTCCCATGTCTATGTCGTGGGCGACGAGCAGAACTACCACTTCCAGGTTTTGAAGCTTATTCTCAAGAAGTTGGGCTTTAGCTGGTCGGACAATATATTCCACCTCTCCTATGGTATGGTGGAGCTTCCCGAGGGCAAGATGAAGTCAAGGGAGGGAACCGTGGTTGACGCGGACGACTTGATTGAGAAGATGTACCAGGAAGCCAAGGCGACCTCCGAGGAGTCCGGAAAACTCGCTGACATGTCCGAAGAGGAAAAGGATAAGCTTTTCCACATGATAGGACTTGGAGCGTTGAAGTATTTCATAATCAAGGTGGATCCCAAGAAGACCATGCTCTTCAACCCTAAGGAGTCCATCGACTTCAACGGCAACACCGGCCCCTTCATCCAGTACACCCACGCCAGGATCCGTTCCATTCTCCGCAAAGCCACTGAGAGGGGAGTCTCCTATTCCTCCGCGATCCCTCAGGTCGAACTGAGCTCCAAGGAGATACGTATCATCAAGCTGCTCAACATCTTCCCGTCGAAGGTGGCGGAAGCGGCCGCCGCATTCTCTCCGGCCGTCATCGCCAATTACGCCTACGACATGGCGAAGGAGTTTAACCAATACTACCACGAGACCCCGATCCTGAAGGAAGAGGACGCCTCCGTCCTGCAGGCTCGTCTCGTGCTGATCGACACCCTCTCGGCCGCCCTCCGTAGGGCCATGGGCATCCTCGGCATCGAGTTGCCCGAGAGGATGTGATCCATCCTGTGACACACTTAAAACAAACAATATGGACAGAATGATCATCACCCTATCCATGGCTGCGTTGACGCTGCTCGGCTGTGGAAACGCTAAGACCGTGTCTGGCGACGCCTCCGACAAGAAACTGAGCGCCAAGGCTGCCGCTGAATATTCCCAAACGCTTACAGCCCAATGGATTGCTGACAGCAAGATCGCGACCGCTGATGTGTTCAACAGCAAGGTGGCGAAGGATGGCGAGCTGCGGATGCCCCTCTGGTGGGCGGTTTACGGCGAGAAACCCGCTGACGGCTATTCGCTGTACATCTCCCTCCATGGTGGCGGCGGAGCCCCTCCAAGGCTCAACGACCAGCAATGGGACAACCAGAAGCGCCTCTACAAGCCCCAGAATGCGGTCTATGTGGCACCGAGGGCACCTTGGAACACTTGGGACCTTTGGTTCCACGAGGGGATTGATCCGCTCTATGAGCAGGTCATCAGGATGTGCGTAGCCTATCTTGATGTCAACCCGGATAAGGTCTATATCATGGGCTATTCCGCTGGAGGTGATGGCGTGTGGAGAGAAGCTCCGAGACTTGCCGACCATTGGGCAGCCGCCTCGATGATGGCCGGCCATCCCGGCGATGTGGGCCTCGTGAATCTTCGCAACACTCCTTTCATGATCTGGTGCGGAGGCGAGGATGCCGCCTATGACCGCAACACCCGTTGCCGTGAGAGGGGAGAAGAGATGGACGCACTCCAAAAGGCTGATCTTCAAGGATATATCCACAAGACAACAATCGTTGAGGGAGCCGGCCACTGGATGAACAGGGTCGATACCGCTGCCGTGGCATGGATGGCCAATTACAAGAGGAATCCCGCTCCGAAGAACATAGTCTGGAAGCAGGAGGAAGTCTTGAGGAAGTGCTTCTACTGGCTTGAGGCCCCTGAAGGCTCTATCGCCCGTGGCAAAGAAGTTCGCCTCTCCACCGACAAGAACAAGATCGTCATCGAGCGCTGCGACTATCCCTCGCTAACTCTTTGGCTCAACGATGCTATCGTGGATCTCGACCGACCTGTTAAGGTGGAATATGCCGGGAAGACCCTCTTCGAGGGTAAGCTCCAGCGTTCTTCCGCCCTTATGAAGGAGACCCTTTATTCCCGTAATGATCCCGGGTACATATTCCCCGCCAAGGTTACCGTCAGTTTTTAATTGAATATCAAGCGGATGGCTGAGCCTGCCTACATGTTCCCGACCTCGAAGAAGGAAGTCGAGGCCCTCGGATGGGACTACATCGACATCATCTTTTTCACAGGTGATGCCTTTGTGGACCACCCCTCTTTCGGTGCCGCGTGCATCTCCCGTTGGCTCCAGAAGTTTGGCTACAGGATCGCCATCGTGCCCCAGCCCAACTGGCGGGACGACCTTCGCGACTTCAGGAAACTCGGAGCTCCCAGGCTTTATTTCGCCGTCAATTCAGGTGCCATGGACTCCATGGTCAACCACTACACCGCCGGGAAGCGCCTGCGCCACGACGACGCCTACACACCGGAAGGCAAGGCGGGAGCCAGACCGGATTATGCCGTGAGCGTATATACCCGGATCCTGAAAGAGCTCTATCCGGACGTTCCGGTCGTGATCGGGGGAGTCGAGGCCTCGCTGCGCCGCCTCGCCCACTACGATTACTGGAAAGATGAGCTGAGGCCGTCGATCTTGGAATGGTGCCCTGCCGACTACTTGTGCTACGGGATGGGTGAGAAGCCTATGCTTGAGTTGACCCGAGCCATTGAGGACCGCCGCAGCCCTCACCAGATCCGGCAGATCCCGCAGATCGCTTTCAAGATGACCGGGCATTACAATGGTTCAGCGGACGCCTTGGTCTTGAAGTCTTTCGAGGAATGCCTTCGCGACAAGACGTGCGTCGCCGAGAATTTCCATATCATCGAGACCAATGCTAACATGCTGAATGCCAAGGTTTTGGTCGAGCCTGTCGGGGACGGGTACATCCAAGTCAACCCGCCTTGCCCTCCGTCCACGACCGAGGAAATGGACTCGTTCTGGGACTTGCCTTTTACCAAGCTCCCGCACCCTCGTTATCGTGGGAAAAGGATTCCCGCGTACGACATGATCAAGGACTCAATCATCACTCACCGGGGATGTTTCGGCGGCTGCAACTTCTGCACAATCGCCGCTCACCAGGGCAAGTTCATCCAGTCCAGGTCAAAGGAATCCATTGTCTCTGAGGTGCGTAAGCTGGCCGCCATGCCGGAGTTCTCCGGGAATATCTCCGACCTCGGAGCTCCCACGGCCAACATGTACATGATGAAAGGGAAGGACCCTTCTTTGTGCGCTAAATGCCGCCGGAAGTCCTGCCTGTTCCCTTCGGTCTGCGTGAATATGAATCGCTCCCATCGCGCGTTGCTCGACCTTTACAAGGCCGTGGACGCCGTTCCTGGAGTGCGGCATTCCTACATAGGCAGCGGCATCCGTTACGACCTGTTCTTGACTCCTGACGGCTTTGTGGATGAGACCTCCCGGCCGTATCTCCGGACCCTCGTGCTGGACCACACTTCAGGGCGCCTCAAGGTCGCTCCGGAACACACTGAGGATAAGGTGCTTCAGTACCTCGGGAAGCCTTCTTTCAAGCTTTTCGAGAGGCTCCGTTTCGAGTTCGACAAGATCTGCCGTGAGAACGGCCGTCGGACCGGGATCGTGCCCTATTTCATCTCATCCCATCCTGGCTGCACGATGAAGGACATGGAGAACCTTTCGAGGCATCCGGCTTTAAGGGGAATATTCATGGATCAGGTGCAGGATTTTACTCCGACTCCGATGACGACTTCATCGGTCATGTACTACACTGGATTGGACCCTCGGACCATGCGTCCGGTGTTTGTGGAGAGGGATCCGGAGCGGAAGAAGCGTCAGAAATCATTTTTCTTCAGAAAAAAGTGATATTAATGCGTCGCTATTCAAAAATTTGTTTTAATATTGCACCGCTAACTGAAGTAAGAATATGAATCCAGATTCAAGGAAGAGGCACGTAGTGAGTTTCGAGAATATGTCGGAGGAATTAGCCGCCGCATTCAACGAGAAGTATCCCAAGGGGTTCAATGATTATCTGCCCGACATCGTCAAGTATCCGAAGCCTGACGGCACGTCGTTCCACGCCGTGACGATTGAGACGCAGGATGCTATCTATCTTGTGAAGATTAAGATCAAGACTGATGATGCGGAGGCTCTTGAGCGTTGGCTTGAGGGTGAGGAAGATGCTGGAAATGAGGAGGTCGCGGGATCCTCTGCCGATGCTTCGGCCGAGTCCACGCTTCCGGACGACAACATCTCCCAGTACGGCGGCGATGACGATGGCGGTGACGCCTAAAGGAAGCTTAAAGGTCGATACATCCAATACTTTTTTCTATATTTTCCCAGCGGACAGGCCCACGGCACTGCCCGCTTATTGTTTTTTGTCCCGCCCGCTTATTGTTTGTGCCTTTTCCCGGGCCCTGAGCCTGCCGAAGGGCCAGTGAGCCCCCTTCCCGGTCCCTGAGCCTGTCGAAGGTCTGGAGCCCTTTTCCCGGCCCCTGAGCTCGTCGAAGGGCCTGCTGTCATCCCGACCGCAGCGAAGGATCTCCCGGTTGGTGAGCCTGTCGAACCACCCTGAGCCTGTCGAAGGGCCGGCTACCGGCTGACGCCGCTGCGGGGCGGCACGCCCCTCGCTAGACGTTGCCCGGACTACTCGCATCGGCCATGCCCGGCCGCTCGCTAACTCGGGCCTGTCGGCCCTCAGACACACGCTCGCCTTTGGCCGGCCTGGCTCTCGCTCGCCACGTCCGTTCTCCTAAGTCCGCTTCGGAGCGTCCGCCCCGCAGCGCCCAACCTCAACGGCTAAGGTAGCTGAGAAACAACAAATTGGGTAGTTTTGTCGTTTGCGAGGCACCTGACGTGGTTGCGAAACGACATTATGTGCTTTTTTGTCGTTTGCGAGGCACCTGACGTGGTTGCGAAACGACATTATGTGCTTTTTTGTCGTTTGCGAGGTACCTGGCGTGGTTGCGAAACGACATTTTGTACTTTTTTGTCGTTTGAGGGCCACCTTTGTTAGTCGAGTGACGGCGATATTGGCGATAATAATGTTGGAAGAGATCATCGGGTAGCTAGTTGGCCACCCCGGCCTGAACTTGTCGAAGGGTCGGCTGTAATCCTGAGTGCAGCGAAGGATCTCCTGGTAGGTGAGCCTGTCGAACCACCCTGAGATAGTCGAAGGACCGGAAGATAATCTGCAGCTGTGATTTGTAATAGGCTTATAATCAATTAATAAGGCATTGTCCATCCCCTGTTTTGAGGGGGATGGAGTTACTTTATCCTCTTGAGATTCAGTCGTTTCCACATCACGCTTGTTGAGTCCTATTATAAGTTTACTGATTATTATCTCTAGGTCGGTGTAAGAGTCTGAAACAAGCCTCGTAGCGCCATGATTGGTGCCACAGGTGCCGGAAGGGGCTTGAAAGTGGGGTCTGTGGTGCCGAGGTTGGTGCCACAGGGACCGGAAAGGGCTCGAAAGTGGGGTCTGTGGTGCCATGGTTGGTGCCACAGGGACCGATAGAGCCTCGAAAGTGGGGGCTGTGGTGCCTGGGTTGGTGCCACAGGGATCGGAAAGGGCTTGAAAGTGGGGTCTGTGGTGCCGGGGTTGGTGCCACAGGGACCGGAAAGGGCTTGAAAGTGGGGTCTGTGGTGCCGGGGTTGGTGCCACAGGTGCCGGAAAGGGCTTGAAAGTGGGGTCTGTGGTGCCGGAGTTGGTACCACAGGGGCCGGAAAAGGCCCGAAAGTGGGGTCAGTGGTGCCGGGGTTGGTGCCACAGGTGCCGGAAAAGGCCCGAAAGCGGTGCCACTGGGCAGGGCTTATGTCGCTGGGACGGGCTGTGGGCGGTTGTTCAGGCGGGGGATAAAAATTTGTGTGATTTTTGTAACAAAGCGGGAATGTTTTCGTTTATTATATGGAAGCGGTTTGGAAAGCCACGGAAACTGTTTTTGGAAGACACGTTAACGCCGATGACACGGGAAGAGTCGATAGAGATTTACAATAGATATTCACGCAAACTGTTCAATGTCAGTTTGAGGATTGTCGGCGATGCTGGTGAGGCGGAGGAGATTATGCAGGACACGGTGCTGAAGTTCATTCGGAGGGGGATGGGTGGCCAGGAGGACAGCGTCGGCTCCGGTGAGCGGGGCTGTGACCGGAACGTGAAAGGCGGGGATGATTCCGAGAGGATGGTGGCGGCGTGGATGGTGCGGACTTGCGTGAGGGCTTCAATCGATGCGGTCCGGAAGCGGAAGAGAGAACGACAGTTTTTGGAGGAATATGCGGAAGTGTCGGGCTCCGAGAACGAAGAGGTTGAGATGCGGGGGATGGATATTCATAAAATCAAGCGGGCGATTTCGGAAATGCCTGATTCATATAGGATTATGTTGACGTTAGTGCTGATTGAGGGGCTGGATTACGAGGAAATCAGTGAGATCACGGGTGAGAGCGAAGGGGCGTTGCGGACGAGATATTCAAGGGCCCGGAAGATGCTGGCGGCAAGGTTGATTGAAATGAAAGATCGATAGATTATGGATAGTTTGGAGGAATATATCAAGAGGAATAGGGAAGCATTTGATGATCAGGAGCTTCCGGAGGGACACTTGGAGCGGTTCGAGGCCAGGCTAGGCTCCGGGCAACCGGTTCGGGTCTGGTTCTGGACGGCGATAGCTGGGGTTGCGGCGGCCATTGCCGCGGTCGTGATATTCACAGGCCGGCAGCCGTCCGCACCGATAGATTGGTTCGCCGAAGTCCCTGAGGATCAGGCCTCTATTTGCCAGGCATATTACGAAAAGATGGCCGGGCTGTACCAGGATATACTTGCGTCGGATGTGGATGGGAGCAAGGAGGCTCAGCTTGCGGCGATCGCCGAAGAGACGATTCCGCTGATTGACCAGTTGCCGGAAGAATTGGGCGCCGAGGAGCGGGCCGCCATATTGAAAGAGTACTATTCCGACCTTCTCGGAGGCATCGAGAGGATTGCGGAGATAAGGTGATTTCAAGTTGAATTAAAATATTAATTAAATACTGTAAAGTTATGAAGATGAGAAGATTATTTACCTCGGCCGCAGTGGCCATGATGCTTGTGACAATGACGGCTGGAACCGCCGCGGCGGGGCCCTCTGTCGGGTCCGGCGCCCCCGGGATCTCTGTAACCGACGGGACCGTTCCCTCGAAGGTCATCACTAAGGATTACGACGTGACCGGTTTCACCGGCCTCGAAGTTAGCGGAATCGTGGAGGTCGTGCTGAAGAAGTCTGACACCTACAAGGTCAGCGTCTCTATTCCGGAATCCCTTGAGAAGTACCTGATTGTCAGAGTCAGAGAGGGTGAGCTTAAGATTGCTCTAACCAATCTCAACGAGAGGATGGCCTTCAAAACTAAGGATGTCGAAGTCATCGCCACCATCGAGATGCCTATGCTCCGTTCGTTGGAGATGTCTGGTGCGACAAAGCTCTCATGCTCAGACACTTTCGATGTGGGGGACCATACCTTCGAGATGGAACTCTCCGGTGCTTCGAAGGTCAACCGGCTCGATCTTGTCGGCAGGGATCTTGACCTTGAGATGGGCGGCGCGACATACTTGAATCTCAGCGGCAAATTCCGTGAAGTGGTGATAGAGGCCGGTGGCGCGTCAAAGTGCGAGATGGACGTCGATGCCTTGAAGGTGGCGCAGGAACTGAGTGGAGCCGCCAAGGTCAAACTTGTCGGTGAATATGGTGATGTCGTTGTGGACGCTACGGGTGCGGCGGCCCTCGATGCGAAGGGAAACGCTGAGAATATGAGAGTTACGGGTTCTGGAGCTGCGAAGGTCGAGATTATAGAATGTGTTGTGGATAACGCTCGGGTGGAGTTGTCGGGTGCGGCGTACTGCGAGCTGAACGCTCTCAATTTGCTGGAGGTTGAACTCAGCAGCGGGGCCAGCCTTCGCTACAAGGACAACCCTGACGTCAAGCTCGATGTGCGGTCGATCGGCAGGGCGGCCTCCATAAAGAAGGTGAAATAGCGGGCAGGACTGTTCCTTCAGGAATATATCGTCACCTGTGGCACTATCGGCGCCTGTGGCACCAGGGGTGGTGCCACAGGTTCCGTTTTTGGGGGTATATTGGGGTCTGTGGCACCAGGGGTGGTGCCACAGGTGCCGTTTTGGGGGGTATATCGGGGTCTGTGGCACCAAGGGTGGTGCCACAGGTGCCGTTTTCGGGGGTGTATTGGGGTCTGTGGCACCATGGGTGGTGCCACAGGTGCCGATACTGCGGATGCGATTGGGAAGGCGTCCTGTCAGAAATCTTCGAGCATATTCACGACATCTGAATATTCCACTCCGACAACCCTGGCTATTTGGTTGACGTCTGCACTGAAGCGCCGCCTGACCTCCTGCACGAGTTCCTTCATCTCCTTAAACGCTAAATCAGCCGCTCCATTCTTTCGGAACATGGACCTGCATATATCAGGAATCGCGGCTTCAATCACCTGGTCTTTGAAAGAAGGAACTCTCGAATTCATTGAGTCAATACGTTTCTTCGCTTTAGAAGAGTTTAACATAAAGTAATTCAGCCGCTTAGGAGTCCTGAAGATGGCTTCGACAAACTTGATGGGCATGTAGGACTCAGGAAGTATATACCCATATTCACCTAATAAAGCATCGCCTGGAAGAATGGAGTTGGTATGAAGGATTCGGCGGCGGGCATTTCTCGACAGCGTTCCGATTGCTTTTCCCTTCGGAGGCATTGTTCTGAAATACGCTCCGGCGCTGCTCCATGGATATTCAGTGGCAGTTAGGCAGATGTTGGCCGCAACGCAGTTCATGATGATGTATGCGATCACGCGTTCGAGGGACTCATCTTCAATAAAGACTTCCTGGATCTTGTACTTATTCCGCCGAAGAAAATCATCTGTGCCATATCGGAAGTGAAGGTATTCTGAATATCTCCTCTTGTATTCATTGATGAACCATTCAGCTTCTTCATAGGTGCTCTGAAGAACAAAATGAACATGGTTGGACATGAGTATGAAAGCCAATACCTTAATGCCTGATACTAAGGATATTATGGCAATATAATTCATGCCAGCCTTGAAGTCCTGATCATCTTTGAACCAAATCCGTTTCGAGAGATGATCTGTTGTGATGAAATAGAATCTGAGTTTCTTTGAGCCGTCGTTTTCGGGGGCGTTCAGATAGAGTTCAATCGGTGGATTGAAGTCGGGGTTTTGAAAATTTCTCATAGTCTTTTTGTTTTTTCAAAGGTAGTGATTTTTTGTGGAGTTGATGCTTCTTTATGTGCATATAATTGATGATGGGTGTGTCTTTCTAGGTGGAGCCCGGGATCTGGGAGGAAGCGGGGTCTGTGGCACCGGGGGTGGTGCCACAGGTGCCGTTTTTGGGGGGATATCGGGGTCTTTGGCACCATGGTTGGTGCCACAGGTGCCGTTTTAGGGGGTGTAT
>JAEEGF012305777.1_pt1 | contig 11130 bp, 4 predicted proteins | sample 9134171 | NCBI WGS metagenome assembly JAEEGF01 (sample SAMN16246542, study PRJNA631951) | gut metagenome | biome: gut microbiome; feature: rumen; material: AP-attached | host: Bos | place: Iran: Karaj | collected 2018-10
GCCACAAAGTTACACATTTCTGCCGAGAAACCGCTCTATTTAAACCTTTTTTCGTACTTTTGCACGCAAATCTTTGATATTTTATGGAAATTAAACGACCTTTACTGCTCATTTCCAATGATGACGGTTATCAGGCCAAGGGCATAAATTGCCTGGTGGATATGCTGAAGGATATGGCCGACATCATAGTGTGTGCTCCCGACGATGCACGCAGTGGGTTCTCGCGTGCCTTCTCGGCAGGAGTCCCTTTGCGACTGACTCTGCAGCACAAGGAGGAAGGGGTAGAGATATGGAGTTGCAACGGTACTCCCGTTGACTGCGTAAAAATGGCGCTGGCCAATATCTGTCAGCGTCGTCCTGATATGGTGATTGGCGGAATCAATCACGGCGATAATGCATCGGTTAATACTCACTATAGCGGCACTATGGGCGTAACTATGGAGGGCTGTCTGAAGTACATCCCCTCGCTGGCCTTCTCGCTGTGCGATATGGATCCAGATGCCGATTTTGAGCCGATGAGGCGTTATGTGAGAGAGATGACTAGCAGAGTGCTGGCCGAAGGTCTGCCCAAGGGTACTTGCTTGAATATCAACTTCCCCAAGGGTGGCAATTATGCTGGTGTGAAAGTCTGCCGAATGGCATATGGCACCTGGTATAACGAGACCGAGCAGCATCATCACTCTCGTGGATACGATTACTGGTGGATGATAGGTCACTACCGCAACGATGAGCCCGAGGCCGAAGATACTGACAAATGGGCTCTGGAAAACGGCTATATCGCCATCACTCCCACCACTATCGATGTAACCGCCTACGAGGCTATGGACCAGATTAAGGGCTGGAATCTATGAAGTATTATCTGATAGTTGGCGAAGCCTCTGGCGATCTTCATGCATCGCACCTGATGCGGTCGTTGAAAGAAATTGACGCTGAAGCTGATTTCAGGTTCTTTGGCGGAGATATGATGACGGCTGTGGGGGGAACCCGTGTGCGCCATTATAAGGAGTTGGCTTATATGGGCTTTATTCCTGTGCTATTGCACTTGCGTACCATACTTCGTAATATGAAGATGTGCAAGCAGGATATCGTAGAGTGGAATCCCGACTGTGTTATATTGGTTGACTATCCCGGCTTTAATCTTAAGATAGCTGAGTATGTAAAATCTCATACAAACATTCCTGTATATTATTACATATCTCCAAAGATTTGGGCCTGGAAGGAATATCGCATCAAAAACATCAAACGCGATGTGGATGAGCTCTATTCGATACTGCCGTTCGAGGTGGATTTCTTCGAGAAGAAACATAACTATCCGATGCACTATGTAGGCAATCCTACGGCCGACGAGGTAAGAGAGTATCTGCAGTCATCGCCAGCGGTGAAGAAGGAACAAATCATCGCACTTCTGGCTGGTTCGCGCAAACAGGAGATAAAGGATAATCTGCCTGCTATGCTTGAGGCAGTAAAGCCTTATGAAAAAGATTACCAGATTGTTGTGGCTGGTGCACCTGGCATTGAGCCCGATTATTACAATCAGTTTATGCAGGGCGCTAAGGCTGAGATAGTGTTCGGTCAGACCTACGCCTTGCTCGCAAAGTCGCATGCAGCCTTGGTAACCAGTGGCACGGCTACTCTCGAGACCTGTCTGTTTGGTGTGCCTCAGGTGGTGTGCTACAAAATCCCGATGCCTTGCATTCTGGGTTTCTTGCGTCGCCACTTCCTGAAGGTAAAATATGTTTCGCTTGTAAACCTTGTAGCAGGACGCGAAGTGGTGAAAGAGTTGCTTGAGGATTTCTCTGTGACCACCATCCGCACCGAGCTTGAAAAGATCCTGTCAGGCGATGCTCGTGAACGTATGCTTGAAGGATATAAAGAAGTATCGCGCGCGTTGGGCGATAAAAAAGCCCCCGATAATGCAGCGAGACTGATAGTTGAAAGATTCTTGGCGGAGCCAAGCGGCAAAGCCTAGCGAAACATTAAACATTAAAGATTAAACATTAAATTATAAACATTATATTTTAGTATGAAAAAGATTTTTTGTTTGGCCCTGATGGCTGTAGCAGCTATGGGCGTAAGTGCACAGAACATTCAGGTGCATTATGATTTTGGTCGTAACATCTATCCCGATCAGGAGGATGGGCGTCAGAAGGTAACTGTAACACTCGAGCAGTTCAAGGCCGACCAGTGGGGTTCGTGGTACTATTTCGTTGATGTTGACCTGACTAACAAGTTTACTGAGGGTGCTTACACCGAGATCTCTCGTGAGTTTAACATCGGTAAGAAGGGTTTTGCTGCCCACGTAGAGTACGACGGTGGACTGAACAAATCAGGCTCATTCCAGCAGGCAGCTCTTCTTGGTGGTGCCTACAATGGTCACAATGCCGACTTCTCAAAGACTTGGAGTGTTCAGCTGATGTACAAGCGCTTCTTCAAGAGCTACGAATACTCATCGGCCTACAACTCAGTACAGCTTACTGGTGTTTGGGGACTTAACTTCGCCAACAAGAAGTGCACCTTCTCTGGTTTCGTAGATTTCTGGCGTGGTGAGAATGCTGATGGTAAAGGTCAGCTGGTTATCCTCTCAGAGCCTCAGTTCTGGTACAATGTTACCGATCATTTCAGCGTAGGTGGCGAGGTTGAGGTAAGCAACAACTTCATCTATAATACTTACGATGATAAGAGCTTCTTCGTAAATCCAACACTTGCTGTTAAGTGGAACTTCTAATAAACTAATAATCCCCGCCCAACCAGGCGGGGATTATTGTATCTATTTCACAACCACTTTCTTCCGGTTGTGTATATACAAGCCCTTCTGCGTAGGCTTGTCTATCTGTCGTCCGTCTATAGTGAACCATCTGTCGTCGGTGGTCTGAACTACCTTAACGCCCTGTATGCCTTCAAACTCCATAATATCACCCTGCTCCTGTGATGGTGGAATAACACCTCCCGAAGCCTGCGATGGCGTATTGGCTGCATTTAATTTGCTTGGCGACACTTTTACTGAGAATATCTTACCATGAGCTTGCGGGCGCTTTCCTACTCGGGTGTCATCGTATGGTCGTGCAGCAGCTCTTGCATAGGTATGGGCCTCTACCATATACAGATAACAGTAAGTTGGCTCTTCTACACTGAATGATATTTCAGCCTGAGCGCGTCCGGGCTCGCCTTCCTTTAGCGTGATAGGAGCATCTGTACCTATCTTTAAGTGGAACTCGTAGCCTTCGTCAACTTCCTCGTCGATAGTGACACTTCCTTCTCCAGCAGGTAGTATAAAGGTAAATCCATCGTAATTTGCGGCGTATGTGCTACCACCAGGCACATATTCTTCATTGGCTACACCATCAGCCACCTCGTTTACTTTGTCATCGCTCGTTCCATTTACCACGTAGATACCACCTTCACCGTCGTCGTCGCCATAACCATCACCGCTTTCAGGGTTCAGGGTGATAAGAATCTTGGGCTGACTATCCTCTCCTGTCTCAGATGTTGGGGCGTAGGTGAAGTTTGACAAATCGGCACTTATCGGGTTGCCTTCTTCGTCGGTTTTTACGTTGCCCTCTTCATCTTTCTCCACTAGTTGATCTTCACTGAAGGTGATAGTCTCCTCTTTTGTGGTAGGAACGATGGTTTGGCCTATAGTAACCTTATTAGCTACAATGAAGTTTCCTGTAGGATTACCTTCTTCGTCTTTCTCTGCATACATCATTTGTTCTTTTCTGTACACCGTACTATCAGGCTCGATGACTGTTAACTGGTATTCGTAGCTGATGTCCGAGAATCCCGTGATGGCACTCTCGCCTTCATTGTTTTCAATATACAATTTACCAGGAACGTTACCATTACAGGTAAATGTCAGTGTTCCCGTGTTGGCCTCATCGTCGAGGTTGTTATAGAATATACGTTTTATTTTACAGATTTCCAAAAGGTACACTTTCAACTCTGGCAGACGACTCTCGATAACGGCGGTACCCCTCTGGTCTTTGCTGATGATCAGAGTGTTGGTCTTCGCATTGTAAATATATAGTGGCAGCTCAGGATTGTTGCCTGCATCGAGAATATCCTCTGCATTGTCCTCCGTCACTTGTGTTTCTCCTATCCACAGATCATAAGTCTTAGCTTTAGGTTTGTTAACCATCAGCACATAGGTCGCTGTGGCTTTCTCGTAGTTATTGTTGCCAGCGAAACTTACAGTGATAGTAGTCTCGCCTATGCCTACTATTTCAATAACTCCGTCAGTGACGGTTGCAACATTCGTATTCGACGAAGCTGTAGCCGTAACAGTCAGCCCCTCAGGGCTTGTTGTTGGAATAGGTGCACTGAATGTCTCACCATAAGTGGTAGAATAGCTATCCTTTTCGAATGTGATCGATGGAGTAGCCTTTGTGATCGCAACCTTAGCACTGTCGGCGATAGTGGCGTAATTAGTCCGCTCCACCTGGTAGTGTATCCAGTATGTGCCTGCATCGGTGTAGGTCGGCGATTTGTCGAGCTCGTATTTACCCTTCTCAGTACCATATTTAATAGTAGAACCATCGGGAGCAGAAACAGTTATTCCGTGCGCCTTGCCGTCGTATACACCTGAGTATCCGGTAGCAATAACATCGGTGCTAGTACCTGCTGCAACATTAAGAATGTATGTAGCCGTAGCTGCCTCGTAGTTAGTGTTGCCAGCAAAGCTTACGGTGATTGTTGTCTCACCAATACCTACTATCTTAATAACTCCGTCAGTTATGGTAGCCACCTGCGTGTTCGATGAATTGGTAGCTGTAACGTCCAATCCTTCTGGACTTGTACTTGGTGTAGGTGCATTAAATGTCTCACCATAGGTTGCAGAATAGCTATCCTTGTCGAATGTAATCGATGGAGTAGCTTTAGTAATTTCAACCTTAGCGCTATCGGCGATGGTGGTGTAGTTGGTTCGCTCCACCTGGTAGTGCACCATATATGAACCGGCATCTGTGTAAGTAGGTGATGCATCAAGGTCATATGTACCTTTCTTAGTACCATATTTAATTGTAGCACCCTCAGGAACTGTAACAGTAATACCGTGGACCTTACCGTCGTATGTACCGCTGAATCCGGTAGCGGTAATACCTGTGATGGCACCTGCAGCAACATTGAGTTTATAAGTAGCCGTTGCTGCCTCGTAGTTAGTGTTGCCAGCAAAGCTTACGGTGATTGTTGTCTCACCAATACCTACTATCTTAATAACTCCGTCAGTTATGGTAGCCACCTGCGTGTTCGATGAACTGGTAGCTGTAACGGTCAGTCCCTCTGGATTAGTGCTTGGTGTAGGAGCAGTGAATTCCTCTCCATAGGTTGCAGAATAACTCTCCTTGTCGAATGTAATCGATGGTGTAGCCTTTGTTATTTCAACCTTAGCACTATCGGCGATGGTGTTATAATTAGTTCGCTCTACCTGATAGTGCACCATATATGAACCAGCATCAGTGTAGGTCGGCGATGCATCAAGGTCGTATGTTCCCTTCTTAGTTCCATATTTAATAGTAGTGCCCTCTGGAGCAGAAACCGTTATACCGTGCGCCTTACCGTCGTATGTACCAGTATAACCTGTAGCAGTAACACCTGTGATGGTTCCTGCTGCAACATTGAGTTTATAGGTTGCCGTAGCAGCCTCGTAGTTATTGTTGCCAGCAAAGCTTACAGTGATAGTAGTCTCGCCTGTACCTACGCTTGTTATAATACCGTTTGCGACAGTAGCTACTTGTGTATTCGATGAACTTGTAGCAGCAATAGTCAGACCCTCAGGATTGGTACTGGGTGTAGGTGCTGTAAATGTCTCACCATAGGTTGCAGAATAGCTCTCCTTGTCGAATGTAATCGATGGAGTAGCTTTAGTAATTTCAACCTTAGCACTATCGGCGATGGTGGTGAAATTAGTGCGCTCTACCTGGTAATGTACCATATATGAACCAGCATCGGTATAGGTCGGCGATGCATCAAGGTCGTATGTTCCCTTCTTAGTACCATATTTAATTGTAGTACCCTCGGGAATAGTAACAGTAATTCCGTGTGCCTTACCGTCGTATGTTCCAGTGAATCCCGTAGCAGTAATGCCAGTAATTGAACCTGCTGCAACATTGAGTTTATAAGTAGCCGTAGCATCCTCGTAGTTATTGTTACCAGCAAAACTTACAGTGATAGTAGTCTCGCCTGTACCTACGATTGTTATAATACCATCAGCGACAGTTGCCACCTGTGTATTAGATGAACTTGTTGCAGCAACAGTTAATCCCTCAGGATTGGTACTGGGTGTAGGTGCAGTAAATGTCTCGCCATAAGTCGTAGAGTAGCTCTCTTTGTCGAATGTGATTGATGGGGTAGCCTTGGTAATCTCAACCTTAGCACTATCGGCGATAGTGGTGTAATTAGTGCGCTCCACCTGATAGTGCACCATATATGAACCGGCATCTGTGTAAGTAGGTGATGCATCAAGGTCATATGTCCCCTTCTTAGTACCATATTTGATTGTAGCACTTTCAGAAGTAGTAACTGTGATACCATGTGCCTTTCCGTCGTATGCGCCGGTATATCCGTTAGCTGTCACGGTCATCGTGGCGTTGGTGATTGAGTATGTTGCTGTAGTTGTGCCTGTGTAGGTGCGAGCACCTGCAATCGTTACTGTGACGGTACCTACATTAGTGCAGTCGTCGGCATAACTAACGGTGTAGTCGTTAGTTCCTAATGTTTTTTCTCCAAGCTTTACGCTGCTCACTGCAGGCTTGTGCTCCTGTCCGTCGTAGGTATAGCTGGTTGCAGCTAGTGCAACCGTTGCACTGCTGATATTCGTGCGGCTCTGGAAGTTGGCTGTCACCTCATAGTCGTAGTTAGCATCCTCTACGGCGAATGTATAGGTGGTAGTCTCACTTGGGTCTGCATTGGCATTACTGGCAGTAATACTCACGTTCTCAGCCGTGCCTATACGTGTCTGAGCGTTGCCTCCATTAAGTGTCTTTACTACTGTGATATAGTCAGCGTTGATATAGTTGCCTTGGGCTGGCGTTAGTGTCAGCGTGGCTGTCCCGTTTTCGCTAATTTCGCCGCTGATGGTACCTGCAGCTGCCGCTGTGCTACTGGCTCCATTCAGTTGGTAAATATAGGTAAACTTACCTTGCGCCAAGGTTGTTACGCTAAGCAGCAGTGCTGCCATCGTGATGATATATTTTTTAGTCTGTTTCATATGTTGAATATTCATTATTTCACTACTACCTTTTTGCCGTTCATGATGTAAAGTCCATTCTTGGTCGGCTTTTCAATGCGACGTCCGTTCAGGTCGAACCAATTTTCGGTGGTCCATACAGTGTTATCCAATCTGTCGATACCCGTTGTACCGTTGCCGATGGCGAGTGCGCGTGCGCCCGAAGGTTTGTTCAGTTTCAAGTAACACTTGCCGGCAGGTATGGTGCCCGTGGCTCTTACGTATTCGCCATTATAGAGAATGTATGCTGTTCCGTCGGCATTCACATCGCTTGTTGCATATTGCAGCATATTGCTGCTCACCTCATTCGGATCAATGGCTTGCGTCGTTCCCGATGCTTTCATCACCAGAACAGGCACCCCCTTAGGAATGTAGCTCACGGCCTGAGTGGTCAGCGTGTTGCCGTTGAGGCCGGTAATCATAAATACTGCGATGCCTTCTTCTGGCAGTTCTAAGTCTTCACTGCTGCTATAGAACGATGCGTACGTCTGTCCTTCTGCAAATGTGATATCATTTGCAGGGTTAAATGTGCGATTGATAATGGTAAACGTTGCCGTGGCTTCGCCTCCATTGTAATTGGTTGTCTCGGCTATCGTTACTTTTACGATATGCGTTCCAACTGCTGTTGGCACTTCTGAAGTGAATGCGTCTGAACCCTCAGCTTTATAGGTGAATGTCTCGGTACCATTGCCAGTATTGCCAGTTACGACTGGGGTATTTGCTGTAGTACCATATGCCCATCCCTCTAATGTAATGCTTGGGGTGATATTGGCCTTTGTAATCTCCACCTTTACGCTGTCGATTAAGGTTGTGTAGTTAGTGCATTCTACCTGATAGTGCACCATATATGTACCGGCGTCGCTATATGTTGGTGACTGATTGAGATTGTAGGTCCCCTTCTTAGTACCATACTTGATAGTTGCACCTTCAGGAGCAGTGACTGTTATTCCATGTGCCTTACCATCGTATACATCAGAATATCCGGTAGCAGTCACACCAATGATTGTGCCTGCAGCAACATTGAGTTTGTAGGTCGCAGTTGTGGCCTCGTAGTTGATGTTGCCTGCGAAGCTTGCTGTGATTGTAGTTTCACCAACGCCTGCGATTGTAATAACTCCGTCGGAAATAGTGGCCACTTGAGTATTCGAAGAGCTTGTCGCGGTAACTGTCAGTCCTTCGGGATTAGTACTTGCTGTAGGTGCTGTGAATGCCTCACCGTAAGTTGCAGAGTAACTCTCCTTGTCGAATGTTATTGATGGGGTAGCTTTCGTGATTTCAACCTTGGCACTATCTGTGATGGTGGCATAGTTGGTGCGCTCCACCTGATAGTGCACCATATATGAACCTGCATCAGTATAGGTCGGCGATGCATCAAGGTCGTATGTACCCTTCTTAGTTCCATATTTAATGGAAGCACCCTCTGGAGCAGTAACAGTGATACCATGTGCATTCCCGTCGTATGTGCCTGTGTATCCGGTAGCAGTAATACCTGTGATTGCACCTGCTGCAACATTAAGTTTGTATGTCGTTGTTGCAGCCTCATAGTTGTTGTTGCCTGCGAAACTAACCGTTATTGTTGTTTCGCCAATGCCTGTAATTGTTATGACTCCGTCAGCGACTGCGGCCACCTGTGTGTTCGATGAACTTGTAGCCGTAACCGTTAGCCCTTCAGGATTGGTACTTGCAGTTGGGGCAGTGAATTCTGCTCCGTAGGTAGCGGTATAGCTTTCTTCGTCGAATGTTATTGATGGTGTAGCTTTCGTGATTTCAACCTTGGCACTATCTGCGATGGTTGCATAGTTAGTCTTGACTACCTGGTAGTGTACCATGTATGAGCCAGCATCGGTGTAGGTCGGCGATTCTGTCTTGTCGTATGTTCCCTTCTTTGTACCGTACGTTACGGTAGCTCCCTCTGGTGCAACGACCGTTATTCCGTGTGCATTGCCATCGTATGTGCCGTTATAGCCTGTGGCTGTCACGGTCATCGTAGCGTTGGTAATGGAGAATGTCTGCGATGCAGAACCGGTATAGTTACCCTTACCAGTGATAGTAACAGTGGGATGTACTTCTGCCTGTTCAGAAGCATTAATATTATTAGCATAACTATAGTCAAAGTCAGTACCCTTTGTCAGCGTTGTTGCATCGTTTCCGTCTATTAGAACTATGCTTACTGCAGGTTCTGGCTTTATTTCATTGCCCGTATAGGTCTGGTCAGGAATTGTAGCTATGGTTGCTGCATCCGACAGGTCTTTTGCAGCGATGTTGAATGTGGTTGTAGCTGTGCCACTGTAGTTACCACCGAAAATTGCTACAAGAGTATATCCTCCGGCATCTTTAACATCATCAGCTGTTAGCGTATTCTCGTTCTGTTCATAACTTACGGTATAGTCACTACTTATAAACTCTAACGTACTTCCTTCGCTATTATTACCTTCAATACTGCTGATAGTAGGATGCTGTGCTGCCCCGTTGTAGGTTAGCGTGGCATCTGATAGTGATATGGTAGCGGTAGCTACGGCCATAGGATTGATAGTGAATGTCTTACTAGCAGTTCCTGTATAGTTGCCTTTTCCAGTTATAGTAACTGTAGGAGCTACATCGTCTGTCGATTTCGCTGCATTAGTGTTATTGCTGTAAGCTACGGAGTAATCGCCTGTGTCATCACCAGTTGTTGCTAATGTCAGTGTCGTCTCACCATCCTTCACGGTGACAGTAGGTGTGATGGCATTTCCAAAACTATAGGTCTGGTCTGCAATAGCCTGAATCATGTCGTTTGTAATAGATTTGGCTACAATATTGAATGTAGCCGTCTTGGTCGTGCCCTCGGTGAAGTGATCGCTTGTCGATTTTGCAGTAAGAGTGATAGTAGCCTTATTAGCGTCTGTGCTGACATTGATATTGTTAATATAGCTTATGGTATAATCGCCAGTGCTTACATCTTCACCGTTTAGTGTTACCGTCACTGCAGGTTCGATGGCAGAACCTGTAAAGGTCTTGTCAGCGATGTCTGCAATCGTTACGTTGTTGAGGCTAGTTTTGGCAATATTCAGCACATAGTGTTCCGTTTGCGACTCATAGTTGGCATTTCCCTCTGTTGTAGCGTATACGTAAACTCTACCTGCTTTTAGGATGGTGAGTGTTCCTTCGCTATCTATCGTTGCTACATCTGACTCAGCAGCCGAAAGATCATTCTCTGCCTTGCAGCTTAAGGTAGCAGTTAGGTTATGTGGATTTTTTAACTTTGGAGAATCTAATGCCACTCCGTGCGTGGCATTTTGGATGGTATTAACAGGAGATTCCTGTGCACCATCCATGCGATAGAAGTATAGCCCTGCATACCCCTTGTTGATAGTGAACGAAATATCTTTTGTACCTGTGTAATTACCCTTACCTTCTATAGATACGGTGTAGGTACCGACACTGATGGGTGATGCAACAGCCTCGCCACTTTTGGTATAGCCAGTGATGGTGAAGTCAGTTCCATTAGTGAGTGATGTCACGTCTTGGATTCCCCCTACTGCTATAGTAGTGGGTTCAATGGCCTCACCTGTATAGGTAGCATTGGCAATTGTAGCAGTGATATTATTTGCTGAGAGGTCGATGGCGAACTTGGCTGTTACGGTAACTTCGGCATCGGGCATCTCGAAGGTGTAGGTTTTGATTCCATCAGTATATGTGGAATCTGTTGCTATTGTTGTTTCTCCATTGACGGCTTTCAGCCACACAGGTGTGTAATAGGTGTCTCCTGGCGTGGCAATGATAGTTCCCGTCTGATGGGGAGCTACTAGGATACTCAATACGTCATTTTCGACCACAGTAGAGTAATAGGTACCTTCTTTTCCCATGATTGTTCCTGCAGGAGACTCCGCTGGTAATACCACTGGCTTCGTATAAAGAACAGCACCTTTATT
>JAEEGF011314699.1_pt1 | contig 11129 bp, 7 predicted proteins | sample 9134171 | NCBI WGS metagenome assembly JAEEGF01 (sample SAMN16246542, study PRJNA631951) | gut metagenome | biome: gut microbiome; feature: rumen; material: AP-attached | host: Bos | place: Iran: Karaj | collected 2018-10
CTTCTATATCTACCTGCTCAAGGAAAACTTTGAACAGATACCGGATGAACTGTACCGTGCGGCACAGGTGGACGGCACAACAGACCTTAAATATCTGCTGCGTGTTATGCTGCCTATCTCGAAGCCGACACTGGTAACGATTGCAATCCTTAAGATCATCGAATGCTGGAACTCCTATGTGTGGCCGCGCCTGATTACGGATGACCAGAACTACTTCCTGGTCTCCAACGGTATTCAGGAGATCCGTGAGAACGGCTTTGGCAGGGAGAATATCCCGGCTATGATGGCCGCTGTGGTGGTCATCTCAGTGCCGCTGATCGTCTTGTTCCTGATCTTCCATAAAAAGGTCATGGCCGGTGTATCGCGCGGAGGTACAAAAGGATGAAAACGAAACGTTTACTGGTACTTGCGCTGCTGATGGCCTGTTGCCTGCTTATGACAGGCTGCCATGGCTCCGATGGCTCTGCAGCGTTCGCTATTCCTCAGCAGTTTGACACGAATCGTCAGTTTGAGGTTTCATTCTGGGCGAAGAACGATACCAACAAGACCCAGACTGCAATCTATGAGAAGGCAATCGCGGACTTCGAAACGCTGTATCCCAATATCAAGATCAATCTGCGCCTGTATACGGACTATGGACGTATCTATAATGACGTAATCACAAATATTGCTACGAACACAACACCCAATGTCTGCATCACCTATCCCGACCATATTGCAACGTATCTTACAGGCAACAATGTAGTTGCGACACTGGATGAACTGTTTACGGATGCAAGATACGGATTGGGCGGAAGCGAGCTGCGTTTTGATTCGCCCAGAGTGGACGAAGTCGTACCGCAGTTCCTGCAGGAATGCATGATCGGTTCACACTATTATGCGCTGCCATTCATGCGTTCTACGGAGGCACTGTATATCAACAAGACCATGGTTGAAAAGCTCGGGTACACTGTGCCCGACGTGGTAACATGGGATTTTGTCTGGGAAGTATCCGATGCGGCCATGGCGAAAGGCCCGGACGGAAACTATCTGGTAAACGGCCAGAAAGTACTGATTCCTTTCATTTATAAATCCACTGACAATATGATGATCCAGATGCTGAAACAGCTGGATGCTCCATATTCCACAGCGAACGGGGAAATCCTCATCTTTAACGACACCACGAAAGAGATTCTGTATACGATCCGTGATCATGTGCAGAACGGTGCTTTCTCCACTTTCAAGATCTCCAGTTATCCGGGCAATTTCCTCAATGCGGGCCAGTGCATCTTTGCTGTTGACTCAACGGCCGGTGCCACCTGGATGGGCACCAATGCACCGCATATGGATATTTCTGCAGATCAGGTAGCTGAGTTCGAACTGGTTATTCGGACGATCCCGCAGTTCGATACCGGGAACCAGAAGATGATCTCACAGGGTCCGTCAGTCTGTGTTTTCAACAAGGAAGATCCGCAGCAGGTGCTGGCGAGCTGGCTGTTTACCCAGTATTTGCTGACCAATGAAGTGCAGATCTCATACTCACAGACAGAAGGCTATGTACCTGTAACGCTCAAGGCGCAGCAGGATGCGGTATATCAGGATTATCTATCCCGTAAGGGCGAAGATAATGATATGTATTATAGCATTAAACTGGATGCATCAGAACTGCTGATGGCGCATACGGGGGATACATTCGTGACTCCTGTTTTCAATGGCTCTGCTTCATTGCGTGATGCGGCAGGTCAGTTGATTGAGGAAGTAGCGAAGTCTGTACGCCGTAAGAAGACGGTGGATGAGGCATTCATGACTTCGCTTTATGCACAGATCAATTCACTTTATCGCCTTGATCAGATAGGCAGTCAGCAGGGCAGTATAGATACGAAAGCAGATCTTGGACCTCTGCCTGGGACTGCTGTAACATTACTGTGTGCATTGGGAACGGTATGGGTGCTGATCGGTCTGTATGTATTACGCCGCGCTCTGAAAGCGAAAAAACATTGACGGCATATTTACTTGTGTGAGAATTTGAGTATAATATGAATGTACCTAATCACCGAAAGGAGAAGGAAAAATGAAAAAGATTCTTGCGTTTGTTCTGGTTCTTCTGATGCTGGCTGCCTGCGCCGTGGCTGAGGATGCACAGCCTGTGATGACGCATGCTGAATACGTCGCTGCCGACCTCGAGTCCGAAGTGACTATTGAGACCTATGTCCAGGATAAGCAGGGCTGGTGGCAGGATCAGGCCATCATTTACTGCCAGTCTGAAGACGGTGCCTATTTCCTGTACAATATGCCCATCAGCCAGGAAGACTATGATAAGCTGGTTCCCGGCACCAAGATCCGCGTGAACGGCTACAAGTCCGAATGGGCTGGTGAAGTCGAGATCGTCGATGCTACCTTTGAGATCATTGAAGGCGAAGCCTTTATCGCTGAGCCCACTGATGCGACTGCCGCTCTGGGCAAGAGCTACCTGGTCGCTCATCAGAACGAGCTGGTCGTTCTCAAGGGTCTGACCGTTAAGGATTATGGCGATGGCAATCCCTTTGCCTATAAGGATCCCGCCGGCAAGACCGATGATATCTACATCAAGTTCGAAAAAGACGGCGTTGAGTACGAGTTCGTAGTAGAGTACTATCTGCGCAATAATGAAACCGAAGTTTACAAGGCTGTTGAAGCCCTGCAGATCGGCGATGTAGTCGATGTCGAAGGTTTCCTCTACTGGTACAACGGTGCCAACATGCATATTACTGGCGTAGCGAAGGCCGAGTAATAATTTATCAGCTATTTGCGGCTTGCCTTAAACGGCAGGCCGTTTTTTGTTGCCAAACAGGACGATTTCAGATACAATGGAAGCGCCCCTTCGGGCAGGAGGAAAGCACATGTTTGAAGCAATACTGCGGGAAATCGCCGCCTATGATACGATCATTTTGCATCGGCACAGTCAGCCAGACGGGGATGCATTGGGCAGTCAGATCGGTCTGAAACATATCATCCGGGAGAACTGGCCGCAAAAGACTGTGTACATGGTCGGAGATGCGGCCGGACGCTATGGGTTTATGCGTGATAGCGTAATGGACAAGGTGCCGGATGAAGCATATACCGATGCATTAGCGATCATACTGGATACTTCAGCGAGAGCACTGATCAGCGATGAGCGGTATTCACTGGCTAAACATACGGCGCGCATAGATCATCATCTCTTTGTGGAGAAGATTGCCGAGACCGAAGTGACGGACAGCAGTTTTGAAAGCTGCTGCGGACTGGTTACGACGATGGCAATGGAAGGCGGCCTGCGCATGCCTCAGATCGCGGCGGAATCCCTGTTCACCGGCATGGTGACCGATTCGGGGCGTTTCCGCTATGACGCAACGACTGCACGAACATACCGTTTGGCAGCATACCTGATGGAACAGCCGATCGATACCAATGCGCTGTACAGAAACCTGTACGCATCGGACTGGAATACAGTCAAGCTGCGCGCTTCCTTCATGCAGAAGATGCAGCGTACTCCTCATGGAGCCGCTTATATTTATACGACCCGGGAAGAGATGCAGGAGCTTAAAGCGGATGAATTCTCTATTTCCCGCGGAATGGTTAGCGTGATGGGGGACATCAGGGGCGTAGATGTGTGGGTAAACTTTACAGAGACCGATCATGGTGTGCTGTGCGAACTGCGTTCGACCGAGCAGAATATCAACCCGATTGCAGTAAAATACGGCGGGGGAGGACATACGAAGGCCAGCGGCGCAACAGTGCCTGACCGTGAAACAGCCATGCAGATGCTGAACGATCTGGATCAGTTGGCGGGGGAAACATATGGCAAGTGAGATTCAACAGGCGATATTGAAGAAGATAGAGGAGTATGATACGATCATGCTCTTCCGCCATATCCGTATGGATGGCGACTGCGTAGGAGCGACCAAGGGACTGAAACGCATTCTGCAGCTGACCTATCCGGAGAAGCGGATAGTGCTGTCAGACGGGCAGAGATCAGATTATCTTGCGTTCCTGGGTCCGGATGATGAGCCGGTGGCAGATGACCTTTGCCGCAGCGCGCTGGGGATCGTGATCGATGTTTCGGAGCAGACGCGTATTTCCAATCCGCAGTATGCCCTGTGCCGTGAACTGATCAAGATCGATCATCATATTGAGGCTGATCCGTTTGGCACACTGTCCTGGGTGGAAGACTGGCGTTCATCCGCGTGCGAGATGATCGCAGCATTCTATGCAGCATTCCGGGACCGGCTTTGTATTGACGGTCAGGCGGCAACATATATCTATGCCGGTATGGTGACTGATTCCGGACGATTCCGCTTTGAAGGCGTCAATGGTGATACTTTGCGCCTGGCCGCGGTGATGCTTGATCAGGGTATCGACATGGAAACGTTGTACGCGAATCTCTACCTGATCGATCCTCGGATCCTGAACTTTAAGGCATATGTTTATCAGCACGTACATTATACAGAGAATGGCGTAGCCTACCTGTATGTCGACCGTGCTATGAAACGGGAATACTCCCTCAACACAGAAACAGCAGGGGATACGATCTCATACCTTGAAGGCATTCGCGGATGCCTCTGCTGGCTGGCGTTCATTGAAGGCGATACAGATGAGGATGGTATCCGAGTGCGCCTGCGCAGCCGTTTCATGACAGTGAATGAACTGGCATCCAGACATCATGGCGGCGGTCATGCATGTGCCAGCGGTGCGACTGTGTACAGTCAGGAAGAAATGCGCACGCTGATTACTGAAGCAGATCAGGCAGTGAAAGAATTTAAAGAATCCCATACAGGATGGCTGTAAATCGCAAAAGTCCCGTACCGATTGATCGTTGGTACGGGACTGCATGTTATATGGATTTTTTTCAGAAGTGCATTACTTCTGCGATTTCGATTTCACTGTCATACTGAATGCGGTCAAGGATACGCGCTTTGTCATCGTCTTTGGCAATTACCGGACAGAAATCAGTCTCGCCATTCTGGATTCCGCTTGTCATCAGCGGAATCAGTTTTGCAGTAACACCTATGCACTGACGAAGGTTAAAGTGCATCTGAAGCTGCACTGCAAGCCCGTCATAGTCGGTGGGAGTCAGGTTGCCTCCAAAGACAAAATTGCCCAGACTGTAAAAAATCGGCTTGCCGTTATAAATCTCAATGCCCTGGACTACATGCGGATGCGTACCTACAACCATATCAGCACCGGCATCTATGATAGCATGGGCGATCTGTGTCTGCAGCTTATTGTGCGTTTCACTGTATTCTTTGCCGAAATGACATGCATAAATGATATAATTGCAGCCTGCTTCGCGCAGGGCTTTTATTTCTTTGGTGGGAATGGTCCTGTCCTGTTTCCAGATCGTCTCGCGCACACCGCCGAAACCGATCTTGACACCGTCCTTCTCATAGATCCAGGTATTGGTATAGCCACTGTACGTGATACCTGCTTCATCCAGTGTTTCTCGTGTGATCCTGCGGCCGCTGTATCCGTAATCGATGTAGTGATTATTGGCGAGGTTTACGTGCTCGACAGAGGAGCTTGTCAGAATCTCAACAAACGCGGTCGGTCCGCGGAAGTTGTAAGGTCGATCCGGCATCTTGTCACGTGAGTCATTACGGAGCACGCACTCAAGGTTCAGATATGTCAGGTCATCGTTTGCAAACAGTTCAGCAAAGTTTTGCAGCGGGTATGCATAGCCCTTTTCAGTGATGACAGAATCAAAGGATTTCTCATTATTACGCAGCTTATCCTCGCTGCCCAGCAGCGTATCCCCAGCCATTGTAATGGTGATCGTTGTTGTATCGGGAGGTATCGGAGTCGGGGTAGGACTGGGCGAAGGAGTCGGAGTGACTGTCGGTACAGGCGTATCAGTCGGTATAGGAGATGGAGTCGGGATTTCAGTCGGCTCAGGAGTAGACGTAGGCGATGGCGTAGGCGATGGCGTTGGTGCGCTGATGGCCTCTTCTCCCCAAAGTGCCGCATATGTCTTTTCTCCTGCTAAACCGTCCGCACCAAGACCATTCGCTTTCTGGAAAGCAACCAGTGCCTTATGCGTAGCATCTCCGAACAAACCGTCCAGTTCTCCGGAATAATAGTTCAGTTCGGTCAGACGTTCCTGCAGCTGGAGTACTGCCAAACCACGGGAACGGTAGCCCAGAATGCCTTCAAAATGCGGTTCAGGTGTCGGTGTCAGTTCCGGTGTGGGGGTGGGAACCGGTGTATCTGTGGGGACAGGTGAAGGTGTAGGCACCGGCGTTTCGGTGGGAACGGGCGTGGGGGTTGCCGGTACCGGAGTGGGATTCAGTTCTGACATGCGCGCTTCACGTGCTTCCGGGTCATCCAGTACGATTACCTTAGTAAACATTGGCAGATGCGTCCACAGCCAATACATGTTGAGACCGGCTTCTCCGGCGCGCGGATCGATGCGGATGCAGCCATGAGATGCCTTCTGGCCTAGCTGCTCCAGCTGGATGGAATAGTCCCATTTGCCGGCTTTGGTCTTGGAACCAACGGAATGAATCAGATTGCCTCCGTCTATGCGGATGGCATAATGGTAGGCAAAGCCATTGTCGTTAAAGAGAGCACTTCGCTCACTGGTCAGGAAAGCTCCTGCGAGAGTTTCACGGAAAAGCTTGTTCTTGGCCATAAGTCCGGTAGATACACTTAGTGTTCCCAGTGCTTTGCCGTCCTGCCAGACGGTCAGGGTCTGCGTCTTCTTATCAATGACCAGGCCGTAATGCGAGTTGGGGGAGACCACTTTCAGCCTGCGCTGCGGAACGTAGCCTTCGATATAGGAACCATCTTCCTGACGCCATGTTCCGATGCGGGCATAGCCATTTACGTTCAGATCCAGAACTGCCACGGCGTGCGTCTGGCCATGGAGTGTGCCCAGAAAACGGCTCTTGCTGTCGGGCTGCTCATATACACTCTGATGATTCAGATAGCCGATGTCTATGACAGTAATGGGCTGCATCAGCTTTTCCCAGATATCGTCATCATTGCTGGATTCGGGCATGAAGGATGACAGGCTGCATGTCTCGACCCGTAGGGCAGGCGGTGCATCATGCGTTACGGTGACCGCCAGACGGATAGGTTCTTGCGGGCTGTTTTTTACGGAGAAAGTCAGATAGTATTCTCCAGGATCAACGCTGTTTCCGCTGATCTGTCCGTTCCATGTAAAATTATGAGGATTCGTATTCTGCGGCTGGAGAGACCAACGGCGGATCACGGTATCAGGGTCTTCCTTCGTGGAAAGAAAAACATAGATAAGAGCATTTTCTGATGTTGCGAGATAGTTGACGGTAAAACCTTCATGTCCGGCATAGATGACATCGGATGAAGGAATGCAGTATTGCAGGGCATATGCCTGGGACTTGACGCTGATTGATATATCGCAGCTGCCGCTTTGCGTGCTGCTCTGCCACTGCGCGGTCAGGGTGTATGTACCGCGCCTTGGTGCTTCCCCGTTCTCCATGAGGCCATTCCAGATAATCTCTGTATTGCCTTCCTCCGCCTGAACACGCGCTATCTCATAGGAGAGATACGGATCATGCAGGGTCAGGACGACCTCGCCGGCTTCGGGCATGGTCACGGTGAAGCGATGCTCGGAATAGGGGCGTATGCCGTCTGGTGCAGACAGAGAAAAGGATGCCGGCTGATCAGCAACGGCATAGGTTAGCATCAGACAGAAAAGCAGGAATATCGACAGCAGTTTCTTCATTCTTGACCGTCCTGATAGAATAAATTCTCCAAAAGAATAACAGTCCTCTTCCCTTTTTGTCAAGCGGGAAGAGGACTGTTGAAAATATCGGATTACTTCTTAACGGGTTGGATGGAAGAGCGAATCTGATCGTAGATCTTCATGTAACTGGAGTTGTAGCCGCCGGGGCAGGAGATGTGCAGGGTCAGCAGCTGGTTATCGCTGATGATCGCCATATGCACACGGCCACGGACAACTGTGCCGTCGGCGAGAACACCGCGGTAGTTGTTGTAATAGCCTTTACCATCCATCAGACTGCGGCTTTCGGCTGTCCAGGTCTGCCAGGTTTCATATTGCCTGCCTTCATTCTGCAGGAAGTTGGCCAGGTCAGTTTTTACGTCAGCAACATTATGATTCTTGGTGATTGCAGTGACGGTGAGAGAGATGGTGCAGGGGTAATTATCCCGTACGGCAATGGCCGGTTCAGTGAGAATATAAGTATCACTGAGACCGTCGCTTACAGTATAACCTACGGCAGAACGGAAGGAAATACCAAGCTTGGAAGCGGTGTACCAGTCATAGGTAAAGGTCAGTTCAGGCTTGGGTGTAGCGGTAGGCAGATCGACAGGATCAATAGGCACCGGAGTGGCACCGGCGTAAATGCGATTGCCGTTTGCATCATAAAGGCTGGAAGTAAGAAGCTTGTCTTCTTCTTCCTTGGCGGCAGCTGCGGCATTCGCGGCAGCATTGTTCGCAGCAGTATTATTCATCGGCGCGACCTGACCGACAGCGGTATTGTTCGTCTGCGTGTTATTATTCTCCGTTGCGGAAGAACAGGCGCTGAGCAACAGCACAGCCGCCAACAGCAGCGCGATCAGCATCAGGCGTTTTTTCATGGCAGAAACCCTCCATCCGGTTCGAAAGACAAACATAGCCCAATTCTTCTGAGCTTTACACAATTGTAATGAATATGCAATGAAATGTCAAGCAATTTTTACATTTTCTTCAGCTTTAATCAGCATCTGAGGGAATCTGCGGGTGCAATGCCGCATACAGGGCTTCCGCGGCGGGACGGGACATGCCGTGTACCTGAGCCAGTGTGTCTACATCCGATTCTTTGATCTTCTTGATAGATCCGAAGTGAGCCAGCAGTGCACGGCGACGGGAGGGCCCGATGCCCGGAATGTCTTCCAGTGTCGAATGCACGGCAGCCTTCCCGCGAAGGCTCCGGTGATAGGTGATCGCAAAACGGTGCGCCTCATCGCGCACATACTGGATCAGGTGCAGCGCGGGGGAACGTCTGTCAAGCAGGATCGGCTGCTCGGCGTCCGGCAGCCACAGTTCTTCCTCGCGCTCTGCCAGGCTGAACATGGGAACATCAATGCCCAGAGAGAGCATGGCCTCCCGTGCGTAGCGCAATTGGCCTGGTCCGCCGTCGATTAGGACAAGATCGGGCATGACCCAGCGTTCGCTGTCTTCTTCCCGCTGCGTACGCGCGAAACGCCGGTGCAGCACTTCATGCAGACTGGCGTAATCATTAGGCCCTTCTACTGTCTTGATGCGGTAATGGCGGTATTCGCCGTGCGCGGGTTCACCATCGATAAAGACGACCATGGATGCAACGGAAAGTACTCCTTGAGTATTGGAGATATCAAAGCCCTCGATGCGATGCGGGAAATCCTTCATTCCTATGATCTGTGCGAGCTCCTCGCAGGCGCCGACAGTGCGCTCCTGCTGTACTTGCTGGCGTGCATTCCTCTTTTCCAGGGCGTCAGCGGCATTGCGTTCAGCCATGAGTACCAGTGCACGCTTTTCGCCGCGCTGGGGGATAGTCACATTAACTGCGGAACCGCGTTTTTCGCGGAGCAGTTCCTGCATGACGTCGGCATCCTCCATCAATGGAGTGAGAATCTCGCGGGGCGGCTGCCGGTCGGCATAGTATCGGAGCGCAAACTCGGTCAGTACATTTACTGGTGGTTCACTGCCTTCACCGGGGAGGGCGAAGCTCTCGCCGCCGATAATGCGGCCGCCCCGGATAAGGAGCACCTGAGCCATGGCATCCAGACCGTCCTGAGCCAGTGCGAGTACATCCTGCTGCGCGTCATTGGTCTGAATGGCCCTCTGACGTTCCAGCATGCCCTCAATATCCTTGAGCGCGTCCCGTTTCTGCGCGGCAACCTCAAAATTCCAGGCAGCAGATGCGGCTTCCATTTCACTTTTCAGCCTGTCGGAGATATCTTTGACGTTTCCGTTGAGAAACGATACTACACCGTCAATGACTTTCCTGTATTCTTCCTCAGTACATTTTCCCGCACATGGTGCCAGGCACCGGCCAATCTCATAGTTAACACATGGACGGATCGGACGTGCCAATGGCAGCTTTTTATCGCAGGTGCGCAGCGGGAATACCTTCCTGACGACTTCCAGCACATCTCGGATGGCATTGGCACCGATGTAAGGTCCGAAATAGTGGGCGCCGTCCTTTTTCATTCGGCGCGCGATCGTGACACGGGGGAACGGCTCCTTCGGATCAATGCGTACATAGGGATAGTGCTTGTCATCCTTTAAAAGGATGTTATAATGCGGTTTGTGAAGCTTGATAAGGTTGCATTCAAGCGCGAGGGCCTCCAGATTGGTATTGCAGAGAAGAATATCAAAATCATCCACCTGGGCGACCATGGCGGCCACCTTAGGTGTATGTTCGCGAGTATGAAAATAACTGCGGACACGGTTCTTCAGATTGACTGCTTTACCGACATAGATGATCTGCCCCTCGTGCTTCATCAGGTAGCAGCCGGGGCTGTCGGGCAGCAGTGATAATTTTGTCTTGAGCGTTTGATTCATATCTGGTGTAATCTCCTTGCTGCTTCAGTATACCATCGGTGCCTGCAATAAGCAACGAAAACCCGTCTGATCTGTTTTCGATATATGGCCGCTTTGTGAACATTCATTCCCTTTTATTGACAAAGGAATAAACGCAAGACTAAAATAGAATTGCGGATCGGTATGGATTTTTCTGCCGCCCGTCATTCTTCTGAAAGGAGAAGTGAGAATGGATAATAACAATAATAATGATCCTAAACGGTATAACAAGCCGCAGATGCCGCGCTCGCCGTGGTTTTATGTAATGGTCGTACTGCTGGGTATTTTACTGATTTCCAGCATCATTTCCGCACGCAGCCTGCTGGGCGGCACGGTAGAAACAGTAGAGTACAGCGACTTTATTTCCATGGTGGAGGACGGACAGGTTGACCGCGTGCAGATCGGCAGCGGCATCATCAGCTTTACGCTCAAAACTGACAGCACCCTGCCACGCTGGTTCTATGACGGGACAGCGGCAAAGTCCTACCAGACTGTAGCCGTGGATGATCCCTACCTGGTCGACCGACTGCTGCGTGCCGGCGTAGAGTTTGGCGGTGAAAGCACTTCCGGTGTTTCCTTCATCAGCCTGCTG
>JAEEGF012466549.1_pt1 | contig 11129 bp, 10 predicted proteins | sample 9134171 | NCBI WGS metagenome assembly JAEEGF01 (sample SAMN16246542, study PRJNA631951) | gut metagenome | biome: gut microbiome; feature: rumen; material: AP-attached | host: Bos | place: Iran: Karaj | collected 2018-10
TGGTCGGTAGAGGCGTACTCGCTTTTGACGGAGCCGTTTATATCGGACACGTATTCGGTCACCACGCAGGACACGGTGCCGCGGAGAGGAGACCAGCGCAGATGCTGGAGTTTCAGATCGTAATCAAAAGACGAGATATTGTAGAACCAGTAGCTGGAAGCCTCAGAGAACGCCGCCGCCAGCACCGGGTCGCTGTCCAGGAATTCGGGGGTGAAATAGCGGTTCAGCACGGCGGGGTCTTCCCTGGTCAGGCATACGTCCACCCGCTTTTGCAGGCCTTCCGAAACGATTATATAGGCGTTCGAGTAATTGAACGCCAGATAGAACGCGTAGACCGCGAGACACACGATCAGCGTGATGATGACCAGTTTTTTCGCGGCAAAGGCCGCCAGCCTGCGCAGGTATTTCATCTATGTAACCTCACGAGCCCATTATCTGCCGCGTTGCGTATACGCTCTCCTCGTCTATGAGGGAGAACTTGATCTCGACGCGGCGGGAGGCCTCTTTGTTTTCGCTGCCGTCGGAGTTGTATTTAAGCGCGGAGAAGGAGCGCCCGGCGGCGGATATGACTTTTTTGAAAGCGGAGATGCCGTTTGTGGACAGTCTTAACGTGTTGCGCATGTAGTTTTCGTCCAGCACGTATGAGGCCACGGCCAGCGCGCGCTCCTGGCTCAGCTCCAGGTTGTACAAAAACGCGTCGTGACCCTGCTTGGCGGTGGAATCCGTGTGGCCTTCGATTATGATCTCGGCCACGTAGGGGCGGAACTCGTCGTTGAGCAGCACGCTTAAGTATACCGGCAGGAAGCGGTCCAGATAGCGCATGCCTTCCGGCTTGAGCTCTGTTTTGCCGGAGTCGAACAGCGCCGCGCCGGGCAGCACTATGGCGCCGGTCTCCTCGTCCACGTCCACCTGAATATTGCTGCGCCTGAAGGCGTCGGACAGGGAGCGGATTATCTGGGTCTTTACGCCCAGCATCTGCTCCAGCTGGGCCTGGGCTTCGCTTAGGCGTCTCTCGTACAGGGCGAGCTCGTTTTTGTACTGGGTGAGCAGCGCGTCGTTCTGCTGGCTGGATGAGAGCAGGGAGTTGTACTGCCCGCTTAGGCGGTTAAGCTCCGTCTGCTTCTGGTTTATCTGTGCCTGCAGGGCGTTTATCTGCTGGGTGAGGGAGTCGGAATTGCTTTGCAGAGCGTCCCTTTCGGCCAGCGCCAGCGCCAGGTCCGCCCGCATGGCGTCCTTTTCGCTGCGCAGGTCGATTATGACCATCTGGCTCTCTTCCAGCTCACCCTGCACGCTCTCAAGCTGCGCCTGGGTGTCCTGCAGGATGATGACGGTCTTGTCCAGCTCGTCCTGGCTGGCCTTAGCCCGGGCTTCGGCGATAAGGTACTGCTCCTGGGCCGTTTTGTATTTCTGCTCCTGCTCGTTGAGCGTGAACATCATGGAGAAAATGACGAATATGAATATAAGCACCAGCACGCTCATCATATCCGAGAAGGAGAGCCAGAAGGAGCCGCCCGAGCTGCTCTGGTAGGCGTTCTTAAGCCGTCTCATGCGCCGCCTCCGCTTTTATGCTTGGCGGCGGAATCCACCAGCCTCGACGCCTTTTCCACCCGCTTTATGATCTGGGTCATGCAGCCCTCGAAGTAAGCGATGCTTTCTTCAATGTCGGCGTCCAGCTTCCCGCGGGCGTTCTCGAACGCGGTCTTTAGCTCGTTTGCCGAGGCGGTGAGCGCCTGCGCGCTGTCACTTAGCAGCTCCTGGGAGTTCTCCTGGAACGCCTTGGAAGCTTTCGCCACTTCGCCGGCTGAAGCCTTCACGCGGTCGGTGAGCTCGTTCAATGCGTCTATGGCGTCGGTCTGGGAATTGATGACCGCCACAGAGGCTTTGTTAGCCTCGTCCAGCTTAACCAGTTCGGCGTCCGCGTGCTTTATGAGCAACTCATATTTGTCCATGAGCAGCGTAAGGTCCGTCTTGACCTCGTGGATGGCGCGGGCGGAGGAGGAAAAGTCGCTGAGCGCTTCGTTTACCCGCTTAAGCGCCGCTTCCTGCTGGACGCAGGTTGCTGTCATGGTCTCGCCCAGCGTCTTCAGCTGGCCTTCGAACATGCCGTTTATCTTGTCCAGATACGCGTCCGCCACGCCCTGCATGAGCTCTTTCTGCCTTTGCGCGGTGGTGTCCGCGAAGGACGCCAGTGGCTCCACCAGTGCCTTAATGTTCTCCGGGCTCATGGCGTAAGCCAGCTGCTTGAGCAGCGCGGTCTGTTCCTGCTGGTAGATGGCCACCTGGGTCATGGGGTCTACGGACAGCACGCCCGCGTACTTGGCCATGGCGTTGTAGAATTCGGTCAGCGTATTCTGGGCGCTGGCGTGGGCAGCGCGGGTCAGCAGGGTAAAGCTTATGGACGCGATGACGCCGAAGATACTCGTCAGGAACGCGTACTTCATGCTGGACAGAAGCGTGTTCATGGAGGAGGTTATGGTGCTGGCGTCCACGGAATTCATTTCGCTCAGCGCCAGCGAAAGCCCCAGCAGCGTGCCCAGAAAGCCCAGGGATACCTGCACGCCCGGCAGCGCTTCGGTGAGTTTCGCCCGGCCGGGGCCGTCTATCACGGTCTCCTCGTTTATGTAGTCTTCAACGTTGGCGGGGTTGTGGTACTCCCCGTCCGCGAAAAACAGGTTGTTAAGGTACTCGCTCCAGTGGGGCATAAGGCTGCCGCGGCCCAGGAAGCGGTCCTCCTGCCAGCTGCGTTTGGCCTTGTCTCCCTGCTTTATCTGATAGATCGCCTTTTTCAGGCGCTTGGTGTTGCGGGTCACGGGCAGTATGCAGCGGAACACGCCTATAAGGAACAGCGCGATAATGATTATATACACCACCACGCTGATGCCGCCGCCCAGCCAGGAGGTTATTCTCTGCCAGATATTCATCGGTCCCTCCGTCATATATTTCAAAACTATTATACCCGAATTATATCACTTGCGGGTTATTATTGCAAATATATGACGGAAAAAATACATTAAATGTTCCGGGGCAGAAAAAAAGCGGGTCACCTGCCCGCCGTCTGAGGTTCGGTCATGCCCAGCTCCCGGGCGTGGATGGACAGCACGCGGGGAGACAGTTCCCTTTCGATCTCAAACTCCGCCTTGTTGATGCGGTTATTGAGGTTCTGCGTCTCCTTTTCGAGGGCGCTGAGCCGGGAAGAAGCCTTCGCGCTGCCGGAAGCCATGATCAAAAGGGAGGTGAAGAAGAAACATGCGCACAGTATGAGCGCGAGCAGAGGCAGCAGGGACAGGGCGCTTGCGTTGCGCCTGGTACGGACGTTTTTCGCCCGACAGCTCGCGCCGTTTCCCCTGTACGTGCCGGTCATCTGATTCCCCCCAATCTTACAAACATAAAGATTATAAACCGAGAGGATTACTATTCTGCTAAGGGGGCAAAACAAATCAATAAAAAAACCGAAGTCGGTTTGAAATAAATCTTTACTTTTCTGAAATATAGCCTTATCATAGGGCACATTGACATAATATAGAAGTTGCTGTATAATAATATGCAATATTAGATAATCGGAGAAACACTGAATGAGCTTTAAAGTTTTGACTGACACTTCCGCGAATCTCCCCACGCCCGTACTGAAACAAAGGGACATCGGGGTGATCGGGTTTTGCTATTACATCGACGGCGTGGAATACTCCTGCCTGGACACGGAGAAGTTTGATTCCAAAGCGTTTTATGACGCCATACGCGGCGGCACCAAGGTGAGCACCTCTTTGATATCGCCCGAAAAGTACCGCCGGGCCTTTGAGGAATGCGTTTCGTCCGGCGAGGACGTGGTGTATGTGGGCATGTCTTCCGGCATAAGTGGCTCCTTTTCAGTGGCGGTGAGCGTGGCAGGCGAGCTGATGGAACAGTATCCCGGCCGGCGCATAGAAACGGTGGACACGCTGGGCGCGTCTCTGGGAGAGGGCTTTTTCGCGCTGATGGCGGCAGACGCCCGGGACGCGGGCAAAGACGCCCCGGAGACGGCGGAGGAGCTCAGGCGCCGCGTACCCGAGATGTGCCAGGTGTTCACCGTGGATGACCTTATGCACCTGAGGAATACGGGCAGGCTGTCCAACGCGGCGGCCTGGGTAGGCACCGTGCTGAATATCAAGCCCCTGCTCAAAGGTAACACGGAGGGAAAAATAGTGTCCTTTGCCAAGGCACTGGGCAGGCGCAGGTCCGTGGACATGATCGCGGACAGGTACGAAAAACTGGTCAAAGGCGGCGAAAGCCAGGTGATCGGTATCGCTCACGCGGACTGTCCCGCCGATGCGGAGTACCTGATAAAATTGCTCAATAAAAAGCATACGCCAAAGGATATAATGCTGGTGGATTACGAGCCCGTGACCGGATCCCACGTAGGTCCGGGGGCGCTGGCGCTGTTCTTTATGGGCGACGCGGATTTCAGAAAGGACAAGCCGGCGATCAGCCTTCCCAACCTTCCCAACATTCCAAATATACTTAAGCGTGACAGGGACCAGACCAGGACCGACATACAGGAAGAAGCCGAAGGCGCAGCGTGCCCGGAAGCGGCGGACAGCATCTGAACGCACGGAGGGAATATGGGGCTTAAGCTCATAAAACTGACAAAACAGTATGAAGCGCAGCTGGGGGAGATGCTCGAAGAGTGGAAAGCCGACCAGGAAAGCAACCACACGAATCATTCTCCCTGGGCGATATTCAAAAACGACTGGCACGATTTCGAGTATTATCTCGAGCATCTTGAGACCAGGACCGCCACAGACAGACTGGTGCCGGACAGCGTGTTCTTCCTGCTGGACGAGGACAGGGACCGGTTGCTGGGCGCGGTCAATATCCGCCATTACCTTAACGAGGCGCTCCTGAAAGAGGGAGGGCACATAGGCGACGGCATAAGACCCAGCGAAAGAAGAAAGGGCTACGCTACCCGGATGATAGCTCTGGCGCTGGACGAGTGCCGCAAACTGGGCATCGAAAGGGTGCTTATGACCTGTGAGAAATCCAATATCGGTTCCGCCAAGTCCATAATCCGGAACGGGGGAGTGCTGGAAAACGAGTTCGTGAACTCTGACGGCGAGGTGGAGCAGAGGTACTGGATAGACCTGTAAAGGAAAAACCTGATACAGAAAAACGCGGCGGGATGATCTCCCGCCACGTTTATATCGTTTTATTCTCCGTTTTATTCTACCGTGAGCTTTATTTTGCCGGTGTCCGTGGTCACCTTGCATTTCCCGCCGCCCGTGGTCTCGGGCACCTTTACGCTGCCCGTGTCGCTTTTGGCTATAAACACTTTTTCGGACAGAAGTGAGCCGGTCACGTCGCCGGTGTTGGTCTTGACCACCAGTTCCGCCGCGTCGCATTTCTCAAACGTCACGTCGCCCGTGCTGCGCTCTATGTTCATGGCGCCCGAGGCGATCACGTTTTTAAGGGTGATGTCGCCGGTGCTGCCGGTAGAAGCGAACTGGGCGCAGGTCACGTCCGTCAGCGCGGCTTTGCCGGTGCTCACTTTCACGCTCAAATTGCCCGAACAGCTGATATTGGTGACGTACACCCTGCCGGTGGACACTTTAAGGCTGAGATCTCCGGCGCTCATGCTGTTGACGTCTATGTCGCCCGTGCTGGTTTTGATGCTCAGGGACCCCGCGCAGGAGGCGCCGCAGAAAACGTCGCCCGTGCTCAGGGAGATGTCCGCGCTCTCAAAGCTGAATCCGGCGGGCAGGGACACGTCTCCCGTACCGGAATTGACGGAAAGGGATGCGTACTCGCCCCTGGGGAGGTACACGGTGATTCTGGGAGATTTGAACTGGAACAGGCCGATATGGTCGTACCACTTCCGGGTATCTTCCAGCTCTATCCTGAGCTCGGAGGCATCCGAGGACACGCGGTGCGTCAGCTTTTCCCGCTCGAAAAGCTCCACGCGGCAGGATCCGTCGTCAGTCGGCACGAATGTGATCTTGTCGGTGCCGGAGACGATCACTATATCGTGCACCTGCCCGTCTATGTCATACACGTTGGTCTCGAATCTGCTGCTGTCCAGGGCGGAGAAGTCCCAGCCCAGTATGGACACGGCCACTACGAAGACGATTATTCCTATCACTATAAGGCAGACTGCCGCCAGGAATACTTTTGAGGTGATCATTTTCATTACTCTTGCCCCTTTCTGAGAAACAGTTTCTTAAGACCCAAAGTCAGTTTTTTAGCCAGTACCCAGGCGCCTTTGCTGCACGCGCAGCAGACGGGGAACAGCAATATCGCCAGTCCCGCGCACACGAGGCCCGCGCCGATCAGCACCAGTCCCTGCGCCGCCTCGCCCCTGAACAGAAGCAGTATCCCCGCGATGGGGCAGGCCGCCGCGCAGGCGATCAGCGATACGGCGACCGCCCACAAAGAGACGATCACGGCCCAGATCACTATGTACAAGGACAGCACTATCGCCAGAAGCGCGATCAGCAGCGACAGCCAAATGGGAGAGCCCAGCACCAGAAGCGCTATCTCCAGCCCGGACAGGCGGCGCCTGGGCCTGACCCGTTCCTTTACCAGCCTGGTTATGGGGATCTCGGACATGATCTGTGCGGAGATCTCGTCGATCGAACCTATCTGGGCGACCGCTTCGGCTTCCGTTAAGCCTTCCTCCAGACGGTCGTCGATGCTTTCGGCGTAAAACGCCAGCCGCTCCTCCAGATCTTCCTTCGGAAGACCGGAGAGCTTTTTCCTTAACAGGGCAAGAAATTCTTTTTTATTCATTTGTATGCTCCTCTCTGACAACGAACTGGTACACAGCCATGATCTCCTCCCAATCGCGCTTGAATTCCTCTATCCGCAGTTTTCCCGCATCGGTTATACGGTAGTATTTTCTGAGCCTGCCGTCGTGCTCCGCGCTGCGCACCGTGAGCATATCCGCCGTTTCAAGCCGCTTGAGGATCGTGTACAGGGTGGATTCCGACAGCTCGAGGTATGGTTTCATATCTTTTATTATCTTGTAGCCGTAGGAATCTTCGTTCCTGATCGCCGCCAGCACGCATACGTCCAGCAGCCCGCGCTTCAGTTGTATGTCCACGGTATGCCTCCTTTCATGGTATACATCATATCACGAAGTATATCACGCGTCAAGGTATTCCTGCGTTAAAAAACGGAAAACAAAAACCGCGCCTTTTAGGCGCGGTTTGCTGGCGAGGCCCCGTCAGGCGGTCTCGTTGTTGTAGGACACCAGGGAGGCTTCCTTTACGCCTTCCAGAGTGAGCAGCTTGTTTAAGAACGCTTCGCTCTTTTCCACTCTCACTTCGTAGGTGAGCTCTATGCCGTTGTTGGATATGGTTTTGTTTTTCAGGCTCTGGTAGCGCAGCTTGGTCATAAGCTTCTGGGCGTTGGCTTCGCCGGCCTTGTTGACGCGCATGACCAGCAGGTAGCTGTCCTCGCCCTTTTTGAGCATGGTCCTGAGAATGAATATCACAGCGGCGATGCCCACGACGCTCAGCGCCGCCAGCAGGAACTGGCCCGCGCCCAGCAGTATGCCCATGGTGAGCGCCCAGAACATGTAGCCGGTGTCCAGGGGATCTTTGACGGCGGTCCTGAAACGCACTATGGACAGCGCGCCGACCATGCCCATGCTCAGCGCCACGTTGTTGCGGATACACACGACGACGGGCGCGGTGATGACGGTCATAAGGATCAGGGTGAGGGCGAAGTTGTTGGAGAACATCACGCCCCGGTAGGTCTTTTTATATACCCAGTAGATAAACACCCCCACGACGAACGCCATGACGATGGTAAACAGCACAAGCGGTATGGAGCTCGCGCCCAGGGACTGGTTTTGGAAGACTTCCTGAATGATGGAATTCACGGTGTTATCCCCTTTCAAATATGGTGCATATTTTGATTAGCCACGGGCTAAAAGGTCACTTAAGGATGCTATCCCAGGGGTTCGAACCTGCGGCAGAGCACGTATTTGCTTATGGCGCAGTTCTCGGCGGGAGTGTCGGCGAGCAGCCCGGCGATGTAGTCCGGCAGGTATGTGTCGAACTTGACTTCGAGGATCTCCTTTTTGTCGTCCAGGGGGCTCAGGGTCAGCAGGTCGGGGTCGAACAGGTCGGTGGAACCGGGGCAGGTGGCCAGCTGCTTGTCGAAGGTGACGCGGGTGTGTTCCGCGGGGAACACGAACGCCTCGCGCACGTAGTCCACCAGCACCCGGGGACGCAGAAGCTTGGTGCGCATCTCCACGTACATGTCCGTGAGCAGGGGCTCGTCGTACTCCAGCAGGTAGGCGGCGTCGCCGTCTGCCAGCGCGTCCGCCAGCTTCCGGTCTATGCGGCAGGCGGATTTCTGTATCAGTTCGCCCACCTTGCGCTTGCGCTCCAGGAAGATCACGCTGTCGGACATGTTGTATATGCGGATGCGGTACTTGTCGCGGTCCTGCACGCCGTCCAGCTTGTCGTAATACGCCCGGTCGTAGGCGTCGTCAAAATACAGGGAGCGGATAAAGTATTCCCCGTTTTCATCGGTGTGGCTGTCGTAGGCCATCACCTGCTTGAGCTTTTCCCTGAGCAGTGCCAGGTCGCCTTTGTTTATCCAGTATTTTCTCTCGTGCCGCTCAGGCAGGCGGGTGCGGTTGTCGTCCATCAGATCCTCTATTTGTAGTAAGAATAGCTCTTGCCCTTGTCGTCTACAAGCTGCACCGTGCGGGCGAGCTCGCCGAAGTACTTCTCGAACTCGGCCTTGTTCAGGGCGTTGGAGTAGAAGTACAGCAGCCTGCCCGGGCGCGTCTGGGCGTATTTCTTGAGCTCATTCAAACGTGAAGTATAGCTCTTCATGGTCTTGCCCCAGCGTTCCAGATGCGCGGGCAGTTCCGGCAGAAGTTCCTGATACCTGTCCGCCATTTTTTGCAATACGCTCTGGCTGGACCAGTCGCCTTTAAGCTTTTCGCTGAAAAGGGTCAGGAAGTAATCCTTGCAGACCGGATTTTTCATCAGCGCAATAAACAGGCTGTTGTCCCGCTTGTTGCTTTCGCCGACGCCGCCGGGCTTCAGCCAGCGGCTCACGGAGTTGGTATCCGTAGTGAATGCCCAGTCGAAATCGAACACTATCCAGCGCCACTTGCCGTCTACGGCAGTGGAACGGTATTTCTTGTTGTTGAGCAGGTCGGTGTTGCCGGTGTATATTTCCACCGCGATGGCGTTTAAGTAATTCTTCCAGTCGATGTACCTTTCCGCAACGGCCAGCTCTTCGGCGGTCTCCAGGCCGTTTTTGGTGTAATAGTCCTTAAACTCTTTCCAGCTGGCGGCGGAACCCTGCATGACCTTGTCGTTGGCCTTCAAAAGGTCTATGCCGTCCTTCAGGCTTTCGTCCCAGCCTTCCCACTGGCAGATGGAGTAGGCGTTTATGCGCTCACGCATGTTGTACTGGCCCCAGTACTGGCCGTTTATGTACACCACGCACAGGGCGGTATCCTGGTACATGACGTCCAGGCCTTCAGCCAGGCTGGACAGTATGCTGTCCCTCATGCGGGTCTTGTCCCAGTCCTGCCCGGACTGGCGCAGCAGGAAGCTCTGGTACTCGGTGTAATCCCGGTTGGGGAAGAGGGCCGCGTAGAAGCGCTTTGTCCCGTACTTGGAGTTGGCGATGACCTTGAAGGGCTTCTGGGGCTCCTTGCGGGAATACTGCCCGTGCAGCCTCACGCCGCAGCCCTGGGACAGTATGGTCTCTCCGTCCAGGCCGAACAGTTCCACGTTGGACGGTTTTTCCCAGGTCATCCAGAAGTTGGCGCCCTTGTCTATGGAGCCGTAGGGACTGGAAGCGGTAGCGTTGGGGCCTTTCACGTACAGGCCCTTCTCGTAACTCCACATATCCATGGGATCCAGCACCAGGCTCACCACCTGCATGGTGTGTTCGATGCCGAAAAAGTAGGTCTGCGTCTCTATCATGGAAGAGAGCTGCCCGTCTTTGAACGCCGCTGCCCTGACCACGGTGGTGTCATTTATGGAGATGGGACCGGAGTAGGCGTAAGTCGTGACGTTACCGCTGACCTGGGAAGCGAACTCCGGGTCAACTTTGTATGAATACCCGCCCACATGGGAAGGATCGGGGTCCGAGGAATCCAGGGTGTAGAATATGGTCGCTCCGGGCTCGGCACTTAGGGTAAGCGTCAGGCTTTCGCCCGCGGCGAACATGCCGCCCAAAGCGGAGAAACGGGGCTTAAGCAGCCGTTCCTCATAGCCGGAAGACACATTGGTTGAGCCGGGGGTGGCGGCGGTCAAATAAAAAAAACCGGAATCCAGGCTGGAGCCCATGCGCCCGTAGGAGATGTTGGTGTACTGGATCCCCAGGGGGCAGCGGTCAAGTATTTTGCCTTCGGGGTCTGAAAACACCAGCGTCTCGCCTTCCGTGGCGGAGAGGCTGAAATTAGTGTGCAGGTAGGAGCCGATCTTGCCGTCCTGCCCGCTCAGATAAACGCCCAGAAAGGAGCCCGCGGGGATCGTGGTGCCCTGGGGAAACTGCCACTTGCGGGGCTTGGCGGGGTCGTCGCTCAGGCCGTAGCCGCTTATGTCCACCATCTGGTTTGAGGCGTTCCTCAGTTCGATCCAGTCATAGCTGTTGCTGGACGAGGAGGAGGCGGAGGCCATGACTTCGCTTATGAAAACCCTGCTTGAATTTTGCGCCGCGAACTGACCGGAGATCAGCGCGGCGCTTGAAAAGGTATTTGCCATGCCCGGGGTGGGTGCCTTGGTAGTCACCCAGCTGCCGTCACTTTGGCGGGCGTAACTCTGGTCGGCTTTCAGCAGATCCCAGCTCACCATGTCGATTATGTATCCCTGGGAGTTGGTCAGGATCACGCTCTCTTTCTCGGTGCTCAGCTTGAAGCCGGTGTGCAGGGGAGAGGAGGTGTCCTTCCTGTCGTAGCCGGAGCAGTAGATTATCATGTACTGGCCCGCGCCTATTGAGATGTTGGGGAATTCCCATTTGCGCAGGTTGTCCTCGCTGTCGCTTAAGTGATACCCTGCCAGGCTGATGGTGTAGCTGGAGGAATTGTACAGCTCCACCCAGTCCACATGCTCGCCGTGCTCGTCCGGAGCGTAGGAGGCATTTCTGGCCATCACTTCGTTTATGAATATGGGGCTGTCCGC
>JAEEGF011091294.1_pt1 | contig 11128 bp, 9 predicted proteins | sample 9134171 | NCBI WGS metagenome assembly JAEEGF01 (sample SAMN16246542, study PRJNA631951) | gut metagenome | biome: gut microbiome; feature: rumen; material: AP-attached | host: Bos | place: Iran: Karaj | collected 2018-10
ATGGCGCAAAAATCTCCTCTTTTGAGACGCTTCGCGGTTTTCAGCCGATATAAAAAAGAAAATCCGGGGATATGAGCTATCCCCGGATATCTTTTTATACGTTGATTTTTTCAGGCTGAAAACCTGCATCTCCTTAAGTGAATGCACCCTTTGCCGTGCTTTTTTAATTATCGTTCTCAAGTATATCGGGTATCCCGTCGCCGTCAAGATCAATAACGCCGCCGGGACCGTGATCGCCCATGAGCTCGGTATAGCGGACGCGATAGGCGAGCTTCGCCTTTTCGACCTGCTTATGGATCAGCTCCTTGACTGCCCTGGGGTGCTTCACGTTTATCATGGAGAGCAGCGGCGCGGAGGAATCGGTCGAAGTGACCGTCACCGTGCCGACCCCGGTAAGCTTCTGCCAGAAGGAGATCGTAACGCCCACGTCACGCACGCGGTAGAGCAGTATCTCCTCGCCCTTGGTGCTGAAGAAGCCCGTCTCGAAGAAGAGCCTGTCCTCGCTCATACGGTATTTGATGAAGGTCATCGGGATGCCCAGGATGCGCTTCCTGTCCTTCCAGATATAATGCGGTTCGTGATCTTTAAGCTTGGACATTTTTACGCTCCTTTATTCGGCGCCGTCAAGGCTGAACACGAGCTTCAGCGGCCTGTGGTCGGAATTCGCAAAGCCGGTGTCGAGCACTTCAAGGCTCGTTACGTTGACGTTGGATGATACGATGAAACCGTCGATGATGTAATACTGGGGATTTTCGCAGCCGGTGTACGGTCTGTCGAGCGAACGGCAGGTGGGCTCGTTCTCGTCGAATACGAAGCGGAAGCCCTCGGGCAGATTATCGTCAAGCGTGCCGGGCATCCAGAGCCCGTCCATTACCGCCTCGTAAAGATGCGCGCCGGGGAAGGTCTGGTTGAAGTCGCCGCCGGCGATGACGTAATTGCCCTTTGCGACCTCGGAAGTGATAACGTCGTAAAGCATCTTGGTCTGGGCGATCTTGCCCTCGCCGCTGTCGTAAGCCTCAAGATGCAGGTTGATGAGCACGAGCTCGTTGTCCGTGCCGCTGACGGGCAGGCGGTTGATGAGCAGGCAGCGCTTGAGGTTCATCGTACGCATGGGCCAGCTGAACGGTACGGGCAGCTGTATCCTCTCCGCGGAATCCACGGCGTAGGAGGTATAGGTGGCAAGTCCGCTCTTGACCTTTCCCATCGTGTCGGGGATGGGGTAGGGAAGATAGAAGGTGTTGAAGTTATAAGCAAAGTCGAAGGGGAGCCCGAGCGCCTCTTTATAATAGGCGGTCTCGTCGATGAAATAGGAACGCTTCGAGCCGGTATCGACCTCCTGCAGGATGTAGATATCCGCGTTCTGGGCCTTGAGCTCTTCGGCTATGCCGTGCATGAAGCCCTCGACGGTCTCCTTGTTGTCCGCGCGGGTCTTGTTGCCGCCGTCCATGAAGAACTCCTCGCTCGCTCCAAGACCGGCGTAACCGGTATTGTAGCTCATGATAGTGAATTCCCTGTCGGTCTCAAGCGCGGTAGAACCGTTCGGCGCCTCGACCTTTTCAACGTCCTTCGGTCTGTACTCGAGCGCGGTCAGCGCGCCGAGCGCAAGAACGGCAAGAACGACGACGGCGATAACTATGCCGAGCACCGTTTTCAGTATCACCTTCAAAGCTTTGGGGAAGGGTTTCTTTTTTTCCATCGGTTTGTCCTCCGATCAATTTATTTCCCATCTATAATACAACAATCGCGCCCGTATTGCAAGCGGAGATGTTTTTTTCTGTTGCCAAATCACGGTTTACGGGGTATAATAAAATGAGTCTTTGTGCGGGAGTCTGCCTGCGGACCGATATCTTCTCAAAAAGGAGAATGCTATGCTTTTCACAATCCTCAGAGGCGACGAAGATCTGATGACCAAGATCACCGAGCTTGTGTTTTACATTATCGTGATCGTGGTGTCGTTCAGCTTCCATGAATTCGCGCACGCGTTCACCGCGCATCTGATGGGCGACGATACCGCGCGCAATATGGGCAGGATGACGCTTAATCCGCTCGCGCACATCGATCCGATCGGCTTTGTCGTGCTTTTGGTCGCCGGCTTCGGCTGGGCAAAGCCCGTTCCCGTCAATTCGAGGAATTACAGGAATTACCGGAAGGGCGAATTCCTCGTCAGCTTTGCGGGTATTTTCACGAATCTTATCATCATGCTCGTTTCGGCGCTGATACTCGCCTTTCTCGCGGTGTGCGAACTTAAGGCGAGGGGCTTCGCTGTAACCTATGAGTCCATTATCTTTCTCATTTTTCGCGTCGTTCCGGAAGCCGTGCCGCAGCAGCTGTTCACCCTGTTCTATTTTTTCTGCTTCATAAACGCCGGTCTTGCGGTGTTCAACCTGATCCCCATTTTTCCGCTGGACGGCTCGCATATTTTCGACCTTCTCTTCGGCAAGCTGCTTGGTCCGAAGGTCATCATGTGGATGCACAGATACGGCGCCTTCATACTCATGGGCCTGATACTCGTTTCGAACTTCTCCGGGTTTTCGCCGCTCGGCATAGTTATACAGTTCATCGCCAAGGGCGTGATAAAGCTCTTCGCACTGATCCTCGGAGCGATATTCTGATATGGAAGAGCAGATCCGGGAAACGGGCTATCACGTCCACATAAAGCAGTTCGACGGACCTCTCGATCTTCTTCTTTACCTGATCGAAAAGGCGGAGGTCGATATCAGGGAGGTCTACGTTTCGGAGATCACCTCCGAGTTCCTTTCGTATCTTTCCGAGCTGGACGAGCTTGATATGGAGCAGGCTTCGGCGTTCATCTCCGTGGCGGCGACGCTCGTTTATATGAAGTCGCGCTCGCTAATGCCCAAGCCCCGCAGGGAGGAAGAGGAGGAAGAGGAGGACCCCGGCGAAGCGCTCATCAGGCAGCTGCGCGAATACAAGGCGTTCAAGGAGGCTTCGGTCGGGCTGCGCTCGCTCTGGGACGAGGCGGCAAGGTATCATACGAGGCTGCCGATGGAATTCCCGCTCCCCCCGCGGGAGATCATTTTGAAGGACACCACCGTGGAGGGGCTGTATCACGCGCTCCTCACGGCGCTCAACCGCATTCCCGAGGACGAGAAGGAGAAGAGCGTCCGCGCTGTCGAGGCGGACAGGTTCACGATCCGCGCCTGCTCCGGCAGTATAAGGAAGCACCTCAAGGCAAGGGGAGGCAGGCTCATGTTCCTCGATTACGTCGAGGGCAAGGGCAAGATGGAAATAATCGTTACTTTTATGGCGCTGCTCGAGATGATCCGCCGCGGCGAGATCAGATTGAAGCAGGACAAGGGCTTCGGCGATATCGCCATTATCGAGGCGGAGCTCATTACAGACGATGAGAGTATCAGCTATGACGACGAACTCGATCAGTGAAACAGAAGCGGCCGTCCTCTCCCCCGAGGCGGAGGAGCGCGAGCCGGAAAAAATCGATAAGACCGTATTCAGGTCCGCGCTCGAGAGCGTGCTTTTCGTGACGGGAGAACCCATCCCGAAGGCGGAGATCGCAAAGCTCTTCGGGCTCTCCTTAAAGGAGCTCGACGCCCGGATCTGCGAAGCGGAGGAGGATAACGCCCGCGAAAGGCGCGGCATACGCATCTATGCGACCGACGACACACTGCAGCTCGTCACCGCGCCGGAGAACAACGAGTGGCTCATTAAGCTCCTCGCTCCCCCGCAGGAGAAGAACCTTTCCGATTCCATGATGGAAACGCTGTCCGTCATCGCGTACCGCCAGCCCGTAACAAGGGCGGATATCGAGGCGGTAAGGGGCGTGAGATGCGAATACGCCGTGCAGCAGCTTTTGAAGCAGGGCTTCATAAAGGAGCTCGGACGGAAGGACGTCGTCGGAAGACCGATGCTTTTCGGCACGACGGATGCTTTCCTGCGCCGCTTCGGACTGCACTCCCTCGAGGAGCTTCCCCCCATGCCGGAGCCTGAAACGGAGGAACAGGAAGTATAATATGACACTTAAGGATCTAAAGCCCGGGCATTCCGCCAGGGTGCTCACGGTCAGCGGAGAGAAGGCGCTCCGCCAGCATTTTCTCGATATGGGCGTCATACCGGGCGCGGAGCTCACGGTCGTCAAGCTCGCCCCCATGGGCGACCCGATGGAGCTTCGCATACACGGGTATGAGCTGACGCTGCGCGTTGCCGACGCCGAAAGGATCGGCATAGAGCCGATCGACAAGCCCAGTGAAAAGCCGGAGCCCGAAAGGAAGCCGAAGCCCGATCATCCGGGCCTTGGCGAAACGGGCAAATTCCATCCCAAGGGAAGCGGCGATCCTTTACCGGAGGACGCAGTGCTTTCGTTTGCGCTCGTCGGCAACCAGAACAGCGGCAAGACGACGCTCTTCAACCAGCTCACCGGCTCCAAACAGCACGTGGGCAATTTCCCCGGCGTCACCGTCGACCGCAAGGACGGCGTTATAAGGGGCTATAAGAAGACCACCATAACCGATCTTCCCGGCATCTATTCGATGTCCCCCTATTCGAGCGAGGAGCTCGTTTCGCGCGATCACGTGCTCAATGAAAAGCCGACCGCGCTGATAAACATAGTCGACGTCACCAACATAGAACGCAACCTGTATCTTACGATGCAGCTCCTTGAGATGGACGTGCCGACCGTCGTCGCCCTCAATATGATGGACGAGCTGACCGGCAACGGCGGCTGGGTCGATATAAACGCCATGGAGGAGATGCTCGGCGTGCCCGTCGTGGCGATCTCCGCCGCCAAAAATCAGGGCGTGGACGAGCTTATCTCCCACGCCGTGCATATCGCGAGGTACCGCGAAAAGCCCCTTAAACAGGATTTCTGCTCAAGGGAAGATAACGGCGGCTCCGTGCATCAATGCCTGCACGCCGTCATGCATCTTATAGAGGATCACGCTCTGCGCGAGGGGCTGCCGCTCCGCTTTGCCGCAAGCAAGGTGGTGGAGGGCGATAAGCTGATAATCGAAAAGCTCAAGCTCGATGAAAACGAGAAGGACGCGCTCGAGCATATCATAGTCCAGATGGAGCATGAGCGCGGGCTCGACAGGAGCGCCGCCATAGCCGATATGCGCTTCTCCTACATAATGAAGGTCTGCGAAAACTGCGTCGTCAAGCCCGTAGAGAGCAAGGAGCATATAAGGAGCCGCAAGATAGACAAGGTGCTCACGGGGCGCTTTACGGCGCTGCCCGTGTTCATACTGATAATGGCGCTCGTGTTCGTACTCACGTTCAACGTGATAGGACTCGGGCTGCAAAAGCTGCTTGAGCTCGGGATAGGCAGGCTGACGGATATCGTCGACGCCGCGATGACCGCGGGCGGCGTTAACCCCGTGATACACGGGCTCGTCGTCGGCGGCATTCTGGAGGGCGTCGGCAGCGTCGTAAGCTTCCTTCCGATAATCGTAACGCTGTTCTTCTTCCTTTCTATGCTTGAAGACAGCGGCTACGTCGCAAGGGTCGCGTTCTTCATGGATAAGCTTTTGAGGAAGATAGGTCTTTCCGGCAGGAGCATAGTCCCCATGCTGATCGGCTTCGGCTGCACCGTGCCCGCCGTAATGGCGACGCGCACCCTGCCGAGCGACAGGGACAGGAAGATGACGATACTCCTGACCCCGTTCATGAGCTGTTCGGCAAAGCTGCCGATCTATTCGTTCTTCGTCGCGGCGTTCTTCAAGGGGAAGGGCGGTCTTATAATGACGGGGCTCTACTTTGCCGGCATACTTCTCGGCATACTCTTCGCCCACGTCGCAAAGGCGACGGTCTTCAAGGGCGACGCGGTCCCCTTCGTTATGGAGCTCCCGAATTACAGGATGCCGAGCTTCAAGAACGTCATGCAGCTTCTTTGGGAAAAATCCAAGGACTTCCTGCAGAAGGCGTTCTCGGTGATACTCATAGCGACGATCGCCGTCTGGTTCCTGAAGAGCTTCGATCTGCATCTTAATCTCGTCGAGGATTCCCATGCGAGCATACTCGCCAAAATAGCCGGCATATTCGTGCCGCTGTTCAAGCCCCTGGGTCTCGGCGACTGGCGTATCTGCACTTCGCTCATCTCGGGCTTCGTCGCAAAGGAGAGCGTCGTTTCCGCCATGGAGGTGCTCTTCGGCGCGGAGGGAGTCGGCTCCGTTATGACGGGTCTGAGCGCCGCGGCTATGCTCGTGTTCAGCCTGCTCTACACGCCCTGCGTGGCTTCCATCGCCGCCATAAAGCGCGAGCTCGGCGCCAAATGGGCGCTCGGCGTAGTCGCCTGGCAGTGCGCCATTGCGTGGGTGTTCGCTCTGCTCGTCCGCTCGATAGGTCTTCTTCTGGGGTTCAGATGATGAACGGCTGGGATATCGCGATAATAATACTGCTCGTTGCCGTCGCCGCGTTCGCGGTGTGGCTCATCGTCCGCAGGAAAAAGAACGGCTCCGGCTGCTGCGGGGACTGCTCGTCCTGCTCCGGGTGCGGATCGTGCAAAAACGACCGCGCGAAGGACGAAAACGATAGACCGTGAAAATAGCCGATCGGACAAATTATCGGCAAAAAAGCAAATAATAATTGAATACCGCCTCCGTTTATGGTATAATATAGACGGAGGTATTTTTTATGTATTACGCGATAATAGGCGATATGATCGGCTCGCGCAGGCTCCCGCCAAGCGCGCGTATCGACGCGCAGGAGCGGCTCAATTCCGCTCTTTCGGCGATCAACTGCGGCGCGGGCGATATCGCCGCTAAATTTCTGATAACGCTCGGCGACGAATTCCAGGGTCTTCTGACCGAAACGGGAGACCCCGTTTTCGCCGCGCTCAAAATAATGCATGAGTTTCGCCCGTACGGTATCCGCATAGCGATCGGCATGGGCACGGTAACGACGCCCATCGATCCCGCCGCGGCGATCGGCGCGGACGGTCCCGCGTTTTACAACGCGCGCCGCATGGTGGAGGGCATGAAGCCCGATCATTCCGCAAGGATACGCGTCGCGGCGGACGATCCCGCGCTCGAATACGGCGTGAACACGATACTCGCCCTCTGCGACAAGCTGTCCGCGGGCTGGACCGATAAGCAGGAGGCGCTGTGCTTCAGGATGCTCTCCGCGCGCCTTTCGGGAGAGAAGCTCACGCAGACCGCGCTTGCCCAGATGACGGGCGTCGGGCAGAGCACTGTGAATTCGCAGCTCACCGCCGCCGGGTTCAACGAATGGTTCCGCGGCATAATGCTCGTCAGGGAAATGATCTCGGAAAGGAGCGCCGATAATAAATGAAGGAATTGACTGTACTCATGCTCGCTCACGTTCTGGGGGATTACTATTTCCAGCCGGAGAAGCTTGCAGTAAGAAAATCGAGGAGCCTCCTTTGGGTGCTCCTTCACGCCGCCGTCTACGCCGCCGCCTGCGCGCTGTCGCTCCTGCTCCTCGGCGGCGGGTACGTCATCGCCGCGGCGATCGCGGCGGGCTCACACCTTGTCATCGATATCGTCAAGCAGGCGATACTCAACTCGCTTGCCAAAAAGGACGTCCTCACGATCAGGGGCGAGCGGGCGGCGTTCGCCGTCGATCAGGCGCTCCATATACTTATCGCGTTTGCCGCCGCGTACCTGGTCAACAGCCGGTTCGGCTCCGTCACGCCCCCCTATATGACGCATATCGGCGCGGCGTTCGGGTTCGACGCATACCGCGCGCTCACCTATATCGTGATGGGGCTCGCCGTTATGAAGCCCGCAAACGTGTTCATAAGGCGCATGCTCGTCACCGAAAAGCCCGATGAGGACCCCAAAATGGGCGAACGCCGCAGGGCGGGCAAGTACATCGGCGGACTCGAAAGGCTCCTTACCGTCGCGCTTCTCGCGCTCGGGCAGTACGGCTCCATCGCGATCGTTTTCACGGCAAAGTCCATAGCGCGTTTCCGTCAGCTCGACGACAGGGAATTCGCGGAGTATTACATATTCGGCACGCTGCTCTCCATCGTCACCGCGGTGGGCGTGTTCATGCTTATGCGGCTCTTCGGGGCATACTGAATCAAAACAGGCAAATGAGGTGCTTATGAAAAAACTTATCGCTATCGACGGCAACTCGCTCATATTCCGCGCGTATTACGCGATACAGACGGCAATGACCAGCCGCGACGGCACGCCCACGAACGCCCTGCACGGCTTCACGGCGATGCTCATCAAGCTCATCGAGCAGAAGCCCGATTATATGCTCGTCGCGTTCGATATGCACGGCGGCACGTTCCGCCACGATACCTATCCCGAGTATAAGGCGGGCAGGAAGGAAACTCCGGAGGATCTGCGTCCGCAGATACCCGCTCTGAAGGAGTTGCTTGAAAAGCTCGGCATTAAGGTGTGCGAGTGCTTCCGCTACGAGGCGGACGATATCCTCGGCACGATCTCGAAGAAGGCTTCCGAACAGGGCGTTTTCACGCTCATCGTCACAGGCGACAGGGACGCGCTCCAGCTCATTTCGCCCGATACGCACGTCATGCTTACCAAAAAGGGCATTACGGAGACCGTCGAGTATGACGAAGCGGGGCTTATGGAGGCGTACGGGCTCACGCCGCGGCACATGATAGACCTTAAGGCGCTGATGGGCGACAGCTCCGACAACATCCCCGGCATAAAGGGGATCGGCGAAAAGACCGCGAAGGGTCTGCTCGATAAATACGGCGACCTGGAGGGCGTGCTCGCAAACGCCGGAAACGAGAAGGGCGCGCTCCAAAAGAAGCTGCTGGAGGGCGTCGATTCCGCCCGCATGAGCTATAAGATAGGCACGATCGACCGCGAGGCGCCGATCGATATCGGCGTCGAGGACTGCGTATTCGATCCCGCAAAGCTCGAGAACGGCATACCCCTCATGTTAAGGCTCGGCTTGAAATCGAACAGCGCCAGGATAAAGGCGCTCGCAGATGCCGGCAAATCGGGCATGGAAAAGCATTCCCAAAAGGAACCCGTCCCCGAAAAGACCGAGCGCGCCGGCGTGAGCGTCGCCGTCACGCGCGAGATCGGGACGGAGGAAGGACTTAAAAAGCTTCTTCCTATAATAATGAAGGAGAAGCTCATCGCCGTCCACGCGGACGAATCGCTCTCGATATTCACGGAGACCGGCGAGCTCTTCATTATAAAGACGGGCGGCACGCTGCTCGAGCCGGGTCTCGATCCGGAGGATATCTACCGCGCGCTCGCTCCCGTGTTCGGGAAGGCGGATATCAAAAAGGTGCTCTTCGACGGCAAAAGCTTCATGACCGAGCTTGCCCGGTACGGCGTGGGTCTTGAAGGGCTCGCCTTCGATCTGACCGTCGCGGATTATCTTCTGAACGCCATCAATCCCGCAAAGGACCTGGTATCCCTCTGCGAGACCGCAGGCGTCGCTTTAAGCGGCGCACCCGCCGTCATGGAGCTTTACGACCTCCTCGGCGGGCAGCTTAAAGAAAAGGGCGCGGACACGCTCTATTACGGCGTGGAGCTGCCGCTCGTAAAGGTGCTGTTCGATATGGAGCAGGCGGGCTTCGCGATCGACGCGGAGGAATTGAAGCGCATCGGCGACGGCATGACCGGGCGCATCGCGGAGCTTGAAAAGGAAGCGCATGAGCTCGCAGGGCGGCAATTCAACATACTTTCGCCCAAGCAGCTCGGCACGGTGCTCTTCGACGAGCTCGGGCTTCCCCCGCAGAAGAAGACCAAAACGGGCTATTCCACGGACAGCGACGTGCTCGAGTCCCTTGCCGGGATGAACCCCATCGTTAACACGGTCATCGAGTATCGCTTCTTAACGAAGCTCAAGTCCACGTTCATCGACGCGATGCTCCGAAAGATCACCCCGGACGGCAGGATCCATACGACGCTCAACCAGAACGTCACCGCGACCGGGCGCATTTCAAGCGCCGAGCCGAACCTCCAGAACATACCCGTTCGCACGGAGCAGGGGAGAAGGATCCGAAAGGCGTTCATCGCCAGCCCCGGCTGCGTGCTCGTCGGCGCGGATTATTCGCAGATAGAGCTCAGGGTGCTCGCGCACATGTCCGGCGACGAAACGCTCACCGCCGCGTTCAGATCGGGCGGCGACATCCATGCCCAGACCGCCGCGGAGGTCTTCGGCGTCCCGCGGGAAGAGGTGACGAAGGAGATGCGCTCCGCCGCGAAAGCGGTCAACTTCGGCATAGTCTACGGCATAAGCGAGTTCGGGCTTGCGAATCAGCTCGGCATACCGCGCTGGAAGGCGGGCGAGTACATAAAGAAGTACCTCGCAAGGTGCACCGGCGTAAGGGATTACATGAAGGAAGCCGTCGCCAAAGGGAAGGAGAACGGCTATGCCGTCACCCTCGCCGGCAGGAGGAGGGACCTTCCCGAGTTAAAGAGCGGCAATTTCAACACCCGCTCCTTCGGCGAAAGGGTCGCGATGAACATGCCCGTGCAGGGCAGCGCCGCCGATATAATAAAGCTCGCCATGCTGCGCGTCCACGATGCGCTCCAGAGGGGCGGCTTCAAGGCGAAGCTCGTTCTGCAGATCCACGACGAGCTTATCATCGACTGCCCCGTTGAGGAGAAGGACGCCGCCGCAAAGCTCCTGCGCGATTCGATGCTCGGCGTTCCCGTCGAGGGCGAAGCGCCCGAAACGACGAAGATAGGCGAAATGCTCAAGCTCGGCGTGCCGCTCATCGCCGACGTCGCAGAAGGTCACAGCTGGTTCGATACGAAATAAGCATCGGTCTTTCCCTATGGAGAAAACAAAAAAGTAAGACGATATAATACTATTTGCCGTTCCCGGCGACGCATTCGGTCAATGGGAACGGCGTTTCTTTATCCCGATCCTTTGGCAGGTATTACCTTTTTACGGATTTAATTCAAAAAATGGAATAAAATACTACAATATACTTAAAAATATAATTAGAAAATGTGTTCTGAAAGAGGGATGAGAGACACGGCAAAAAGCAAGGCGGGAAAAGGGAAAATCGGAGGTGAAGGGGTGTTGGAAAAAAGGGCAAAAAAAGTTAAAAAAAAGTGTTGACAAAGGGGGGCGAAAGTGCTATTATACACAAGCTGTCACAACGACGGGCACGAAAGCCCCTCGGAAGGGCAGCGAACGTACCTTGAAAACCGTATAGTGAAAAATGAACAGCACAAACGAAAGTGAGTGC
>JAEEGF011846196.1_pt1 | contig 11128 bp, 13 predicted proteins | sample 9134171 | NCBI WGS metagenome assembly JAEEGF01 (sample SAMN16246542, study PRJNA631951) | gut metagenome | biome: gut microbiome; feature: rumen; material: AP-attached | host: Bos | place: Iran: Karaj | collected 2018-10
AGATACGTCTTGTACTTCTCGGAATTAAAAAGATCACGCAGCCCCTGCTCCAATTGCTCCGTGATCTCATCTACCTTTGACTTGTTATCTGTATCAGCCATAGTCATACCTCCTATTCAGTTTTAGCTTCCATTACTCCCATTCGAATTCTACCGCCTCCCCTGACTCGAAGCTTTCCATAACCCTGGCATATAGCTCCTCGCGAAACTCCTTGGTTATCGGAAATGCGATATCCTTAAAAATCGGATTTCCTTCGTCATCGACAGTCTTGGTCTTGAAACTTGGCATAGATACGAACATGCCACCCTTCTTACTTTCCACGATGGAAATGTTTCTCACCGCAAAACTGTCTCCAAAGGTAACGGTACAGAGACCCTTCACATTATTAGTACTAGCTTCAATCTTATTTGCCTTAACGTTAATCTTCATCATCGAAAACCTCCTTGGTATCATTTTTCTAGTGTTCCGCTAACGCGAAATTGTCGTGTGGCAAGCAGTGCATTTGTCCGACAAATGCGTATGGCGGCTTTTACAACACATCCTTCTGATGTGAGTTTCGGGTCTGTCTGCGACGACCCTCCTTCTCTTTTTCACCCTCTTCCAATTGGTAGAGGGTTTCCAAATTCTTACGAGCAATCAGGTACTCATTCATATCTTTCTTAATCTGAGCATACTCAAGGAACTCCTTTTTCTTCTCCTCCAGAATCCTTCCATACTCATCCCTTAATTCCTTCATTGGAGGAATTTTCCTACCCGGAGCATTTTTGTACACCTCTTCTGCAGCCTGATAAATCAAAAGCTCTGACTCATGTTTTTCATAGAACCCCTTGCTGTAGCCACTCTTTTTATAAGCCACAAATACTTGCCGGTTCTTTGCATAATCAATCACAGCTTGTTGGTATTTTTTGTTTTCTGCTAGAAGTGCTTCCTTCTGCTTCATGGATTCTTGGAGTTCTCTCATTTTTCCTGAACGCTCATCCGTAATTGCCGATAGTTCTTCGTAGGAAGAAATCTTATGCTCCTGCAAAAACAGAATGGTCTTTGCCATCTGCTTTGCGTTGAACTTCTTCGCCCAATTGATATAACCCTTCCCTTTTCCTGACATGACTTTTGCTTCGATATCCTTAATAAACTCCAGCTTCTTATCTGTATAGTTCTTGGTTCGTGAATACCTACCATGCTTTTTCCTTTCAGAATATGGAGCTGGCTTTATGATGGACAGGCCATTTTCAAAGCATAAGATATCGGAAATACGTCGCACTGCAATTCCTGAATAGTAGAAGTTTCTAAATTTCTTCTGACCATCCATGGAGATAGAATTAAACACGATGTGATTATGAATATGTTCCTTGTCGGTATGGGTACAACAAGTAAAAGCATAGTTGCCTTTCGTAAATCGCATTGCAAGTTCATACCCTATCTCATTTGCTTTTTCCGGAGTAATCTCACCTGGCTTAAACGATTGTCTGATCTGGTACCCAATCACTTCATCTTTTCTAAGAGCTCTGACCCTATCGTGATATTCCTTATGTGATAATAGGAACTCTTCACTGGCAGTCTCGATATCACAGCCATAGGTGGAGACGTATCGTCGCTCCTCTGTCTTTAATTCATCATCTGTATAGTCGAGACGTTCCTGCAGACAGGTCGCTAAGTCTCTATGCTGAGTGATATGCAGTGCCATCAGTCTCGTTGCCGCCATGTAATCCTCCTTCCTTTTTTGACATAGAAAAAGGACAGCCCTTCCATTTGGATAAACTGTCCTTTGCCACCTTTTCATTATTCAGTTTTAAATCTTTTTCAATGCCCCGTGAGCTGACTCCAATAAGAGCTGAACATTGGCTGCTGCAAACAAGCATAACAGCATCATCACAATGACTGCTGCAAAGAAGATTGCACATGGAATCAACTTAAATATCAAAGCCAGTACACAGCAGATACCACAAAGCCATAATGCAGCACCAGCGACATAGCATCCAACGTATATAGATGCCTTCGTAATGAGTGTCGCTATATCGATGACTAGTAGTAATGGTAATACTAGAATCTTTAAAACAAATCTCAAAATCCACATGTGCTTCCCTCCTTTAGTACCTTCATTTAACCCAAGAGTAATCCCTGTCAAAAATATTTGCAAGGATGCCAGATAAAGTTGATGGTCGCTTGATGGATGGCTGAGGGTTACTTGATGGATGCATATTTCTTAAGCAAGGTTCTGGTACCTTCCCAGATATCATCGAATCGCCTCTGCAAATCTTTGATGTCTGCGGATTCTACCACGCCTAATCCATTTGCTTTTTTCGCATACTGATTCAAGTTATTAGAGCACATACGGATAAGGTAGACCATCTCGCGGATGTCGGCAGTGTCTACTCTCACACAATATCCATCCAGCAGCATCTTCCTCATGTACATACTCATATTCGTAACCCCAGCCTCTTCCATCTTGCGCCGCATAGTCTTCAGCTCACTATCGGACAATCTCACCGAGATCTTGTGTATGCGGTTTGACATTTTTTACCACCTCAGCACTTTTCTCAATCAACTTTTCATACTCCTTGGCTTTCCTAATGGTGGACTCGCATGGAGCATCTTCCGGCAAGTTATTGATAATGCCATCGAAGTTATTGTCATTACCCTCGATAGCATCCTCTACCGCCTTCAGGTGATTCTTCTTGGAAAAAATCGTGTGCTGCTCTAAGATGTTTTCCTCCACCATGCTAAGTTCCTCCTGCTTTTCAAGCCGTTCAGTAGCAATGTCGAGTACGCCCATAAGTGGCCTCCTTTCTTAACCTCTGTTGCCATGTTACTCATCCTCCTTTCCATCTTCTGTAGGGATATCAATATAATCATCAGCATAGTCGCTGTCAGGATCTACTCCCTTCTTCTTACGCTTAAAGCTATCACTGTTAGAGATAAAGTAGAAGGCTGCCACACCACCAAGTCCTAAGACAATGCAAAGTCCAAGGATTGGATTCGGAGCAGATGTCTTTTTCTTGGTGCTGGTATCTTCCGTTGTCTCAGAATCTGCATCTGTGGTTTCCTGTACCGGTGTCTCTACTTTTGCACCAGTACTCTCCTCAATCTCTTCCTTATCTTCATCACTCATTAGATCCATAAGGTCGCGCTCATCTACCTGATTGAGGAAGTGAACGGTGTTGGTTCCCTTATCATCACGGTCTACGATGATATAAAAAATATGACCACTCTTGGTAGTCACTGTCATAAACTGCTTATGTCCATCGGATGATACTGCAATATCATCCACGAGAGTCATGTTGCCATCTGGTGTAAGAGGCTTTACCTCTTCCTCCTCATCAATTACTGAGGTATCTACGTTATCCGGCACCTGCGCATTGGCAGTTAGCGGAATAGTTCCAATCAAAAGTGTTGCTGAAAGTGCAAATAATGCGATTTTACTCTTCATCTTCGGTTTCCTCCGTTTTTTCTACTATAGTTTCTACCGGTACATCTCCCGGCATATGGTTCTTGGAATAGGCAATCAGTCTTGCCAATTCCTCTGGCGTTAAGTCAGCTGCTTTTACAATGTCATGGACAGCGGTCTTTTCCTCTTCCTGACATTTCTTCTCAAGCTCCTTGATGCGATTATCCCACCAGGCTCGCTTCTTCTTAGCAGCTTCTAAATCCGCCTTATACTTCTCTAATCTCTCCAGCATAGGCCCTCCTTACGGCAATCTGCCAAAACAATAAAAATGCTCTTGCCAGTACTTGGTATTAATGGATGTGTACTGAATCGGATTTCCACAATGAAGCATCATGCCATTTCCTACATAGATGCCCACATGGCTGGCTCCGCTTGTAGCATAGGTGCCTTTGAAAAAGATAAGGTCACCAGGCTTTGCTTCCTCAGGAGAAACGACAGTACACAGATTCTTAAGTCCCTTGGCATCAGTTCTTCCTACATTCCATCCGCTATGATTGATAACCCAGCAGACGAATCCACTACAGTCAAAACCGCTGGATGGACTAGAACCGCCCCATACATAGGCACGGCCTACATACTTTTCTCCTTCTGCAATCATGGCTGCAAAAGTTTGATCAGATAATGCATCTGGTGGAATCTCGTACTCCTCTGGATCTTCATAATCCACATAAGCATCATCAAAGAGATATGCCTTATTGCCTTGGGTTTCTAAAAGCACTGCGTATCTGGCCTGTTCATCTTCATTCATGCCTTTACTAGCAATAACCGTTCCAAGGCTCTTATTCTTCAAGGTGGTAGTAAGAATCGTCACCTGATAGTATTCCGTCTCGGTATAAGTGTAGGTTTCAGAGTGTTCTTTACCATCCTGTCCGATATAAGTCCTTGTTCCGGTCTTGGTTACTTGGCGTGAGCGCGTCTCCGTGCGGCTGGTGTAGGTGAGGTCATATTGCTGATTAAAAAGCTCCTTTACCACTTCCTTCATACCTCGCCGCTTATAATCCTCATACTTTACCGTCAAATAACTAGCCAATTCATATGGGTTATGGCCGATTTCCTCTAGGTTATATTCGTACTCGTCATAGCCAGGAAAATCCGTCTCGGTGTTATCAATGGTCTTTTGCAGTTCCTTTTCCAGCTTCACATAGTCTGCATCTACACCAGTGATATCCTCGTCATAGGCGGTATAAGTGGAAGCGAGCACCGTATCCCCCATACTAGAAAGAAGCACTGTGGCTCCAGTCACAAGCAGATGCAAGAGATAGATTACAAGGACTACAACGGCAATAATTAAGAGCACCTCGGGGTGCTCTTTAAAAAATGCTGCTATCTTCTTGATAGAATCCTTTATGCCGTCTCTTAATCCTTCTGCTGCCTCCTGCATCTTATCAGCAAAGCTTTTCACATAAGGGCTATCCCTGTCTTTGCGGTAATAGCCCTTTTTAATTTGCTGTCTCTGATACTGTCTATGAAGCTCACGGCTGGCTTCTGCAGAGACTTTCACACCTTCATCTAGGGCTTCACCGCCGATGTTTTCATCCTGATTATAATTCACCGCTATACTCCTTTCTGCCAGGCAGCTACCTCCTTCGGCTTAGTGGTCATAATCTTATAAAGTTCTAAATCCTCTGGGAACTGATCCTTGAATGGCAAAATCAAATTTCCGAATACTAAAAGTCCCTCGCCTTGCTCCGCCTTCTCTACATAAGAAAGCTGATACTTACTAATACCAAGCTTCTTGGCGAGGATTGCTCTGTCCCCCGGAGCCTGATTTAGCATATAGATAAACTCGCAGTTCTCAAAGATATTCTCAACCTCCGGTGACTCCAAAAGGTCTTTGACATTCTGGGTGATGGCTGTCGGAATACCGCCCCACTTACGGAATCGCTTATAGATCTCAGCGCTATAGTTGGCGGTCTGTTTATCCTTAAGCAGCAAGTGAAACTCATCCATATAGTAACGGGTTGCTTTTCCAACGCTCCGATTGGCTGTCACTCGTCCCCACACCTGATCCTGAACAATGAGCATACCAATCTTTTTCAGCTGCTTACCCAAGTCCTTGATGTCATAGCAGACAATACGGTTATTAATATCTACGTTGGTCTGGTTGTTGAATACATTCAGTGAACCAAACACATAGATTTCAAGTGCCGTTGCTACTTCATGAGCCTCCTTCTCATCCTGTGCCATCAGCTCATTAAACAGGTCTGCTAGGATTGGCATATTTTCCGGTATCGGATTTGCGAAGTACTTCTCGTAAATCTTATGGATACAGCGGTCAATAACCGTCTTCTCCACCGGACCAAGTCCGCCTTTACCATCCATAACAAGTTCAAACAAAGACAGGATAAACTCAGCCTTCAATGATACTGGGTCATCACCATCGGAATAGTTCTCATTGATATCCATTGGATTAATAAACTGCTGAGACTTCTGGCTGATATGAATCACCTGCCCATGGAACTTCTGCACCAGTGCAGAATACTCCTGCTCCGGATCACAAATCATAATGTCATCATCCGTAGAGAGAATGACATTACTCATCTCACGCTTGGCTGAGAATGATTTACCAAAACCAGGCTTTCCTAGAATCATGCCGTTTGGATTGGATAAGCTTTTTCTATCCGCCATGATAAGGTTCTGCGATAAAGCATTCAGGCCATAATAAAGAGCCTCATCCTCTGTCTGCATCAGCTCCTGTGTGGTGAATGGAATAAAGATTCCCACAGAGCTTGTGGTAAGACTACGGTCTGTTTTAATCAGGTCATGAGCCAATGGCAAGATGCTATTCATTCCCTGTTCCTGTCTGTAATCCAGCTTGTAAGTGTCGCAGTTAAACTGCTGGGCTGTGCTGGATGTCTGCAGATAGTTATTCTTTAATCCCACCTTGGAAGGTGCAGTATTAATAATGAGAAACGTCATCTTAAACATTCGCTCATTCTGCTCCTGCAAATCCTGTAGGAAGCTGTTGGCGTCCTTGCCATAAGTCACCAAATCCCCTGGGATTAAATCCATGTCATAACCAGAACGAACCGCCTTCTTCTGCTCATCAATCTTGGTAGAATCAATATTGGTGATAGTCTTCTTCACCTTCTTGATAGCCTCATTCTGATTCATTGATTGCAAATGGATACTAATTACCTGGCTAGAATCTGCATTCAAAAGCTCCATCAAGAATCTGTCCTCCATAGTTGGAGCATCATAGGATAATGCGGATACCGTAGCAAATCTAGTTTTGGTGCGGAGCGTATTCTTGGTCGGGAATTTTAGCTCGTCGTTATTGTCTCCTCCAAGGCGCTTGATCTGCTGAATCAGTTCTAATCGCTGCTTACCATCCAAAGGCTCCGCTTTCACATCCAGCTTCTTGAAGTTATTTAGGATGTCATTTTCCAGAGAACGAAGTCTTGGCTTGGCATCCTTAATGGACTTGGCATAGATACCAAAGGTCAGATACTTGGTCTTCTCCAGACCATTGTTTCCTTTTTCCAGCTGACGATTCAGCATCTCAGAATACTCTGCTCTTACATCATCAAATCCATCGTTCTTCTCCTTAATGCGGATGTTCTCATAAAAAAGAGCTTCATCCTTCGTCACGTTCACAAAGGTAAGCTCAAAGTGCACCGAACTATCGAAGAAGTTTAAAAACTTCCTCCAGTTGTCAAAAATAGCTTGCTGATCCTCATCGGTAGCAAGCTTGTAATTGATATCTGAAAAGCGCATGGTCTTGGAATAGTAATTCTCATCCACTCTACAGATACCGTCCTTAAACATTTGCTCATAAGATTTACCATCTTCGGGCTTTCGTCTCTTCCAATCAATGGCGTGCTGGATAATACGCTCAATGGTCTCACCATTTTTCTCATACATCGCCATGAAAAACATGGGCATCATCACGCCCATCATCAGAAACGTAGCTGCGCTCACGTTATCCGTAAGAGACTTGATAATAAAAAAGGTCGGCACTCCAATCATGCCGGCTAGCGTAAAGCAAATCAGCTGCCGCTTGGTGAGATTGAATGCCACCTTTTCTTTTACCCTGGATAAATCTCTTGGCACATTTACTCTTATTGCCATAATCATCCTTCCTTATTGTGCTGAAAAAATTCTCTTGGACAAGCTACTGGTCTTAAACAAGGCAAACACTAGCAGAATGTTGTAACCCAGGATGCTCCAAAGGGAACCTGCAAGATCTGATGAGATGGTTACGTTCTGAATCAGCACCGCATAGATTGCTACGCAGATTAAGATGAGGAAACCTTGGAATCCAAGTGCCACCAAACTCTTCACGTAGTTCTGTCCGATTTGGCTCTGCTCCTTATTTCCAAATGTTGCAAATGGAAGTGGCGCAAGACTGATCATCAGATAGATTTCAATCATACGACCATAAATAACTAGGAATACCATCATCGACATAACCTTGATTCCAATATTTAAGAGGAATAGTTCTCCAAAGAGTGGAATCAAAGAACCGATAGACATACCTTCCAAGGTCGAGCGAAGCTGTGATAACTGGGCTGCATTTACCGCAGTGGAGTTTTGAATAATGTTGCCACTGCTGGTAATTACATGCCCTGCTACATCAAATATTGCCATCGTAATATCAAAACAATGGGTGATTAACATTACTGCTACATAGGTTTTGAATATCCATTTGAAGAATATCCAAGTTTCGAAGTTTGCCAGATTGTTGTGGGCAATGACCAGCTGGATCAGCTCATAGCAAGCGATAAACGTCAGTATCATTCCTGCTATTGGCATAATCGCATTGTTGGATACTTGCTGCATCAGGTTGTAGACACCCGGCGTAAAGTTCGCCGGGCTTGTAGCTACATTCGTTGCCACATCTGCAACCTGGGAGTTGATGCTATCAAACATGCCAGTCATGATGTCCATTAGGGCATCCACCAACCAATCCTTAATCCAAGAGGTCATTTGCTCAAAAATTCTTTCCATGCAATGTCCTCCTTATCCCATAGAAAAAGCTGGCTACATCTCTGCAACCAGCTTTCTATGTCCTATGTTTGTTTTTTTTACTGATGTTTAAATTGTTGGTGATCGTATTTTCATAAATTTTAAAGCTCCTTTCATCATTTACTTTTAATTAAAATAATCAAATGGTATGATTATATGGAAATCATATTGGGAGGATATTACTACGAGTAATCTATTAAACAAGCCAAAGCTTACATCTCTTCAGCTCATAGAAAAAATGCGTGATGAAAAAGGTATCACCTTTAATATTATGTCTGAATCTGATGCCGAAAAATATTTACGCGAATCAAATAATTATCTTCGCACCGCAGCTTATAGAAAAAATTTTTCAAAACATTCTTCCGGTGAGCAGGAAGGTAAATACATAGATTTAGATTTTGCTTATCTTGCAGAACTTTCTTCTTTAGATATGCATCTGCGAGAAATTCTTTTCGATATGTGCGTAGATGTTGAGCATGCGCTCAAAGTATCATTAGTTACAGATATTGAGGATAATCCTCAAGAAAATGGTTATAATATCGTAACTAAGTTTTTAGCAGCATATCCTCACATTGAATCAGGTATTGCCTACAAATCAGGAAGTGCTTTTACTGGTGGACTTATTGATAAATACTTTTCTATAGATAAATCCAGCGGAAGTCCAAAAGTAACAAATATTGATTGTCCTGCTTGGGTTCTTACAGAACTTTTAAGTTTTGCAGATTTTGTATGTTTCTATAATTACTACTATTCAAGTTATGGGCAACAAAATCAGCTCAAGTACAACATAATTAATCCTGTAAGGAATTTAAGAAATGCATGTGGACATAATACTTGCTTACTTTTAGATTTACGTCCTCAGATTGGTACAACTAAACCCAATACAACTATTTCAAAATATCTATCTACTATTCCATCAATCGGAAAACGAGAACGTCAAAAAAAGCTCTCATGTAGACCAATATTTGAAATCTGTTGTTTGATTTATGCTCACAATATTTATGTCTCAAAAAGTGTAAGAACAAGGCAGTTTAATAGACTCAAAGATTTTATCCATGGTCGAATGGTTAAGAATTCTTCATACTTTAAAAACAATCTTTCCATTTCAACAACTATGGATTTTTTGACAAAACTCATTGACGCCACCATTTAAACTGTTTATACTATAGTTAACATCAAATAAACCTTTGGGTTTTTGTAAGGTCGTTGCTAATGGCAATGGCCTATTTTTTTTGAGGAAAAAGCTGGCTACATCTCTGCAACCAGCTTTCTATGTCCTCCATATTTAGTTTTTGGAACCGTTTAAATTAGAATAAGCCTGCAAGTAGTGGGATAAGCTGTGTACCGATGAGAGCAACACCACCGCCAGCCATGAGCTGCTTCATTCCCTGTGACTTCGCACCAGGGTTATCGTTGCCGTAACCCTCAAGAAGGTTTACAACGCCCCATACTCCTAAGCCTGCTCCAAGAGCGATAACAAGTGTCTGTAATACTGTGATTGCTGAATTGAAAAATGCCATTTTGATACCCTTTCGGATACTCGCCGCTTTATGGCGTACCTTCATCCAACATACCTTCATTCATTTAATAACCTTCATAATTCATACCTTCATCCGGAAGCAGCGAGCCTCCGAATTTTCCTTTCTTGAATAGTTGATTAATAGGTTCGTCTCATGCTCATTCTTTGGCCTAAAAATGGGCATAATAATAGACCAGTACGAATCATCTGGGCGTCCCCAGCGGTACTGGTCTATGTAAGGTTTTATTTAGTTTTGTCCGACAAACCTGAATTTAGTATATTATTAGAGCTCTTTTGTATAATAGTATCTTTTTCCTGTATATGGATAATCATTTAAAGTAAACACTTCCTTGTAGCCGTGTTTAATATAAAACTTTGGAGCCTGAAATGAGAAGGTATCAACAAAAGCATATTTACAACCTCGTTCTTTAGCTTCTCTTTCTGCGGCCAATAATAATTCACTACCAATTCCTTCTTTTCTTAAGCGTTCTTCTACGAAAAGATAGTGTATACATAGCCAATTACCAAAGGTTTCACCTGTAATGCCTGCTAACTTTTTGCCATTATCATCTTCATAAAAAATGCCAATAGGAACATTTTGAGACTCTTCTCGATTACTTAAGTTGAATGCCTTGAGCATATTAAATATATCGTTTATATCTTGTTCATTTCCATCATTTGTAATTCTAATATTAATGTTGTTCATTTAACTTTATACTTCCCTACAAATTTGAAGTTGTGCGATTAAGTTTCGGTTTACAATACTAATGCCATGCATATGGCGCCTTCAAGACAATCATACGGAGGATAGTTGTCAATAAGCGAGTATCCTCGTCTCTCATATAGTCCTACAGCATCCAACATAATTGGTCTAGTCTGTAGTATCGCTCTCTTGTAATTCATTTGTCTTGCTTTATCTTCAATAAGGTTTAACATTCTGCTTGCTATCTTTTGACCTCTTGACTCAGGTTCTACCCATACACGCTTTATCTCAACATCACTATCAGAATACTTTTTCAGTCCTGCACAACCAACAGGTTTTCCATTGATATATGCTATGAGAACATCAGATATAGTATCAGATAGATTGTATGGAACAAACCCAGCTCTTTTTTCAACCCCGCCAACAATCTGACTATAGTATTTTTCCGTTTCTATATAGAACTGTTGAAAAGCTTCATTGTTTCCATCAGTCC
>JAEEGF011360740.1_pt1 | contig 11127 bp, 11 predicted proteins | sample 9134171 | NCBI WGS metagenome assembly JAEEGF01 (sample SAMN16246542, study PRJNA631951) | gut metagenome | biome: gut microbiome; feature: rumen; material: AP-attached | host: Bos | place: Iran: Karaj | collected 2018-10
TCGAGCTGTCCCTTAAAGACCTGGTTGCGCGCCAGATGGGCACCGATGCGGATGTGATAATGGAAAAGCTTGAAGGTGCGGGAGGCTTCCTGCCCTTTAATGACAAGACCGCCCCGGAGCTCATAAAAGAAGAATTCGGCATGAGCAAAAACGCCTTCAAGCGCGCCATCGGAGGCCTCTATAAAGAGCGAAAGATTGAGATAACCGAAAAGGGAATAAAAAAAGCTTAAAAAAACAGCTGCCCCGCATGTCGCGTGGCAGCTGTTCCGGACTTATCGTGCGGTGAAGCCTTTGCGCGATATTTCACTCAAATCTTATTATTTCTTCAATATTCTTTTTGCTCAGATAAACCAGCGGAAAGATCGCTGCCGACAGGCCAGTAAACATTGCCAGCAAACCCGCGAGCAAAAGCGATCTTCCCTTTACAACAAGCCTTATACCCGTCGGGAATCCAAACACCCCGGAATAATTAAGTATCAGGAGTGTTGCTGTCAGGGAGAATAAGACCGCAATGACGAAAGCAATGATCGTATAAGCAATAACCTCAGCAACAATATCCATGGCCACATCTGCTGCTCCGGCACCAAGCGCTCTTTTTATCCCAAATTCCGGAAGCTGTTCTTTTACGGAAAAAAGGAGTGTCTGTCCTATCATAAAAACAGAAAGTAAGCCAAGGATAGCAGCAACAAGACCAGCAGCGGTCTTTCTGCTCCGATTCGCATCCCGTATGATCTCGCTCACGGTGTCGTAATCAGAATATGACCCGACATAACCATCCCACTTCAGATAGTTCAGCTGGTCCGGCTCAAGCTCATCAACATTCCCGAAAACAACCGTTGCTGCTGTCACATCTTCATTCTTCTCGGACAATGACACATTCCACGGTATATAGACACTTTCCGTAACAATCCTCATACCGTTTGTCTCAACCGGCAAAAAGTCGGGAGTGTCATCATATGTTCCGATAATACTAAAAGCCTGCTTTTTCTCCATTCGTTTTAATACGCCGGGCCGTTCTTCTATAAACGTTATATATGGCAATTCCAGTGTCTTTCCGAGATATTCTTTTCCATGCAGAGCTTTTGCTAGGGAATTCCCTATGATCACAACACAATCCCTGTTCTCAATGTCTTTTCTGTCGAATCCGCGCCCGTCTATCAGCCGGCTCCTGTCTATCCCGTTATTCCTTAAAACGATCGAACCGTTATAATTTATGTTCGACGAAACTATCTGCAGGTTTATAAAGGTGTCCTCACCCTTGATCCTTACCGGATATTCGAGAACAGTATATGCTCTGTTCTTAAAGCCCAAATACCTGTCTCCGAAAAAATGTGTGAGTTTTGCAAACTCATCCGATCCTTCGCTGAATTCACGGATGTTGACGGTTAAGATCCCGTTTTCCTTAAGCCACTTATTGTCTTCAAACTCTGAATAATATGCCGAATCGGCCAGAATATATATTGTCAGGGTAAGAAAGATCGGAAGAAAGATCCCGAAAACCGACAAAAAGAAACGCAGTCTGTTACGGAACACCTGGCCAAAGATCATTTTTATCCTGAAGCCCGCACCATTATTCATCCGACACCTCCGTAAGCCTGCCCTCTGACAGCAGGTAACGCTTTTCTGCTTTTGCGGCAAGATTATGGTCATGGGTCACAATCAGTATAGATGTGCCGTTTTTATGCATGCTTTCAAAGATATCGCTCACATATTTTGTGTTTTCTTCATCAAGATTACCGGTGGGCTCGTCTGCAATGACTAAAGTCGGATCATTGATCAGGGCACGGGCAATACTGACACGCTGCTTTTCTCCTCCGCTTAAGACCCCGGCCTTTTTATCCAGGATATCAACGATACCGAGTTTATCTGCCAGTTCCCTGTATTCCTTTTCCGAAACCTTTTTGTGTGCGTAATGTGTCTGCATTAGGATGTTGTCCCGGACAGAGCATCCGGCTATCAGGTGATATGCTTGAAAAATATACCCTATATCTTTTGCTCTTAACCGGACAATATCATTTTCTTTCAGTCTTTTGACATCTATACCCATAAAACGGTACTCTCCGTCAAAAGTATTATCAAGCAACCCGATTATATTGATAAGCGTGCTCTTTCCGGACCCGGAAGCTCCCATTATCGAAACAAAGTCCCCTTTGCCCATAGTAAACGACAGTCTTTTGAGGACCTCCAGACTTCCGAAAGCACGACAAAGCTCATTGATCTCAATCAATGATGTAAGAGAGCATTCCATTTAAATATTCCTCACCAATCTCTATTATGCTTTCATCTTCTCCCTGCAGAACCACCTTAATGTAAATCTTTTTTGGCTCTGTTCCCTCCGGATACTTGGCTGCGTCATCATATAAAAATGCCCCTGAATTATCATGCCCTATCACAAAGTTCTCCACGATCACAACATCCTGATACACTTGTTTTACCACCTTTACAGGAACATCTTCCCCCGGCAGATATGGCGCTTTACAGGTTGCTTTCACATTCAGTGTCCCATTGTTCACACGGTATCCTGTTTCCCTTACATCTACAGGATACTCCGTCCCGTTATATTCGGCACTTATCTTAAGATCGTTTATTTTTCTCACGAGATCAGCCGAAAGACTGAAAAACAGAACAATATCATCGGTGTTTACACAAGACAATAAAAATTCTTTGCCATCATCGGCCGTGTTGACGACATAACCGTCAAACGCTGCCCTGATGTCTTTTCCGTCTGACACGGCAACGATATCCCCCTTGTTAAACGGAGTGAGCGTCTTTACAGATACCTTTACCGTGTCCGTGTATGCGATCCTGATCTCTGTCAGTGGCTTTTCCAAATCAGCTACAGCATTGACCTTCTCAAAGTCCTCATAATCTCCTCTGGCAATCCAATAAGCACAATACTGTTTAGCGGGCTGAAAAGACACTTCAACATCCCGATCCGGTGTTTCCAGATTGTTTTTCAGCATGATCAGTATAACTACCAGCAGCACCAGATTTATTACACCAAGTGCGATTATTACTTTTTTCATTACATCCCCTACTCACATTTCTCATCGATATATTTTTTCATCATCTTCATCTCATCGTTATCTGTAAGGATCATTGAGTATTCATTGATCTTTTCTCCCGTTGCAAGATCAGTACCTTCCAGACAGGTTCCGAATTTATAATACTTATGCTCCTGTCCATTCAGTTTCATTTGGATGTCGATATGATCGTCAGGAGCATATTTCCTGTAATATTTTTCAACAGATTCTTCAATAACTGCAATCTCATCCGATGAGAAGGATATCCTGTCAAGAGATGCGGTTTTGTATACTATCATACTGCAAAGGTTTTCCGTAAAAACAGCAAGCGGTGCCTGAGCTACTGTCCTTGAAAAGAAAAACAGGCGATTTTCAAAAGTCCCGTAATTTTCCTTATGTTTGCTATACAGTTTTCCAAACCTGTACTCAATAATCTTGTCTCCTGCTTTAAGAAAAACTGTGTCAGCACTAATCTCTTCCCCGGGGCTGTTAAATATCAAAAAAATCGAACCGAGACTGATACCTTTATACTCTTCATCCAAGAATACTTCTGCTGTTAATCCCGGTATCTGCAGATCCTTGATCCCTGCAAAACTCCACTCTTCAGTTTTGTTTTTTACCATAAACGGGATCGATATGCGAATTTCCTCGCCTTCTTCAAAAAAAAAGCTGATATCCGCAATATCGCTCCCGATCAGCTGATCTTTAACAGATGTATCAGTTTGAGGTGCCTTTCCGCATCCGCCTAACAGGATGATCACTGCAAGCACCGCAATAATTGCTGTTTTTCTCATTACAATTCCTCTTTCGTATTTGATTAAGAACTAACCATCTTGTATATTATCTATGATCCTGGTATACAAATTGAATCCAAGCGTCTTCATGTAAAAAAACTAACACAGTGTCATTTGAAGTGGTTGTTTTAGCTTTTCCAAAGAGGGGTTGTTCAACCTTCCGTTTCTCAACTTCATAAGCGTCAAAATCCATAATGGCCGCGAAATAGTACCAGCCTGTCGGTGAATTCTCTGAAAGTGTATGCTTATATTTTTGAGCTTCTTTATATTGAACGGTATGTTCATTTACTCTTTGATATCCACCTACAAAATTGACTATTTTTTTGATATTAAATTGGAGACCTGCATTAAACTGTTCAGCTGTTCTGCTCCCCCAACTTTCATCTACAGATACATCAAACGTCATAAAATCTAAATCGAGTCGTTCTCTCAGTTCCTTATCATACCAATATTTGGCTCCTAATACGTGATAGTCAAAAGTATAAATTAATGTGCTATCAGCATCCCAAACATGCGTATATTCATACCAACTGTTAAAAAAACCATCACCACTATCAAATAACAAGCCCAACGATTTACGATTGTCAGGATCATTACTATGATAGTATGAATTGAAAGCTGCTCTGGCAAATATTGTTGTCCCACAAATAACCACTACGGTCAATGCGATCAAAACGCCCACTAATACTCTTTTTTTCATTTTTTCTTCTCCTTGTTTTATATTGTTTTTGTTCCGACTTATCCTAAATTCTCAAATTCTTTTAATCTTCCCCGGGGTGTACAAAAGATCACAAAGAACAAAGAAATCATCACATACTCATTCATTTTTGTCAATAGTTTTTCAACTATTGACAAAAATAAGTGAGAGCCGCGACGCGGCTCTCATCACACTTGTTTCCATTAGGTGTCCAGGAATCTCATTCTTGCCTGTTCTCTCTGCTTCTTCTGTACTTCCACCTTCTTTACGGGAAGGGCACCGTTGATGTCCATTTTAAGCTTCTGCTTGCAATCGTTGCAGAAGCGTCCGGTCTTGATCATCTTACCGCAGTTCTCGCACTCGATACCGATATCGGAATCGTCGGAGAAGGAAAGTCTCTCTTCGCGTACCCAGCGCTGGATCTGCTGTACGGAAACATCATTGTCCTCCGATACCTGGTTGATGTTGCAGCGGGGATTGTCATAGATATACTTCTTTACCTGCTCGTATTTTTCGTCCATAGCCTTAAGACATGCGGGGCAAACAGGAGTAGAGGGTCCAAGATAGTTGAATAACTTACCACAGCCTTTACAGTTTCTGAATTCCATTTCATTACCTCTCTTTTCAGTTTATTTTGTTTCCGGTTGCGATGTTGAGCACATAAACGCGTTCTATGCCGTTCATCTTCAGGATATCGGCACAGGCCTCAGAGGTTGCGCCGGTCGTAAAGATATCATCCACGATAAGTACGCATTCCGGCTTGTAATCCGCGTTTACGAACTCTTTTGGTTCTTCAAACGACATCGCGTCAAAAAGGTTCTTTCGTCTTTCTTCGGGGCTTAAAGTCTTCTGCGGCGCGGTCTTCCTCTGCCTTTTTAGGCAGTCATACACCGGCAGGTCCAGCCTTTTTGACAGTTCCCTGCAAAGCAGCTCAGACTGGTTATAGCCTCTGAAACGTTTCCTCGACGGATGGATCGGAACAGGCACAAGAGCCTTGATCTGGCATCCCGGATAAAAATGCTTATAGCATATCTCAAGCTCGTCAGCAAAGAAATGAAAATAATCCCTTCTGCTTCTGAACTTAAAATCTCCTATCATGCGCTGCAAGAGCGCTGTGTACGAAAAAACCGACACACTCCGCTCAAACGCGCGCTTTCTCCCGGCACATGAATCACAGTACTCATCCGTGTCCTTTGAAACAGGCTGCCCGCAAGAGAAGCATACAGGACCGTTAAGATACGGAAGAACGGCTTTGCATTCCCCGCAGATCCTGCGCCCCCTTGGCACCACCACATCCTTGCAGACAGGACAGGTGACCGGGAAAAGAATATCTGAAAAAAACTTAAAACTCAAATCTATACCTTAACTCCCTTAAAACAGCTTCGAAGGATACTCGCCGGCCTTTACGAGAGCGGCTATCGAATCGATAACCTTCGGCTTGTCCTCGGCATAGGTTACGCCAAACCACTTTGCATCGGTAGGAAGCACCTTTACGGTAGCCTCGCCGTTCTTTAGCATGTCGCCTACAACGCCGGGAAGAAGGTATTCTGCCTTGGGCTGGTTGATGTTCTCCTTTAAGAAGTCCGCAAACCTGCCCTCAAGAGCACCAAGGAAATCAGGTGTGAAGCCCCACATGTTCATGGAAACGGGGGTGTTAGGAGCAACGCGTACTTCCGCGCCTTCATATGTAGCACCGACTACTTCGTTACCGTCAAGATAAAGGTCGTATGTTTCCTCAACGCCTGTAAGGAAGCCGTTTTCATCAACGCTGCATACGCCGCGTGTTACCTTGCCGTTATCACTTAAGGTGTTGCCCATTGAAAAGCCCGCCATGCAGTACTTTGCCTTGTTTCCTTCCGAATTGACAAGGAAATCGTGGATCGACTTGTAGGGGTGACGTCCGTAGAAATCATCCGCGTTTATTACGAGGAAAGGCTCGTTTACCTTGCCAAGGCAGCTGAGAACGGCATGACCTGTTCCCCACGGCTTCTTACGATCCTCAGGGCATGTAAACCCGGCAGGAAGCGCCGTAAGCTCCTGATAAACATAGTCTGTCTCAACAAACTTCTTGATGCGGTTTCCGATGATCTCATCAAAAGCATCCTTGATATCGCGTCTGATGATGAACACGACCTTGTCGAAGCCTGCCTGTACGGCATCATAGATAGAATAATCCATGATGATCTCACCCGAAGGGCCAACCTTTGCAAGCTGTTTGATCCCACTGCCAAAGCGGCTGCCAAGGCCTGCCGCCATGATGACGAGAGTAGTCTTCATTTCTTTTTTCTCCCATAAAAAAACTATTTGAAGATACAATGACGCATTATCTTCGCGCACATTATACCACCTATTTTATGATTTTGCACTATAAATTTTTAAGCGGTCCGTTTTGCCGAAAACTCCCCCGCGCTTCGCTTTTCACGCGCCTTCACGCGTATATCTCCTGTATACGTTCGCAAAGTGTGGTGTAGCGGATCTGTTCGCGGACATTGTCTATCATGCCGGTAACGGTCTGTGGATCGCCGATTATCGCGACGCTCTTTTTTGCCCTTGTTACCGCCGTATACAGGATGTTCCTGTGGAACAGCTGGCGCGGGCCCGTAAGGAGCGGCAGGATCACAGCGGGATACTCACTGCCCTGCGATTTGTGCACGGTCACAGCGTATGCAAGCTCTATCTCTTCAAGTCCCGAATACGGATAATCCGCGAACCTCCCGTCGTCAAACTCTATCGTTATCGTTGAGGTAACAGTGCTTATCCTTCGGATTATCCCCATATCGCCGTTAAATATCCCGGTCCCCTGCTTTACGATAAAGCCCCGTTTGTTTTTCTCGTACCATTCGATGTCGTAATTATTCTTGATCTGCATGACCTTGTCGCCGACACGGAACTTAAAGCCGTGGGATTCGACCTCGGGCTCATCCTCCCGTTTCGGGTTCATGTAGTTCTGCAGAAGGCGGTTAAGCGTTTCGACGCCAAGCTCGCCCTTGCGCATGGGCGAAAGCACCTGGATATCAAGAGGCTCGCAATGCAGATGCTTCGGAAGCTTCTCGGTAAGGAGCCTTGCTATCACTCCTTGTATATCGGCAGTTTTGTTCCTTCGGATTAGAAAAAAATCCGGATGCCCCGTTTCAAGATCCGGATACTCGCCTGCGTTGATCTTATGGGCATTTATGATTATATGGCTTTCCTCGCCCTGCCTGAATATTTTTTTAAGCCTCACATTTGCAAACACTCCGGCTGCAAGGATATCGTGCAGCACACTTCCCGGCCCTACCGACGGAAGCTGGTTCTCATCTCCCACAAGGATCAGCCTTGTCCCGGGCGGAACAGCCTTAAGCAGGGCATTCATCAGGGATATATCCACCATGGACATCTCGTCGATTATTATCGCATCCGCTTCAAGAGGATTGTCGGCATTCCTCTCAAACCCCGCTTCGCCGGTGGCATCCTGTGAATTTGAGAATTCAAGGAGCCTGTGGATCGTCCTCGCCTCAACGCCGGTTGCCTCGGTCATGCGCTTTGCGGCGCGCCCCGTAGGTGCTGCAAGCAGGTATTCAAGCCCTTCCGATTCGAGCAGCTTTATGATGGCGCGTATCGTTGTTGTCTTACCTGTTCCGGGACCGCCCGTGAGGATGAACAGACCATGTTCAAACGACATTTCAACGGCCTTCCTCTGCTCTTCTTCAAGCGAGGTCTTAAAGCCTTTAAGCGCCCTTGCAGCCTTTTCTTCGGCCTTGGCAGCGGTACAGAACCTGTGATTGTCAAGGTTTTTTAACATCCTTGCAACGTTAAGTTCCATGTAGTACATTGCGGGCGGATAAACATATTCCTGGTCTTCCCTCTTTTCAACTATGGCCTTTCTCTCCAAAACAGCCGTTTCAAGCGGTTCTTTGAGCCTTGTCCCCGAAACTCCGAGCAGCTGCTCCGAAAGCTCTATAAGCTCATGCTTCGGATAACAGCAGTGGCCGTTTGCAAGGGCAAGCCCGAGCTCGTAAAGCACGCCGGCCTTAAGCCTGTACTCCGAATCCTGCTCGATCCCCACGCGTTCCGCAATGGCATCGGCCGTTGCAAAACCCACGCCCTGTATGTCCTCTGCAAGCCTGTACGGATTGTTCTTTATGACCTCATACAATGCGGGACCGTAGAAATTATATATCTTCACTGCAAGAGCGGAAGGGATATCGTATTTCTGCAGGAAGATCATCGCATCGCGCATCCCCTGCACCTCATGGAACTGGTTGTGGATGTTGATGGCGATCCTCTCGCTGATTCCCTTGACCTTTACAAGGAGCTCCGGTTCCTCTTCTATCACGCGGAAGGTGTCTGTCCCGAAAGTCCCGACTATCCTGTTGGCAAGCGCCTCCCCGACTCCTTTTATTGCACCTGATGAAAGATATCTGGTGATGGCGATGACATCTGTGGGCACAGACTGCTCATAGGACGAGACCTTCAGCTGATCGCCGTATGACGGATGTACCGTTTCCTCGCCTGTTACCTTAAGATAGTCGCCCTCGTTCACGGATACAAAAATGCCGACACAGGTGATCTCTTCTTCATCTTTGCCGGCAGTTAAAGAGAGAACGGTATAACCGTTCTCCGGATTTCTGTATACAATTTTCTCAACATAGCCTGTAACAGTGGTCATTTCAGTTTCTCTTCATAGCTTCGAACAATTGCTGCGCGATCCCGAGCTGTCCGGATTCGGTGATCTTCTTTGCGAATTCCTCGTAACGCATATCCCCGAACTGCTGCAGATACGGGTTCTGCTCCTCTTCCTCGCTCTTTACGCTCTCATGCATCATCTTGATGACTTTTTCAACGAAATACGCCTCAAAGTCCTTGCATGCTTCAAGCATTTCCTCATCTGTGGCGCCGTTAAGATTGTTAAGCTTTGAGGAAAGCTTTTCCGAAGCAGACTTTGTTTCGTTGGATTTAGCCTGCGCGGCATACATATTCATATAATCGGAACCGATGGAAATGCTCATGGGGACCTCGCTTTCAAAATATCGTTCACGCGCCCCTCGCCGCATTCGCAACCCGCTTCGCGGCTTGCTCATGTAGGCTGCGTGGCGTTGCCGCTTCGCGGCATCACTCCGGTCCAAAGCATTTTTGAAAGCAAGCTTTCAAAATGCTTTACCCCGTCGTTAACCGTGAACCTTCACTAACTTTAGCTTCTCAAGTTGTTAGCCTGCTGGAGCATCTCGTCAGATGCCTGAATCGCTTTCGAATTCATCTCATATGCACGCTGTGCCACGATGAGGTTTACTACTTCGTCGACTACCTGTACGTTTGAGGCTTCAAGGTATCCCGTTACTATGTTGCTGTGCTTTAACGCGGGATCGTTGTCTTCGTAGCGCGGTGCGCCCGAGTTGTCGGTCTCAAGGAAAATGGAGTTTGATGCCTTCTCGAGGCCTGCCGGGTTATTGAACTGTACAAGCGCTATCTGCACGCCTATCGGCGCGGGATTGTTGTTTTCGTCGGGATAGCAGAGATTGCCGTAGCTGTCTATGGATATCTTCTGCACGTCCATTTCCGGCGGCACCGAAACCTTCTCGCCGTTGATGTCAAGAAGGGCAGCGCCCGCGGATGTTGAAAGCGTAACTCCGTCCGTGTCTATATTCATGTTCAGGGCGCCGTCCCTTGTATAGCCGATACCCCCGTTCTGGAGCTGCACAACAAAGAAGCCTGCGCCGTCAATGGCTAAATCGTAAGGGTTACCCGTGTCTGTAAGGTTACCCTGTGTAAATCTCGAAACGAGACCGGAAACACGCGCGCCCGAGCCAACCTGTCCGATGACGGGCTTGGGGTCGCCGTTGTTGTCCGTTACCTTTCTCTGCAGCTTAGAGTAGAGCAGCGACTGGAACTGTGTTGACTGCTTCTTAAAGCCGTTTGTGTTTACATTTGCGATGTTGTTTGAAATATTGTCAACATTGGTCTGCTGGGCGATCATACCCGATGCCGCAGTCCACAAAGAACGCATCATACCTTATATCCTCCGTAACTCTTTAAGGCGTCACTGTACCCTGCCGACGCTGTTTATATCAGCATCAAGAAGCGTATCAAGAGAGCGGATGACTCTCTGGTTCGCCTCGTAGGCCCTTGTGATCGTGATCATATCAACCATCTCTTTAATGACATTAACGTTCGACTGCTCGGTATAGCCCTGCAGCACGCGAACATCCGCGGGCTTCTCCGTTGCACCGTTTACCGGCATATACATGGTCTCTCCGAACTTCTTTAAGAAATCGTAGTTCTCAAAATCCACAAGCCTTAAGGTGTCGATAAGCTCGCTGTCCGCGAAAACGCGGCCTTCCGTGTCGATGACTATCTCAGAGGCATCGATCGGTACCTGCAGCACACCGGCTTGTCCGAGCACATGCTGCCCGTCTGCCGTTGTTATATAGCCGTCCCTTGTCATGTTGAACTCGCCGGCTCTTGTATAGCGCGTTGTCACAGCGCCGTTTTTGTCAGTATATTCGATGGCGAAAAACCCGTCTCCCTCAAGAGCAAGATCAAAAGGATTTCCGGTCTCCCTGACGGCGCCCTGTCCGTAATCGGTATAAACCTCGCCAAGGTTTACTCCGAGGCTCATTGTACCGATGGTGCCGCC
>JAEEGF011816677.1_pt1 | contig 11126 bp, 10 predicted proteins | sample 9134171 | NCBI WGS metagenome assembly JAEEGF01 (sample SAMN16246542, study PRJNA631951) | gut metagenome | biome: gut microbiome; feature: rumen; material: AP-attached | host: Bos | place: Iran: Karaj | collected 2018-10
ATGCTGCTTAAGCTCATCCTTTGTAGGGAATGCATATACATAAATTCTTGAAAGCTGATCTCTCTTCTCGTCACCTCTCCAGTAAGCTCCTGAAACAGACTTGATCTGATATGAAACATTCATAAGCTCCTGGGAGTTCTCAACGTGAGGTCCGCGGCAAAGGTCCACATAGTCCTCACCTGTATAATATACAGTAATAATCTCATCTGCAGGAAGATCCTGGATAAGCTCAGTCTTGAACTTCTGGTCCTTGAACATCTCAAGTGCTTCCGACTTTGAAACCTCTTTTCGTGTCCAATCCTCTCTTCTCTTGATGATTTCTCTCATCTTGTCCTCGATGGTCTTGAAATCATCCTGGGTAACAGCCTTTGGAAGTACGAAATCGTAGTAGCATCCATCGTCAATCTGTGGTCCGATGGCATACTGTACCTCCTTGCCATACAGTTCAATAACTGCCTTTGCGAGGATATGTGCCATTGAGTGGCGATATACCTCTAAAAATTCTTCTTTGTTCATTTCTTTTTCCTTTCTGCTATGCCTACCGGGCACAGCCACTAAAAATCCCGCAGGGAATATGAAATTACCCCTACGATATTAAAAAGAGCTGAGATTCAGCTCTTTTTGTTCAGAAATAATAAATCCTTATTATGCGTTCTTGCCGTGGCACTTCTTGTACTTTTTACCACTTCCGCATGGACATGGATCGTTAGGATAAACCTTGTTCTCTTTTCTTACTGTGTGAGAAGATTTCTCCTCCTTGTAGAGCTCTTTGCGCTTGTCCTCATCAAAGATAGCGTTCCACTCCTCAAGGCCATAGAGCCAGTCAGCACCTGCGCCAACCATGTTCTTGTAAAGAAGTTCCTTGTCAAAGCCAAGGTTAACCTCTGTATCCTCTTCCATATCGTCGATAGGGTTCTGCGCCTTAAGGGAATCGTTGATACCATCAAGGAATCCAACCATTGTCATAACATCTATGCCATACTTGTCAGCAAGTTCCTTAACAGTTCCCTTTACAACTTCATCAGGGTTCTTGAGAAGCTCTGCGTAGATATTCTTCTCTTTCTGGAAATAGTCTGTCCATAATCTCTGAAGATCGCCCTTATTGGCAGTCTCTGAATAGGCTTTGTCACGCCACTCTTGTAATAATCCCATAATTAGTACTCCATTTCTTTTTTATATAAAAATATTATTTTACATGTCATTTTAAATGCACGTGTGAACTATTTTAATATATTTGCTATAGGATGTAAACCCAAGGTTCAATGAACCGTTCTGTACTCATCTATATAGCGCTGCAGATTTCCCGGACGCTCTGTGGCAAAAGTCCTCATGGAATCCACCTTCTGTTCCCACCTGTCATAGGTGTAAAGATCCGCCTCTGAATAGGTGTTCTTTATCTTATTCTTTATTCTCTTAAGCCAGCCATCCTTCGTATGCCATCTCTTGAAATGATCTGTCATCTCGGAATCATATACCTGCTTAAGCTCATCAATATGCTCCAGAACATTTTCCGTGGAAAAGACTGTATCCAGGCACTCCTCAAAACGGGCAAAAAATCTGTTGCTGAATTCAGTGTTCTGCATCAGCGCATTTATAAGTTCCCTGTTTCCGTCATAATGAAGATTTATCCCCTCTAAAACTTCCCGGTCATAATCTTCATTAAGTACGTACTCAACGGAGTTAAACTCCGGATACAAAAAAGCATCATCCAGGTCAAAGAGCACCATTCTCCATCTATTGTCGCCATACTCGTTTTCAGAATCCGTAGCTCTCCATATCCTGAAATTGTTCCCCGGCCAGTCATCGTTGCCGTAGTATATCTCAGTAATGAAGTAATCTATAAAATTATCAACATCGATTCGCTGGCAGACATACTCATAACCATCCCTATCGGAAAGATCATGATTTTGGACATATTCCACCAGATCAAGGTAGTCCTGCAGATCTTCAGGACTACCGCAGTTAATCTCAGGAACATAGGGGCTGACATCGGTATTTAGTTTGATCAGTGCCATATCCTTGGGCGCGATACCAAAATGCCTCTGGAAATAGTCCTCACTGTAGTTCTCACGGAGGTTATGTATTCCCCAGTATTCCCCGTTAATGAACAGAACTGCAGGCTGCGCTGCCTGATAGGTAACATTGAGCCTGTCAGCCACAATGGACTGCGCCAGAATGTCACAGAACATGGACTTGTTAAAGTCAGAGCCTGATGCCCTCATGATCACGCTGTCTGTTCCAACAGCTCCTTCCGTCACTTCATCCTGAGGCAAAAGCTCAAATACATCCGCGTCAAAGGACTCGTTATCCTCATCTATGACCGCCTTTAGCCCCTTGGCGGCATAGGACCTGGAAGCCGCTCCCATAATGGATACCTGCACCTCGTGCCCCGACTTTAGGGTCCCGTCCCTATCAAATATATCGAGGTGGGCTTTGACCTTATCCTCAGAGTCATAGTTTCCCGGAGGAAATACTGTGTTGGTACTTTCTTTATTATAATTTTTCCAAGTGTAATAGGTTTCTCCGGGAACATACAGACCGCTGCGCTCATCAAAAAACTCAGCCGGATCCACAGATAAAGAAACAATATTAAACTCCGTTTTCGGATTTATAAAGTAGGACTTAGTTGTGACAGCATCAGACATCACTCCGTCCTTGCAGGTCCTTGCTCTGACTACGGTTCCCTTGTAATCATAGGTATTTTCCCAATAATAGTTCATCCTGTAGTTAGGCGTTGTCTTTACATCTCCAATGCCGCCTGCTTCACCGCTTCTGTCGCAGATCAGTATAGGCTCCGAGTATAAAGAAGAGTTCCTGTCAGGTACCGAACCATCAATAGTATAGTAAATAAGCGCATCCTCTTCTGTAGTAGATAAAGTCAGATAAAAATCCGACGCATAAACTCCGGACTCACTTGAAAACTCCGGAGCTTCCAATGAATCATCTACCCTGGACAGGAAGGATACAGCTCTGGCTTTATTGGGCTTTAGAGGAGTCCCCTTTGACAAAAGAGCTATAGCCTGAGGATCCTTGACAGTTCTGCCCACAGACAGCCCCGGGTCCACAGCCTCAGAAAAGTAGAGTTTGTCTATACATTCGCTTCCATAATATAAAGTAATTGTCTCTGAATGCCTTATCATGAAATCAGTGTGAAGCTCGCCGGCATCAGTGATCTTGTTTTTGCCGGATGCCCAGATCAGCATATACTCACCGGCCTGAAGCTCTTTCTCAGGCAGGAACCATCTGTTTTTTTCTCCCACGTGGTCCGCAATTGACACCCCGGAAAGATTAACCGGCTCTGAACCGTAATTGTAGATCTCTATCCAGTCACTGATATCACCGTCTTCATCTCTTATAGTTCCGAGATTTTGAAACATAACCTCATTTATGCACAAAGTTACCCCTGCACTATTTTCCGGATAAAGCCCGACATTTCTATATTCAATTGGTATACAATAAGCCAATAAAATAATAGCTGCAAATGCAGCTATTAAGCCTAATGCTCTATAGAAACCACGGTATTTCAACACGATTACCCCGCTATTTCCCCATTATAGGAAACCACATTTATTGCAGAAATATTGCCATTATTCTTAAGATCTTTGGTGAGCTCTGATTCCTGTCCCTTCTTAAAGGTAACTTCATAAGTGATATCCACATTTGATGCGGTGATATTCTTCATCTTGAGGTTGTTCCTGCGGCAATGCTTCTCTACTATTCCTGAAACCAGATCCACATCCAGATCAGAATCCCCATGAACGATCACAAGATATGAAGTGTCATCCATAACACCTTTATTAATAAAAAACAGAATAAGTGCAATTATCACGCTGCCGAGAACAGCGATGGTATAAACTCCTGAGCCACAGGCAATGCCCACTGCTATAGCCCAGAAAATGAAAGCACTGTCCTTGGTGTCCTTAACTGCTGTTCTGAATCTGATTATGGAAAGTGCACCAACCATACCCAGTGAAAGAGCCAGATTGCTCTGGATGATCATCATGACCATGGTGGTGATGACTGAGATCAAAAGCAGCGTTACATTAAAATTCTTGGAATACATGACGCCGGTATAGGTCTTTTTATACACAAAGTAGATAAAAAAGGCCAGGATGACCGACACGATAAGTCCGATTGCTATTTCAGCTATGGAAATATTGATATTATTCTCTAATAAATAATAAAGAAGTTCCCTTTTATTCATTTTTCTCACCCCAACAATTCTCTGGCCAAACAATACTTACTTATCGAAGAATTCAGTAGTCTCGCGGTACTGATCGCATTTTTGATATAATCCGGAAGAAGCTGGTCGAATTTTACTTCCAGTACCATAACCGGTTCCCGTATTACCGATGTCATACCCAGCATCTCATCAAATAGTCTGTCAGAAAAAGAAGCCCTTATATTCTTGTCAAAAGTCACTCTGACATTGTGCTCCGGATAAACAAAGGCTTCCCTCTCATAATCAACAATGACCTTGGGCGAATACAGGTAGTTCTGCATTATATTCTTTGCCTTGCCCGCAACATTGTTGTCATATTCATCAAGGATCCCCGTGTTGCCGGAAAGAATCTCCAGCGCATCCTCTCTCGAAACTGTAAGAGACTCCTTTAAAACATGGAGATTATAGCGGTTCTTCACCTCCAGCTTAACCTTTGCGGTGCCGGTGTCGTAAATTCGAAGTCGTATTTTTTTCCTGTTCTGTATACCCGCCAGTTTCATGACATAGTCCATGTTATCTACGGAATCAAAATACAAACTTCTGATGTAATACTCCCCTTTTGCTCCCATATTGGGATCCGGTGCCATTACATTCTGAAGCAGTTCCCGCAAATAGTGATATTCAGAAAGCCCTATATAGTACTTCCACTCGCTTCGGTAAACCTTGCTAATCTCTCCGCCCATTGGACACCTACATTTATCTCTGAATCATATTTAAAAATCTGTACATGTTATAAATTGCCCAGGCATCGTTATGAAGAGCAAAATTCTTAACAAATATCTTTCTTGGTTCAAGATTGCCGATAAGCAGCGCCTGCCTGAACTCGTTGCTTCTGCAGATATCACTGATAAGCTTTAACTTCACTTTCCGTTCCAGTAAATCATTGCAGCTTATCTTCTTGAGATTTGCTGTTACCAGACTCACATAAAGAGCACTGAAACTGCTCTTCTGCTCAGTGTTATTCGGAAACATGTCACAATAAGCCATCATGTTTGTATAAAACAAAGTCACAGCGGCAAAATAATTGTCTACATACCTCGTTATAAGGGTTCCTGAGCCATATAGATTATAGGTGTAATAAACCTTGTCATTAACAACAATTTTCTCTGCATATGGCAGCATAATGGAGGAAAAGATCATATCCTCATAAATAGAATACTCCGGTATAAACCTGATGTTATTCTCCTCAAGGAAGCTCTTTTTATAAACCTTATTCCACTGAGCATTCAGGGTCTCGTGCTTAATGGCCAGTAAGATGTAGTCATCAAAAAATTCTTTTGAATTTCCAATAAATCCTCTTCCTAAGCCATTCTCCTTGAAGGTTCCCTTATCGACATTGCGATACCTGAACCCGAACATAACCACATCAGCGTCATTTTGGACAGCCAGCTTAACGTTGTCCTCCACCAGATTTGGAACAATATTATCATCCACGTCATAGTAAATGATATACTCTCCGGCGGCCACTTCAGTGCCGGCATTTCTGGCTGAGCTGACCCCTGAGTTCTTCTGGTGGATCACCTTAAACCTGTCATCCTCACGGGCAAAGCTATCGCACTTCTCGCTGCTGCCGTCAGTACTGCCATCATCAACCAGTATAAATTCCAAATTTTCATATGTCTGTGCCCTAAGATAGCTGACACAGTTGTCTAAATGTTTAAATCCATTGTAGATTGGCACTACAATGCTTACCTTTGGTGTAATCAAAATAATCTCTCGCTCTATCCCATTAAGCAATTGGTAATTCTACAATGAAGCAACTTCCCTCCCCAAAATTGCTCTCGCACCATACCTTGCCATTATGTTGTTCTACTATACTCTTTACTATTGATAAGCCTAATCCGCTTCCCTGCACTTCAGTAGGTGTTCTCGCACCACTTACTCTGTAGGTTCTGTCAAAAACATGAGGTATTGCCTCTTCAGGTATTCCCCGACCTGTGTCTCTGACATAAAAGCGTACCTTCCCCGAACTTTCCTCTACTCCAAGGGCAATCTCTGCCCCATCATCTGAATATTTATAAGCATTGGTAAAGAAATTGTCCAATACCCTGCTCATTTTATCCACATCGATCCGAACTAATTTGTCAAAATCATCCGGCACTTCAAGAATCAGATTTCTCTTATCATACTTCTCATCCACCTGCGCGGAAAAAAAGTATTCTTCCAAAAACTGTGATATCGGAATATCCTGAAGTTTTAACTCTTCCCGACCACTCTCAATGCAGGTCAGATAATAAAGATCCTGGATCATGATCTCCAGAGTCCTTACTCTCCCATCCAAAAGCTTAAGCATGGACTTAGCTTCTTCAATGGACATGTCCACATGGCCACCCGAGCTTTTCTGCTTGAGATAATCCACGGTACTTCTTATCGCTGTAAGAGGTGCCCGAAGATCGTGCGATATATTTTCCAGCATCTGCTTTCTTTCAAGCTCTGTCTGCTTCAATTTGGCATTGGCTTCAAAGAGCTTTTGAGACAATTCCGTGACCGTATTGCTGTCCACCTGCGGCTGGCTGAACTTCTTTTTATTACTCATAACTTTCCCTGATTTCCTGTTATTTATGATGAACCAGCTTGTAACCCTTTGACCAGACTGTCTCTATGAGATTATCCACTCCTGTCTGATCCTGGATTTTTTTACGAAGTCGTGAAACATTGACCATTACATTCCTTCGATCTGTTTCTATGTATGTCCCCCAAAGTTTAATGCCAATTTCTTCAAAGGTGATCTCTTTATTGGCATTCTGCGCAAGAAACAGAATCAGGTCATATTCCTTGTTGGAAATAGGAATTTCCTCTTCCTCATAAAATAGCTTGTGCTGCTCCTTATCCAAATAAAAAGGATTCAGATTTATGATCATGCTATTCTGCCTGGGCTGTGGTTTCTGAGAATTTCTCTTAATATTGGCCACAATCCTCACATACACTTCCCTAAGGCTGTAGGGCTTCTCTATATAGTCATCTCCACCGGCTTCAAACCCCTGGATCTTGTCGTCTTCGGAAATCTTTCCGGAAAGAAAAAGAACCGGCACATTGGTCTTTTTCCTGATCTGTTTGCAGAGGGTGTACCCGTCAATTTCCGGCATCATGACATCCAAAAGAATACAGTCGGGTTCAAACTTCTCCACGATTGAAAGTGCCTCAGTGGCCTTGTCACAGATCTTTACATTGCAATTCTTCTCTTCAAAAAACTTCTTGTTTATCTCAAGAACTTCACGATCATCGTCAACCATTAGAATCTTATACATACTCATTCTCCTAAAGTGTCAATGACAATTGTTACGCCAGTACCTGCTCCATCTTCTTATCCACGATCTGAATCTCTCTGTCGCAATACTGCAGAACGGATCTTCTGTGAGTGATCAAAAGACATGTGGGTGAAGGATTCCATTTTCTGATACCTTCCAAAACGCGAAGCTCTGTGCTCTCATCAAGAGAAGATGTAGCCTCATCAAGAATAAGGAACGGAGCTTTTCTCACAAGAGCTCTTGCAATAGCAATTCTCTGTGCCTGTCCCTCTGAAATACCAACTCCTTTTTCTCCAATAACTGTATCGATTCCATCAGGGAAATCCTTAATGAAATCATAGGCAGCGGAGCTCTGAAGAGCCTCGACTATTTCCTCATCAGTAGCATCTTTCCTTCCCATCAGAATATTTTCCTTAATGGTTCCACTAAAGAGCGTATTACCCTGTGGTACATATGCTATGAAATTTCTGGCGTCGGGACTTGCTTCCAGTGTCTGTCCTGCTGAGTTGTAAAACTGGATCTGACCTTTCATTCTATTAGTAAAGGACATGATCAGTCTGACAAGAGTTGTTTTACCGATACCGGACTTACCAACTATAGCCGTGAACTCGCCCGGCTTAAAATCAATGCTGGCGTCTTCAAAGACAAGCTCGTCGCTGTAACCAAAGGAAACCTTATCAACCTTAACGCCGATGTGCATTGGTTCAATTTTCTTGCCAAGATACTGCTCTTTAGGAAGATCCTGAAGCTCTATGATACGTCCTGCTGAAGCAAGCATGGATATGAGCCTCGGAACAAGCTGGGCAAGGCTGACAATAGGAGCCTGAATTCTGTTAACCAACTGTAGGAATACAGTCATGGTACCATAGGTAATGGTCTTGTTAGCTATGCAGATAGCGCCCCAGGAAAAGGCTACAATATATCCCAGCTGGAAAGAAACTCCCATGGCTGCTGATGCAAACATGTTGGTTCTGTTCTTTTTAAGAACCCAGTAGATTCTCTCATCACGAAGCTGAGTAAGTCTCTGCTCAGAATAGTCCTCCAGGCAGAAAGACTTCTCTATAAGAATATTTGCAAGGCTCTCCTGCATGAATGAACGATACTTGGACTCCGTCTGCTGAACCTTTACTGTGAGGTACTTGAGCTTTCCACCAAGCCAAAAGCTGGCCAGCATTGCAACAGGCGCCACCAAAAGAGCAAAAAGAGCAAGACGAAGATCGTAATATGCCAAGGTAAAGAAGGTTATTACCAGTTCTACAACAAGTCTGATAATTGTAGGAATTGTATTTGCAATTCCATCTGATACTGCACCTACATCACTGGTAAGTCTTGTCATAAGATCACCTGTGTGATATTTGGAAATATCAAGCCAACAGGTATCCAATATCCTTCTGTACACTTTCTTCCTTATACCAAAGCCAAATTTCTCATAAACCACAACCGATACAAGGTTGCTGATGATTCCAAGCCCTTGGGATCCGAAGATAACAAGAACATATACTGAAATTATGCTCCACAACTCAGAAAGATTGCCTGATGATGCCTTATCAATGAGCTGTTTTCCTATGATAGCCATTCCAACAGACAAAATAGTTGCCGCCAGATCAAAGAACATAAGCAGCGCCAGCTGTGGAATATATGGCTTGGTATATCTCATACACCAGATAAAGTACTGCTTGGCATCGTCCCTCTTATTCCAATACTTCTTAAGCTTCTCAATTTTTCCCATAACTATTATATCCTTGCCCTAAATTTATCTACGACACCATAACCATTTTCAGCGCCGTTACCCCCGGTTACATATGCTCTTCCCACCCTGATCCAGGCATGAGCCACCATCTTATGGTTCTCATCCTCTTTGCATCCAAGGTAAAGAGTAGATTCAATTTTCTTCTCAGCCAAAAGCTTCTGCGCTGTAAGGGCTCGTACCAGACACTTACTCTCCCATTTGGTCTTGTTGCAGACCTGATTCACAGCATAAGAAACCTTTTTGGCAAATCTGTACTCATCTAGAGTAGCATCTGCCGGCGATTCCTCACCCTCTATTCCCCATTTTTTTCTCAGTATTTTGGTATTCTTTCCCAACATCTGATGCCTGTAATAAGCAGATAAAACCCACGCTTTTAAAGTCAGAGCTTTATGCTCATTGTACCTTATAAATCTATACCCTCTAGCCAATAATCCCATGTTGTTTCCCCAAAAATTAAACTTCTATAACATTATAATTAAAATTTTATAAACTAAAAAGTTACAGTTTTGATAGAATTCTTTACAATGTTTTTCCGCTCTGATAATTTATTTTTGCAAGACAAATTATCAAAGGAGGACCGAATTGTATGAAAACTTGGAACACACCAGTAATCAAAGAGCTTAACCTCTCTGGAACAGAGTTTGGTGCAGCACAGACATTACATCCTGATTACACATTCAAGGATCAGGACGGTCACATCTTCCACAGCTACAGTGGAACAGGCGAGGATTCCGATAACAGAAAAGATATCGTAGATCCACAGCCTTGATGACAATTATCATCTGATGAGTCGTATGATTTATATATCATACGACTTTTTTCTTGTCCAAAATAAAACTGTTTAACGCAAGTATTCTAACAATATCATAATAATGTTCCATGTCAAGCTTACTTTCTTTGAAAAGTTTCTCAACATTATTCTTATCCAAATACTTCCATATTTCCTCATGGAATATTGTTTCCATCTTTTCTCTTCCAAACTTTCCTGCACGGAATGCTGCATCAGCCCCCTGTCGGCCACGGTGGCCGGGATCAAGCCTTATCTCTGCAGGTACTATATCATTCAGATATTCCCTGACCAGCCTTCTCTCAAGCCCGTCATCACAGAACTGATTTTCAGAAAATTTAAGTAGAAGCTCCACAATTCGCTTATCTCTTGTGGGGTCCTTAATCATTACCCCGTGATACAGGCTAAGTCTCGTATCATAGATACTGATTGCCTGAGCAGTTACCTTATCCAGAACAAAAGCATTAGTCTGTCTTAGCATAATAAAAAATCCAAAGCCGTTCTGCCTGGTCTGCTTGTAGCTTTCCTCCAGTATTCTGTGCTTTTTTAGTAATTCCTGATTTACATACTTTTTATCATAACTATTCTTAAATTCCCGGTTCAGTCCCAGATCAAAGAGAGTTTTATTGCAAAATTCAGCCCAAACTCCTCTTACCAGTTCTGTCCTTGGAACACCATACCTTCTTCCGAAGGCTGCAAGCTGTTTTTTTGCTTCCTTAAAGTTGCCCTTAGACAGTTCCTGATATACTCTTCCGAGGATATTTCCCCTTGAAATGGTCCCGTTTCCGAACTGGCCTATCAGAAGTACCTTGCAGCCCTTTTTAGCTGCCTTTGAAAGAATGTCATCTACCCACACCAGATTAGTCATGGCTTTTACAGGGACTTCCATCATGGACACAATGCGGTCAAGCTCTGTAAAGGAGCTCTTTCCCTCATAATCATCAAAACAATGCTCTATATTGGGATAGCCTTTCAGAAAGGACTTTACGCCCTTACTTTCATCAACTACAACTCTCTCTTCATATTCACTGACATAGTCTTTAAGCGGAACCTGGGTAAATCCATAGAGAGTCCTGTTCTGCTTTGCCAGTTTTTTGGCAGCAACCCCTGCAACTGAAG
>JAEEGF011399159.1_pt1 | contig 11125 bp, 9 predicted proteins | sample 9134171 | NCBI WGS metagenome assembly JAEEGF01 (sample SAMN16246542, study PRJNA631951) | gut metagenome | biome: gut microbiome; feature: rumen; material: AP-attached | host: Bos | place: Iran: Karaj | collected 2018-10
GCGGTCATTACGGGATAGTGGTCCGACATATCGGTACGTATGCGCTTGTAGCTCAACGCCTCGATGCCCTCGCTGAAGTATACGGCGTCGATGCGGAAGCGCGGCAGCCAACCCTGACCCGAGGAGAGCAGCGGAGAGCCGTTATAGGTAGCGCCGAGGCCGTTGCCTTTCGCGCAGAAAGCATCCGTCAGACGGTCGGACAGGCGGTGGCAGAGCCACGAATTGGGTATATCGTTCAGGTCGCCGGCCAGCACCAAAGGCACCGAGCTGGCGCTGACCACAGGTTCGATGTTTTGCAGCCACTCGGTCTCGTGGCTGAGGATGGTCTCCTTCACCTTGCCCATCGTGCGGCGCGAAGACTCCTGCACCTCGCCGTGACGCATGCGGTCAATCTCCTCGCGGTCGGTGGAATCGAAGCGGTAGCTGTCCATGTGGACACAGCAGACGCGCAGCGGCCGCGTCTCTTTCAGCATCTCGACCAGCAGTTTCTCGCTGTCTATACGCGTCACATAGGTGATGGGCAACCGACTGAAGACCACCGTACTGTAGGGCAACCCGCGGGCTGTGGTGCGCGAACCGTAGTAATGGTTGTAACCCATCAGCACAAGGCTGTCGGTCACCCGCAGCTTTTTGGGCGCCGCATACTCCTGCAGGCACAGCACATCGGGCTGATGCTCGCGGACCAGGGCGAGGAACTCCGCCGCATTGGAGTCGGATTGCGCCGGTTGGTCCTCACGACCCTGGAACTGATGCACATTGTAGGTCATCAGCGTCACCATCATCGGATGCTCCTCACGGTCAGGCATCTTGGAGGTGCCGCCCACCTGGAGGTACATCCCCACCGTGCCCCAGCGCAGCACGATGACCGCCACGCTCAGCAGGAACTCCCAACGCCCCATGAGCAGCCACACCACCACCATCAGCAGATTGGCTCCCAACAGGGGCAGATAGAAGTAGGCCGCGAGGCTCGGCGGCAGGAATTGCGACGGGACGAAACTCCCCGCCAAGGTGGAAACCAACAACCCTACTGCAAGCAGTATGTTGACTATTAATAATATAGCACGTATAAACTTCATAACAAAACAACTGCAAATTTACGCAAAAATCCCGAATTAGACGCCGACTTCGGAAAAAATATTTAGTAACAACCCCCTATCAACACCGTCCCAACATTCACTGTTCTTATGTTGTTCTTATGTTGTTCTAAGGTTGTTCTTATGTTCTAAACCTTAGAACAACATAAGAACAACATAAGAACAACCTTAGAACAGTCGAAGTTGATAGGGTGTTGGCAGGGAGTTTTCGGGGAGTGGAAAACAAAAAAAAATCATAAAATTGACATTTTTTTCTTGCAAATTACAATTATGTTTTCTACCTTTGCAGTACTACAATCTTCTATGCACTATGACATAATATATTGTAGAACAATGAATTAAGATTGATTTTATACAACAAAACAACAATAATATATGCCTTGGGGAATCATCATAGCACTCGTACTGACCCTCCTGATAGCCTTGCTGGTGACAGGACTCAACGGCCGTAAGAAACTGACCACGTTGTCGTATATCGTTCTGGCTGTGGGCTTTCTGCTGCTGTGGCTCGAAGCCTCGGGTGCGGTCGGCGCCATCGAAGCCAAGCGCAACCTGACGGCTACGGTGGCCAACGTGGGCGACATAGCCACCACCGTGGGTTCCGCCGTGGGAGCCAACGAGATAGTGGACTATAGTGTGTCGGAGCTTGCGCAACGCGCCAACGACCGCATCGAGCAAACCGCCAACCGCACCATGATTGTCTGCATCATCCTCCTGGTGCTCACCTCGGCGCTGACCTACTTCATCACCGAGCGCACGATGCAGGGCGTCGGTGGAGTCGGTGGAGCAAGCCGTCGGCGCAACGACGACGAGGGCTACAGCACCAGCACCCGCTACGAGGACTTTTGATTGGAACAAAACGAAATAAAATAACAAATAAAACACAACACTATGTCAAATCACCTTATCATCGGATTAGGCGGCACCGGAGGAAAAATCCTCCGCGAGTTCCGCAAACGCATCTACGAAGAATTCCGCACCATCGAGCCCGGCCACGGCCTGCACCTCGACTACGTCTATGTCGACTCGTCGCCCGCCGACCTCAACGACCGTAAGGATTGGAAGGTTATGGGCAAGAGCGTCCACCTGGGCGAGAGCCAGAAAGTAAACATCAACGGCATCAACGCCTCGATGCTGGAGAACATCAACATGTACCCGGGTCTGCAGGCATTCCTCAACCCCGAGGATATCCGCATGATGCGCGAGAAGATGGGTCCGCTGATTAGCGCCGGTATCGGTGGCCAGCGCCGCCGTCTGGGCCGCACTCTGATTGCCAACAACCTCAGCGACAAGAATAACAGCCTGAACTTTGAGAGCGTCGTCCGCGGTGCCGTGAAGCGCCTGCAGCAAGACAGCGGCGATTCGGACGTGACGTTCCACATCTGCGCCGGTTTGGCCGGCGGTACGGGTTCCGGCTCCATCGTTGACGCCGTGACCCAGATACGCACTTGGTTCCCCTACAATCAGGACACCAAATCGTTCAAGATGCGCCTGATGGTGTATATGCCCGAGCAGACGATGGTACACACCGACCACGACGCCGGCTTCTACCAGGCCAACGGCTATGCCGCCCTCACCGAACTCAACGCCATGAGTGTGGGCAGCTACAAGCCCGTCGACGTGAAGGGCGACCGCGACATCTTCAGCGGTCAGGTGCAGCGTCTGCTGCAGAACCAGGAACCCTTCGAGGCCTGCTATATCTACAGCAACGTCAACGAGCGCGGCAAGGTGCTCGAGCTGGGTCATGCGCTGCCCGCCGTGGTGGCCGACTTCCTGTTCCAGACGGTGGTGGCCAGCACTTTGGCCGGCGGTCAGGGCAAGATGGCCCGTATGGAAGGCTGCGAGAACGAAGGCGCCGGTCCCGAGGTGGATCAGTCGGGTGCCCGTACCCGCTCGCGCAAGTTCCTCAGCTTCGGTATCACCCGTGTGGCCTATCCCGAAAGCGAGGTGCGCGAGTTCGTCACCTACAGCTATGCCACCCAGGCTGCCAAGCAGCTCACCTATAACTATTGGCTCGACGGTCAGGGCTACAGCGAGCGCACCCTCGACGAGGTGGGCTCCGGCTATGTGGAGGAAATCAAGAGCCCGAAGAACCGCGGCTCGCTGATGCTCGACAACAGCCATCTGATGCTCTCGGAGATGATTATCGAGAACGACTCGAGCAAGAAGTGGAAAGAGCTCGACAATACCTGGGCCACCCGTACCGCCCGCGAGGTGAACGACATCATGCAAACCGTAGCCGACAAGAAGACGTGGGTCAACGAGCTGTCGGAGCGCTGCAAGAACTTCTTCGAGCGCGACTTCCGCAACCAAGGTGTGAAGACCTTCTACGCCAACCAGCGTAAGGAGCTCAAGGCCTACGCCAAGTTCATCCGCCGCCACATCGAGAACAAGATGTTCACCGATTGGGCCACCGGCAACAAGTCGATGCTCGAGATTGAGAAATACATCGGCATCCTCATCGGCGACTGCAACGAGCGTATCGGCAAGTTCACCACCCAGAAGTCGAACCTGGCCAACGAGGCATTGCCCAAGGCTATGGACGAGATGAAGCTGCAGAAGATAGAGTACGACAACATCGGCTGGCTGCGCGACGCCATCACCGGCGCCTCGGGCAAGATTTTCGGCCGTTTCCAGACCGCCATCAGCGACTACTACACCACCGCCACCCGCATGGAGTCCTACGACTACGCCAAGGAGCTCCTCGGCGAGATAGTGCTCGAGCTGAGCAAGATGCAAGAAGGTGTGCGTGCTTTCAAAGACCGCATCGCTGAAATCAACGTCGAGGTGGAAAAACAGGCCGCCAGCAAGTGCAAGACCCACGAGGACGAGGACGAGTCGAACATCAAGAAGTACGACCCCGAGAAGGTGCGTATGATTGTGCGTCAATATACTGCCAACAGAGAATACCAGGAGCAGACGGCTCAGAGCGTGCGCAACGCCCTTATCGCCAACCTCGGCGAGGATGGCGAGCGCTCCTTCGCCAACCTGTTTGACAAGACCGACTTCAACAGCGTGAGCGACACGGTGCTCGATATCTGCACCGACAACGCCGTCAGCGCTATGGAGGAGACCGCCAAGAGCGACCCGCTGAGCCGCATGGTGGGCGTCAACATCCTCGACAAACTGAAACAAGAACTCAACACCGAGGACCGCATGGAGCAGTTTGTCAAGCAGATTGTGCAGAACGCCAGCACCTACGTGCAGTTCAACGCCCAGGAGAAGAGCAAGGTCATCGCCGGCAACACCGGTGCCATGATGAGCATGGTGCAGGTGAGCATCCCCGCCGCCGATGAGAGCACCCAGGCCTTCCGCAACCAGCTGGTCGACGCCTTCATGAAGGCTGTCCCAGGCTTCACCCCGCAGGATGTGTCGACACACTACAAACCCAACGAGATTGTGTGCGTGTGCGTCAACGCCGGCTTCCCGCTACGCTACCTGGCCAACATGGTCACCCTGCGCGACAAGTACGAGCGCCTGCTGGCCGCCCCCGACGGTGCCTTCAACCGCATGGTGCTGCACACCGAAAGCGGCATGCAGTTCCCCGCCCTCTTCGAGAAGGACAGCCGCGATATCCGCAAGGAAATCATCAAACCGCTCATGCTGGCCTACACCCTCGGTCTCATCCAGGAGCAGCAGAACCCCACCACGGGCGAGCGCTTCTCGGCCATGAAGAAGAAGGACGTGTTCGGCAACGACGAGTGGACGCCGCTCGGAAAGACCTTCGCCACCGTGTGGGAGGCCCTGTCCAACGACTATGCCAAAGCCGTTGAGTTGCAGAACCTGGTGCAACGTACCCTGCAAACCGAGGCCCGCAGCAACGAACAGAAGGCTGCCCTGAAGCCCATCCTCGGCCAGGTACTTGCCAACCAGGTGAAAGGCTCGCTCTGCGAAGGCAACGAGTTCCACCCCGAGTTCCAGAAGTACAAGAACCTCGCCATCGAGATTCTCAACAACGAATTAAAGGAAGCATAAAACATTAAAAACACAGAATATTATGGCATTAAAGAAAGGTGTCTGCAAAAACTTTGACAACTGCTCGCTTGCAGACAATAACGAAATCCAAGAGGTAGATTCTACCGAATTCAAATGTCAGGAGTGCGGCAAAGACCTGCATGAGCTGGAAGGCAAAACCAAAGGTCCTGCCGGTGGCAACAAGAAGCTGCCGCTGATTATCGCTGCGGCCGTCGTCGTGCTCGGTGGTGGCGGTGCCGGTGCCTACTTCGGCCTGTCCAAGAAAGACAAGGCGCCCGTTGAGGACACCGCCATCGAGGCTGTCGAAGCTCCCGCTCCCGAGAAGACGGCAGAAGCCAAAGCCACGACCACCACCACTCCCAAACAGGCCACCCCTGCCAATGGCAGCAAAAACCTCGGCTGGGCCAACTACAGCGGTCCCACTCAGGGAGGTCAGCCTCACGGTGTCGGTGGCACGTTGAAGATAACCACGAGCTACAGCATCGACCTGAAGGACGGTCGCGGTTCGACGCTCGAGGTGAGTGCTGGCGAGACCATCGAGAACACCAAGTTTGAGAACGGTCGCCTGCGTGCCGGCGAGCTGCATCGCGCCGACGGTACCCGCAAGTGGTTCAATATCTAATAATGTAAAGTGGACGCCAAGCGTTTATTGACAGCCCTCGCCCTGAGCCTCCTGCTGTTTGTCGGCGGCTCAGGGTGGGCTGTTGCCCAGGATGGAGGCGAACTGCTGCACTACCGCTTTCTTGCGCGGATAGCAGCGGCCTATGACCAAGGCGAGATACAAGGCAAGGCTGTGGAGACATTCCTGCGGGAGGAGAAAATTGCCTTCCTGCAAGGAGGCTTCAGCCAGCTGAAAGCAGCCTTGGCTGACACCGCAGCCGCCATGGAGCTCACCCTTGTGGACGGCAAACGCTACGCGGCGAGCTTCTTCCGTGGCGACCAGCGTACGGTAACCCTCAGCTACCCCGCATCCTATCAGCTCATCCTCGGCACCACCCTGATGGAGGCCGAAGACCGGCTGTTCGACGAGGTGTGGCGTACCTCGATGCCAAAGGCAGAGGAGCGCCAAGTGGCCGAAGAGTTGCTGCAACAAGTGGGCACCAGCGCGGTATACCTGCTGGCAGGCTCCAGCTACGTGCTGCCCGAGTTGAACACCAACCGCTATTACGTCAAGAATGAGCAAGGGAAGTTTGAGCTTCTCTATAGTGAGGACCTGCCACTGGAGACTATGGCCAACTTGGCCACAGGCACCGATATTGAGCATCAACTGACGCTTGACATCCGCATGGTAAAGTATGGCTACCGTACTGAGAGTGCCAGCATCCCGCTACGCCAATGGATAGCCTTTTGCAACAATCAGGGCTGCAGTCCTTACTTCGGAGTCATCAGCTCGGAGACCGGCAAAGTGGTTTGCGAGCTCGTGATGCAGAACGAAGGACTCGGCTATGCCCATGTCATGAAATTCGAGTTCGACCCTGCCATCCTGGCCGGACGCAAAGGTACCATGAGCGCCCGACTGAACAGCTCTGTACCTATTTCAAATGTCAAATCATTATTCAAAGAATATGAAAATAAATAAATTCAAAAGGCTGGTCCTTGTGGCCGTAGCATTGCTGACAGGCTTCTCGGCGATGGCCCAGACCACCTCGAAGCAAATCAACCAGATAAAGCGCAGCCCCCTCTATCTCTACGCCGAGGCGACAATGGAAAGCGAGGAGGAAGCACAAAGCGTGGCCTACGAACTGCTGCTCCAACAGGTGCAGGAATATATTGCCTCGAGCAAGTCGCTCAGCGCAGCCGACAATGTGCTCATCAAGGATGTGAAGACCAAGGGAGAGGAGCTCACCATGATGCGCGGCGAGATGCACCGCGTCTTCGTATATGTCAAAAAGTACGACATCGAAGCGGTCAGCAACACGGTGGCGGTGAACAACAACACCGGCACCGCGGTGAATGTGCCTGCCAACAATGCCGCCACCGCCAGCACGGCTACGCCCTTGCCAACCGTCACCAACACTCCTGCCGCCCAAACCACTCAAGCCGCTCAACCTGCCCAGCAGCAACCGTCTGGAGCCAAGGTAGAGTCTCCCTTGACGGGCTGGCAGCAGATGGCCTTGGTGTCGCTGCTTGAGTGTGCCGACATGACGGCTGTGCGCGCCCGCCTCAACCGCCTGAAAGCGGAGTATAAGGTCAAGCGTTACGGCACCGCCGATAACTGTCCTAACGCCAATGAAGCCTTTTGGGCCATCTTCGACGGCAACGGTAAGCTTGTGACCATCCTTGGCCCCGGCACCACGCAGCGAATCGAATACCGCAACATGCAATATTCGTCGCTCAACGCGTACAAAGGTATGAACGCACTTTGGTTTAACTTTGCAAAATAACAAATTAAGATGAAAAAGATACTATTTGCTTTAGCATTGCTGCTCCCCTTCGCTCTCCATGCCCAGGACGAGGTGGCGTTTGAATTCTCCGACGGTATCGACGGTGCCGTCAAAGCCACCATGGAGCAAAATACCTCACGCCTGCTGACAGCTATTAACCGCGCCGAATCGCGCAATGCCGACATCAACTACAGCGGTATCGGTATTGACAACCTTGCTTCCCAAAGCATCGGCATGATGTGGAACAACGTCCACTTCCGCGTGCTCGACGACGACATTGTGGAGCATTGTCTCCGCGTCAAATCCAGCTCTGGCTCCATCATCGGTTACCAGGTACGCAATATTGCCGTGGAGATGAAGCCCCTTGACAACTCCTATGTGGGCGACCGCAATCAGGAGGTCTGCATTAACTTTGACCGCAACGGCAAAATCAGCGACTTCAACATTACCATGGGCTTGCAGCAGTACATGAAAATCATCAAGGAAGGCGAGAAATTGAACGATATGGACCGCCGTATGCAGATTCTCCATTGGGTGGAGCAGTTCCGCAACGCCTATTGCCAGAAGGACATCAACTTCATGGAGAACGTCTTCAGCGACGATGCACTCATTGTTACCGGCAAGGTGGTAAAGCGCGAGCACACCGATATGAAGCCCATCAACGTAGAATACACCACCCAGGGCAAGCAGCAGTACCTCGCCGGCCTGCGCCGCGTGTTCCGCAACAACGGCTACATCAACGTCAAGTTCGACGATATTGAGATTGTCCGCCACGGTGCCAAACCCAATTACTACGGCGTCACGCTGAAGCAAGGGTGGTTCACCAAGAACTACAGCGACGAGGGCATCGTATTCATTGTGTGGGACTTCACCGACGAGTTCAATCCCAAAATCATGGTCCGCACCTGGCAGCCCATGGAGATTGACGACAAGGATGTCTTCACCCTCAACAACTTCAAACTTAACTAACTTCCGGACATGAAGAAAGTGCTGATAGCAGCCTTCGCGGTTCTGCTCTCTTTCAGTGCCTTCGCACAAGAGCTGAAGGTGCTGGAATTCCGTGCTGATATGACTATGACCGACGCCGTCAAATATCCCAAAGAGGATGCCAACGGCGTTCGTTGCGGCCTCGTCCGCATGGGTCTTGTCATCCCCGATGCACAGTTCGAGGGCGATATCATCTCATCCGAATACAAAGATGGTGAATGGTGGATTTACCTGATGAAAGGCGCCAATTGGATTACCATCAAGACCAAGCGCTACCTGCCCTTGCGCCACGAGTTCGACCCCATCGAAAGTAACGTCACCTATGTAATGAACATCGAAAAGCCTCAGATAGCCTACGATGGGCCTACCGGTACGGTGAAGATTGAGTGCAATATGAAGGACGTCGATGTCTATGTAGACGGCGAGAAGATGAGCAGTGTGGCTCCCTACGACTACAAAGGCCCCGAAGGCAAGCACGACATCGAGCTACGCGCCAAAGGCTACAACGATGAGCGTCAGACGGTGGAAATTCAATTGAACAAAAAGATTACCTGCAGCATGACCATGCACGCCGCAGGTACCTTCTCGCTCGACGGCATATCCTACGAGATGATCAAGGTGGCCGGCGGCACCTTCACCATGGGCACCACCGATGTGCTCAACAAGGCCAACTTCAATGTAGCCACACCACACGACGTGGTGCTGCGCAACTACAGCATCGGCGCCACCGAGGTGTCGCAGGCCCTATGGGAGAAGGTGATGGGCAGCAACCCCTCGGTCTATCAAGGCGAACCCAACCGTCCCGTGGAGAACGTCACCTATGACGACTGCCTCGAGTTCATCAAGCGCCTCAACGCACGTTGCGGCACCCATTTCCGTCTGCCCACCGAGGCTGAATGGGAATTTGCCGCCCGTGCACGCGGCACCAACGACGGCCAAAAGGCCCCCAAAGGCGCCATCTACAAGACCAACACCCCAGGCTTTGTCTCGGCTTGCGGCGAGAACGCGCTGAAGATTAAAGGCATGGCTGGCAACGTAGCCGAATGGTGCTCCGATTGGTTCGGCTACTATCCCACCGAACGCAGCATCAGCCCCTCGGGTCCCGACACGGGATGGCATCGTGTGATCCGCGGCGGAAGTTATGACTCACAGGGCGACTATCCGCTCCGCGCCACCACCCGTAGCCACATGGACCCCAACGACTCCTCCCCCACCGTAGGTTTCCGCCTCGCCATGGATGATTAAAAGCAAGAACTTTATTATTTTGGAATACAAATTATTACAAATATCTTAAACAACACGATCATGAAGAAAGTATTCGCTTTTGCGTTTTGCGCACTGATGGGTATGTCGATTTGCTATGCCCAGTACACCAAAGAGAAAGTCACTGTCGCCGTCGGTGAGTTCACCGGCAAGAACGCTGCCACCATGCGCTCGGCTGCTTTGACCGCCATGCCCACCTGCCGCGTCAACGCTGTCGACCTGAACAATGTCGACAAGAATAAGGTTGACTATATCATCACCGGCCGCATCGCCGACCCCACCACCGAAAAGAAAACCGGCACCCTGACGGGCGACTATTGGGCCACCACCGTCAACTTCAACCTGCAGATTACTGACGCCCGTACCGGCAAGGTGGTCGCCACCCGCGACGCCAGCAGCATCGGCACCGACAACGGTAGCAAAGAGGCCTCGGTCAACGATGCCCTCAAGTTCCAAGACCAGGATATGCGCCGCCTTATCGACAAAGGCTGCCCCGTGCGCGTCCCCCTCGTCGGCATCAACGAAGCCAAGAAGGACAAAGCCAACACCGCCTACATTGAAGGTGGTGAAATGATTGGTGTCTGCGACGGCCTCTATTTCGACGTGCAGGTCGAAACCGAAATTGCCGGCAAGAAGGTCTACAAGACCATCGGCACCGCCAAGGTGAAAGAGGTGATGGGCGAAGAGATGGCCGAAATCAGCATCACCAAAGGCAACAAGGAAATCAAGAAGAACTTTGACGAAGGCATCCAGATGGTTGTCACCTCCAAGGAGGAGCCCTGGCTGCACTTCTAAACAATCCACACTCCCATCATGAGAAAACTCTTGACATTGGCAGTTCTGGTGCTGACGCTGGCCTCAGCGTCAGCCCAGAACACCTATGACGGCAAAGCCGTGCTGCTGGAGCATAAAGGCAAGCAAGCCCTCTTCTCCGTAGAGGTGGAGGTGGACAAAAAAGGCGATATCGAAGCCTGCGCAGGCGAAGCCCTGATGTACATCCTGCTTACCGAAGGTGTACCAGGCATCAACGGTGGCGAGAAACTGATGCAGAAAGAGAACAAGTATTGGCTCTCGCATACTTTCTTCACGGGCAAGAACGCCCCCTACAAGCCACACATCGCCGGTGCCCAACTTGAGGCTGAACCCCGCCAGACACCTACCGGACGCTATCGCGGGCAAGTCTACATCAACCTCAACTACGATGCCCTGCTCCGCCAGCTCGTTGGCTACGGCGTCCGCAACAAGTAGAAACTTCGGCTTTTAGCCTATCAAAAGACACCTTTAACAGGTGTCTTTTGATGGTTTAAAGGGCGGCCTGGACAGCCATTTCGTAGAGCTCGGCAGGGCTGATGCCCATAGCTTTGGCCTGCTTCGGCACGATACTCTCGGCGCTCTGGCCGGGGATGGTGTTAACTTCAAGGA
>JAEEGF010502902.1_pt1 | contig 11124 bp, 7 predicted proteins | sample 9134171 | NCBI WGS metagenome assembly JAEEGF01 (sample SAMN16246542, study PRJNA631951) | gut metagenome | biome: gut microbiome; feature: rumen; material: AP-attached | host: Bos | place: Iran: Karaj | collected 2018-10
TTTTAATTGATAAAAAAATTATTTTTAATTATTATAAAAGTTGTTTATAGAATTAATAAAAAACATTATTAATATTAATTATAATTATTAAAAAAAATTTACATTATATTTTAATGAAAAACTAAAAATATTTCAAAAAAAAAATTAAAAATTAGTTAAATGTTGATAATATATAAAGATTATTATTATATTTAAAATATTTAATTATAAATTAAATTTATAAATATTTATAATAAAACAATTAATAAATTTACTTAAATTTAAATAAAAAAATTAATTTTTTAATGAACAAAGAAACAGAAAATTTAAATAAAATTGAAAATAATTTAGATATTAATTTAAATGATATTTCTCTTGAACAAATAAATTTTAATGAAGAATATAAAACAATAAATGAATCATTTCAAGATGATAATAATGAGTAAATTTTATTATATAACATAATATATAAATTAATAAATATATAAATATAGAAAAATAAAAAAATTAGAAAATCTTTTAGAAAAAATTTCAAATTTAAAAGAATATGAAAATTTATCAAATGAAATAAAAAATAAAATAAATTTAATAAAGGAAAAAACATCAAAAAAAACATCAAAAAATATAGAAATAAATCAATCAAATGATCCTTCAGTTGTAATAAATAAAAAAACAGGAGAAATTTATCATTATGCTTCTTATAATGAATTAAGAAATAAAATGAAAGAATTAGAAAATCCAAAAAAAAATTATAACATAAGAGAAGAACCAAGAATAACTAGAGAATATTTAGATAAACTTTTAGCATTAAACGGAAATATTTATTATAAAATATATGAAATAAATGAATTATTATATTTACATTTTAAAAGTTTTAAAAAAATTGAAAATTTAGAATATTTTAAAAATTTAAAAGTTTTATATTTAGAAGGTAATTCAATAGAAAAAATTGAAGGTTTAGATTCATTAGTTAATTTAACTTCATTATTTTTACATGAAAATGTAATAACAAAAATTGAAGGATTAGATAAATTAATTAATTTAGCAAATTTGAATTTAAGTGATAATTTAATTAAAAAAATCGAAGGAATTGAAAATCTCCAAAAATTATCAAATTTTTTAATAAAACGTAATAGAATAGGAACAAACGGTTTGGATGATGTTAAAGAATTATTAAAATTAGGGAAAGAATTTAATGTTTTAGATATAAGTGATAACAGATTAAGTGACCCTAATATTGTAGATGAGATTTTTTCTAAAATTCCTAATTTAAGAGTTTTATATTTTACAGGCAATTCAGCAATTAAAAAAATTCCTTATTATCGTAAAACATTAATTAATAAAATAAAAGAAATTAGATACATTGATGATAAACCAATTTTTGATGATGAAAGAAGATTTGCTTTGGCTTTTGGAAAAGGTGGATTAGAAGGAGAAAAACAAGAAAGAGAAAAATGGAGAAAAGAAAAAAAAGAAAAAGAAGAAAAACATTTAAAAGAATGTAGAGAAATTCTTGAAAAAAAATGGGGAACTAATTTAAAAAAAGAAGAACCTGTTTTAACTGAAGAAGAAAAAGAAAAAAAAAGATATGAATTATTAGAAAATTTAAAAAAGAAAAGAAATAATGATATTTTTAATGAAAGAGAAAAAAAATTTATTCCGGATATTTCAAAAGAAGATATGAAAAATTGGTATGGAAAAGAAGTTGAATTTGAAGAAAATAAAAATAATAATTTAGATAAAAATATAGAAAAAAATATTAATAAAGAAATTATAAATGAAAATGAATTAAATAATGAAAATAAAAATATTGAAAATGTTAAAAATAATATAGAAATAAATAATAATGAAGATAAACCCCCTGAATTAGAAATTATTAAATCACCTCTTGTAAAATTAGAAGAAGAAAAACAAAAAATAATAGATAATAAAAAAGAAGAAATAAATATTGATAATGGAGTTAAAATTGAAATAAAAGAATCAAATTTAGATGAATTAGATTAATAAATAATATAATTAATTTATTTTTTTTAATATTATTATAATAATAATATATATATTCTTTTTTTTATATGGAATTTCTAACATCAACAGGGCAAAAAATATTATTTTATTTCATAATTTTTACAATTTTATTTTATTTATTAATGAAATATTTACGTAAAAAAGGACATGAATATTTTTCTCAATCTTATTGGGAAGGTCGTTATGGTTATTTTACTCAACAAATGGATTGGTATACAAATTTTCCTCAATTAAATAAAGATTTTAAAATAGATGAAATAATAAAAGAAAATTTTTATTCAAAACCTCATCAAATTAATATTTTAGAATTAGGATGTGGAAATTCAACTATGTCGTTTAATTTATATAATTTAGGGTATAAAAATATTACTGCTATTGATTTTTCTTATAATGTTATAAATCAAATGAAAAAAACATATGAAAATACTTCAATTAATTATATGCAATGTGATTTTAATAGATTAAATGAATATTTTAATCAAAATGAATTTAATATGATTATTGAAAAAGCTGGATTAGATTCAATTGCTACTAAAAATTCACCTGAAGTTCCAGAAAAATTAGTGAATATTTATGAAAAAATTTATTATGTTCTTAAAAATAATGGAATTATTTTAAGTATGAGTTCAAAAAATCCAAATTTTTGGAAAGGAAATGTTTTTTCAAAATTAGAAGAAAGAAAATTATTTAAATGTATTCAAATTAAACGAACAACTTTTTCAACTCAACATAATCCAATTCAAATGAATTTATATTTTTATTATTTAAAAAAAATTGAATAATATATAAATTTATTATAAATAATAATATAATTTAAATAAATTATTTTATATAATGAATAATAATAAAAAAAAAGATGATTTAAACGAAAATAAAAATAATTTAAAAAATTATTTTAAAGATATTATTTTAGAAGGAAATTCTCATGGTGATTATACATGTGTTATTGCAAGATTTGTTATTTATATTGGATGTATTGGTTTTTTATTTATATTGTTTTATAATATTCTTTTTGACACTGACAACAAAAAAAAATAAAAATTTTATAATAAATAAAATAATTATTGAATAATTTAATAATTAAATATTTTAATTCATTAAAATTATATTATTATTATTTTTAATATAATAAAGATTTATAATTAATAATTAATTAAATTAATTATTATTAATGACATAAAAATTAATTAAATAAATATTTAAATTTAATTTTTATTAAAATTCTCTTTAAAATAATTTTTTTAACATTTATAGCTTTAATTTCATCTAGAAAAAAAAGGTCAAAACCTCAACCAATTCCAAATCAAAATCCAAATCCAATTCCAAATAAAAAAGAAAATGAAATAAAACCAACAGTAATATATCAAATTAAAAACGAAACAGAAATTAAAGTTCAAGGTGTAAATCCTATAAAAAATTTACCAATAAAAAGAATGTTAATAATTATGTGGCCAGGAGGTAAAACTCATAATTATGTTATTAAAAATTTATTAGAATATGTTGTCAATCATCAAGATAAATTTTTTTATGAATTTCATATTTTAGTTCATAATATTGATATTGATACTTGGCAAAATCAAATAGATATAAAAGATAATAAAAATATTTTTGTTTATGGATTTGGTAATGCAAAACAATTTAAAATATATTTAGAAAATTCTTTAAATGAAATGAAAAATAATCCTCATTTTGGATATTTAAATTTTAATAAAGGAATGATAAAAAATATTGAAGAATTTTTAAATAGTAATTTATTAGAAAAATTAAAAGTAATTAATCAAAAAACACCTTTTGATATTATATCAACAGATGTTCCAAATTACATACACGTTTTATTACAACAAGAATTAAACATAAAAATGAAAATGTATTTACAACCTCCAATGGTAATTCAAACATTATTTAGAAACTATGAATTAAATCCTTCATATATACCCGCTATAGGTACATCATTTACAAATGAGATGAATTTTTTTGAAAGATTTCAAAATTATTTTATTCAAGTAGCAACAAAAATAATGTTTAGAATTTTTATGATAGGTCAAGCAAACTATATGAAATCAAGAGGCTATAATGTACCTTCATCTATTCATTTTCCTGATAGTATGCATATTATTCAATATCCTTTAGGTATTACTTTTCCTATTTCAGTTCCCCCAAATTTTATATTTTTAACCTCTATTACATCTCAACCTGCAAAAAAATTAGAAGATAAAAAATTAGATGAATATCTAAATTTACATAAATATAATATCTATATGAGTCAAGGAACAATTATGAAATGTATAAAAAAAAGTGATTTAATTAATTTATTAAAATATTTAGAAAAAGAACAAATAGGAGTTGTTTTAAATATAAGGGAAGATCAAATGTCAGATAGTGAAATTAAAAATAATTTACCTAATACTATTTTTGTTGTAAGATGGGTAAATCAAAATGATTTATTAGGTGATAAAAGATTAAAATTATTTGTTACTCATGGAGGAGCAAATTCAGTTTATGAATCTGTTTATCATGGAAAACCAATGGTTGTTTTAGGTGTTGGTTTAGATCAATTTAATATGGCTAGTATGGTCAAATCATATAAAATGGGAGAAGTATTTCAATCACCAAATTTAATAACTATAGATAATTTAAAAAATGCTATTAATAAAATTAGATTTAGTAATAGCTATGAAATAAATACTATAAAACAAGGAAATGTTTTAAAAAGTATGAAAAATCCAAGAGAAGTATTTAAATTTTGGCTTGATTTTGTTTATGAAGTTGGTTATGATAGTTTAGTTATAAAAGCTTATTTAAAAGATTATAGTTGGTTAAGTGTGAATGGATATGATATTGCTTTTGTTTGGATTGTTATTTGTGTTTTGTTGATGTTTTTATTTAAATATTTAATTAAAAAAATTTATAGATGTTTTTGTGGAACTTGTGAAGGAAAACATAAAAAGAAAAATATAAAAAATGATTAAAAAAATATAAATATATTTAATTATAGAATTAAAACATATTTAATATATATTATTTAATTTTTTAATAATATTTAATTTTTATGTTTTTTAATATTTAATATATAAAAAATAAATATATAAATTATTTTTTTATAATATTAAAAATAAAACAAATTTTTAATATTAATTTATATATAAATTAATTTAATTATTCAAAGAATTTTTTGCTTGTAAAGCTAAATCATCAATAGGATATTCTTTAAATTTTCTTTTTATTTCATTACAAATATTAAGAGCTTTAACATTTTGTTTTGAATTTAAATAACTAACAACTAATTTATAACCAATATTAGCATTATTTTTATTAGAATATTCCCAAGCTTTTTCATAATAACCACAACTTTCTTCATATTTTCCTTCTTTATCTTTAATCATAGCTAAAAATTCATATGCTTTAATTTGTGCTTTGTTTAAATTAACTACATTTAAACAATATTCTTCTGCCTTTTTAATATTATTTGTCATCATCATTAAATAAGCCAAAATTAATAATCCTCTTTCATAATCTGTGTAATATTTAATATTTAATTGAATAGTATCCATAATTTTTAAATGAGTTTTTACATCAGTAAATTTTTTTAATACCAAATTTGACATAATTAATGCAATCCAAACAGATAAATTTTCTTTATTTTTATCTAAAATATCACTTAATTCATTAATTTTTTCATTTATTTTTCCTACATCTTTAGTTAAAATTACAGCATAAGTTTCATATACTTTAGTTTTTTCATCATCTCTTCTAATTTTTAATTCTCTTAATAAAAATTGAATAGCTTCTAAATTTAAATCATTCGTGAAATAATTAAGTAAATGTTTATCACCTTTATTAGTAAATGGATTATCTAAATCAATTAACATAACATCACAATCAGGATTAATATAAATTTCTAATATTTGTTCTAAACATTTTGTTCCATAATCTTCATCAGTTTTTGCTTTAGAAAATTCAATTAAAGCTTTATTAATTTCACCCATATATTTATAAAACAAACCTTTACAATAATATAATCCAGGTGTATAAGTATATTTTAACGATCTCTCACTTTTATGCAAAATATCTTTAGCATTAGATAAGTTTCCCGATCTTAATAAAATAGAAATATACAACTCAATTAAATGATATGAATTAGGTTCTTTTTTAATTTTTTGTTCTAAGTATTCTAATGCACTTTCATTATTTTTTTTTGCATTTAAAACACTTACTAATAAAGCTAATGCATCATCATTTGATTCATCTTCATGTAATAATAAATCAATGTAATGAGATGCTTCATTATATGAATTTTTTTTCATTAATATTTTTGAAACTGAAAAAAGTGCCTCAACATTACTATTGTCATATTTTACTGATTCGGCATATGCTTTTTCGCTTGAATCAATTTTTAATTCAACAAATTCATAATATTTTCCTATTTCATTCCAAATTTGTGATAAATATTCTTTTGATTCATTAATTTGATTTTCTATTTTTAATTCTTTTAATCTATTTAAAACATCTCTTTCTATTTTTACTGCTTCTTCATATGATTTAAAAATATCTTTTTTATTCATTGAATCTTTTTTTTCTTTGTATATTTCAAATAAAACTTTTCCTTTCATGAATTTAAATTTCGATAATATTGAACGTAAATGAAAATCATCATATTTTTTTAAATGAATATTTAATTTTTCAATATTTTCTTCGATATTTTTTTTCAAACTTTCAACTTTATTCATATGACTTTCTATTTTACTATTATCATTTTTAGTTAACAAAAACAAAAGATCTAAATAATCATTCATCATTTCCCAAAAATTAACAACTGTTTGATTATTAATAGCTCTTTCATCTATTTTACTTGCTTCCATATAATATTCAATAACTTCTTTATAATCATGTGTTTTGGTTAGAGCTCTTCCTAAATCTCTCATAACTTCCATATCATTTTTAATTTTTAAGGCATTTTTATAATATTCAACTGCCTTATCAGGTGCATTAATTTCCATCAAAGCATTTGCAGCTAATTTTAAATTATCAAAAGTTGGATATTTTTCTAAAATATCATCAAAACACCAAGTATATAAACGTCTATCCATTACTTCATTTAAATATATTTGAGCTAATTTTATACGTGATTTTTTAAATACTGATTCATCATTTGTTTCGACCTTTCTTAATAAATTAACTGCCTTTTTTAAGTCACCCGTTTTCAATGCTAAATCTGAATGCAACATTAAAAGTTCGTCTCCTAAATCTTGAAATTCTACTACTAATTGATTCATATAACTTTGTGCTTCTTCTGTTTTACCTAATTTTAATAATATATCTATATTTAATTTCATTAGTTCTAATTTATCTTTTTTTGTTAATTTAAATAAACTATGTTTTGCGGGATTGTATGATGCAACTGTTTTATCAAAATTTGCTATTGCTAAATTAAGATTTTTTTGGGAATTTTCTATGTCATTTAAACCTAATTCCATTTTTGATTTTAATGTTAAAAATGAAGAATTTTCTTTTGTTTCTTGTAAATTCACAATCATTGCGTCATTAATAACTTCTTTTGCTTTTGGGAAATCTTTTTGATCCATACATATTAAAGCTTTTAACATTAAAGCATCTAAATTTTTATTATCAATATTTAAAACTTCATTTACAATATTTAAAGCTTGATTATTATCAAATTGTAAATAATATAATTTAGCATTTAATAAAAGCCCAGACAATAAATATTTATTTTTTTTTAATAAACTTAATATTCTTTGAGCTTGTCTTAAAGTATCAGGGATATTATTAGGATTAATTTTATTTTCAAAATTATAAAAATTCATTAAAACATCAGCCATTTCTAATAAAAAATCATAATCAGTTGAAATCATAGTTTGATATTTATTATAAGGATGTAATGATTTATTTTTTTCAATATAAATTTTTAATGCTTCTTTTATAAGTTTTAATATTTCATTTTCAGATGTACCTAAATTATATTTACATATTGCTTCATATACTATAATATGACTATTTTTTTCGGAATTTGTTGTTTCTATCATTTCTTTTAAAAAATTTATATCATCTAATGCCTCTTTAAATCTACTTTGAATTATCTTACAATAAACTAATCCTACTGAACTTTCTCTATTTGATGGGTCAATTTCTGTACATTTTCCAAATAATTCTTTTGCTTTTTCATAATTTCCATTGTATAATTCAATGTAACCCTTTTGTAATAAGTAATCTGGATTGTTAGGATAAAATTCTAATGCTTTTTCATTCATTTTATCAACAATATTTAAAATATCTTGATTTTTATCACAAGTTCTTAGAAATAATTTGGCTGTAATATAATATAAATCAGGATTTTTTGGTTCATCTTTTAACATTAAATCCCACATTTTTTCTAAATTATATTGAGCTTGTTTAAAATCACCATCTTGCATTAAACTACAAATAGCTAAAATTTTATATAATTCAAAATTATTACAATTTGAAAATCTAGAATTAATATAATCATTTGCATTATCAAAGTCATTTTTAATTAAATAAATTTTAACTCTTTCAATATGTAAAGGCAAAAAATTTGGATACATTTTTAATATTTCTTTAAAAGTATCTAAAATTTCTTCATAACTTTTTAATCTCTCTAAGCATTTTAAACCACCAAAAATAACATCTATATTTTCATTTCCATTTTCTTGAATAAATCTTTCAAATAAACTTTTACCTTCTTTCCAACTTGAAATATTATTATCTAAAGCATATTTCCATCCTCTAATAATTAAATCAGTTCCATCAGAAGGTCCATTTGCTTGTTTATATTTTTCATATAAATCATTAAATTTTTCATCATCTTCTAAATATGTAAAAAATCTCATTGCATTTAAAATATCTGTTTTATTTGCTGAATTTTCAATTTCTAATTGTTTTTCTATTAATTGATTTATTTTATCTCCGTCAGGGTTTGAATACATATTATGATATGTTATTAATGCTAATATTGATGAATATTGAAAATCTTGATAATTTTGTAATGGTTCACAATCACGAATTGATTCTATTAAATTTCCTTCTTTTGAATTTGCAAAAGAACGCCAAAATGATATGTAAGGGTCTTTTCCTTTTTGAAGCTCTTCTGTGCAAAGTTTTATTGCTGAATGCCATAATTTTTCTCTAATGTAATAATGAAGTTCTGATATAAATTGATCCATATTTAAAGGGAAAATTAAAGTATTTTATTATTATTAAAATTTAATTTTATTTAATAAATATTTTCATTAATTTATAAGTTATTTAATTAATTATTATTTGTAATTTTTAATGATTGTAAATTTTAAAATAAATAAATAATGGGAAATGATAATAAATGTTGTTCTTTTAATAAAAATAAAATTTCTATGGAAAGAGATAATGAAAAAGTAAAATATATTATATTCAAATATTTATTTTAGGAAAATGAAATATTAAATAAAAACGAAGATGATGAATCAACTACTTTGCGTTCAAAAAAAAAAGATTGTTATCTAAATTTAGAAATATCAAATAATACATTTAAATATATTAATGAAAAAAAAATAGAAGTATTAAATTATTTTACATTTATTCATTATGTTATTGTAATTCAAACATATTATAGAAAATTTAGAAGTAAAAAATTATATAAACAATTAAAAAAAGATTATGCTGAAAATGCAATGAAATTTTTAAATCAAACAAATGGTAAAAATAAGTTGTTAAATGTAAAAAGGAAATTAAATTATATAAATACTTTATTAAGTTTTGTTTCTCAAAATAGTTCTGATTTTGATTCTGATGATGATAATGGTAATAATAATAACAAAATTTTTAGTGATCAGTTTTCAAGAGAAATTTATGAAAATTCAATGAAAGGATATTATAAGTATAAAAATTCTAAATATAAATATAATGGTTATTATAAAATGAAAATAAATATTAGAAAGTCTTCAAATGAAGTAAAAAAAAATAATAAAAAAATAAAACATGGTTTTGGAATAATTTCATATACAGATAATTCATATGTTCTTTCATATTTCAAAAACAATAAATCAAACGGAATAACAAAATATTACAACAAAGAATTCAATAATCATTTCTATGGAGAATACAAAGATGGAATACCAAATGGATATGGATTATTTAAAGATTCCCACAAAACAACATATGAAGGTTACTTTAAAAAAAATATTCTAAATGGAATTTGTGAAATAAAATATACAGATGGTTCATATTATCAAGGAAATATATTAAATAATCAAAAAAATGGAATAGGATTTTATCGTTGGTCTGATGGATCAATTTACATAGGAGAATTTTATAATGATAATATGAAAGGTTATTGTATTATTCATTATAATAATGATACAATGTATCAAGGTCAAATTGATATAGGGAGAAAAAATGGTTATGGTGAATTTACTTGGGGAATTGGACAAAAATATATTGGATATTATAAAGATGATTTAAAAGATGGTTTTGGAATATTTATTTCAAATATTAAACCTTTAAATGTTTATATTGGATTTTGGAAAGAGGGAAAATTTGATGGAATTGGAATGACAATTATTAATAATCAACAAAAATGTGGGATTTATAAAAATGGAAAATTAATTGAAAAATTATTGGGAAGTTGGGCATTTAAAGATTTTATATATAATCCTCATTTGAAAGAAAGTTCTTCAATGATTAGAACTTCAAGTATATTATCTTTAATGACTTTAAAAAGAACTAGTAACAAATTCTCTCCTATTAAAAGAAATTATTCTAAAGGAAAATCTAGAAAACAAAGTTCAAAAAATGATAATAGAAAAATAATGAATGAATTAAATGCTAATGAAGCTTTTGTAACTTTTATGATGCAAAATACTGATTTTATAAAAAGATTTATTTATGATAAATATATTAAAGATTATTTAGGAGAAAGTAATTTGAAAAGACCTGTTAGTAATTTATTAATGTAAATAATGCAAAATATTTATTTATTTTTTAATAAGCTAATCTAAAATTATTTTTATTTTAATTATATATATATAAATATATAATTTTTATATTATATATTTAAAATTTTAAATAGTTATTTTACAAATTTTTATTTTTAAGTCTTAAAAATTCTTTAAA
>JAEEGF010849470.1_pt1 | contig 11123 bp, 1 predicted proteins | sample 9134171 | NCBI WGS metagenome assembly JAEEGF01 (sample SAMN16246542, study PRJNA631951) | gut metagenome | biome: gut microbiome; feature: rumen; material: AP-attached | host: Bos | place: Iran: Karaj | collected 2018-10
GAGGAGATAGCCGTCGTTGGCGACAGGCTCTACACCGACAAGGCCATCGCCGACAACGCTGGCGTCGACTTCGTGTGCGTGCTCTCCGGCGAGACCACGCTCGAGGATCTTGCGGCCTACAATGGCACGCCGCCAGCCATAGTGGTTGAGACCTTCGACAAAGTGCAGTGAAAGCTGCAAATTCTACCTGCTTGCAGAAGGGGCGCCGATTATGTTATCATATAGTCGTCCCGGGGATGGTTGGTTCCTGGGTGACAACCCCTTTTCCACGATTCATCTTGAAATGACAGGAGAATGAGCATGAAAACAGGAGTGAAGGCCGCAATCGCCATTGCGGCAGGCGTTGGCATTGCGTTCGGAGCGCATGCCGGCACGGTGTGCGTGGCGGAGCAGACGGAGACGTCCGTCACGCTAGCGATAAATGACAACCTCGAACAGGAGCTGTACATCGCGTACGGCACGACTGACGGCGGCGAGGACAAGTACGCATGGGACTCGTTCGAGAAGGTCGCCGACATCGCCTTCGGCCAGACCTCCTACACGTACGAAGTCCCGTCCGCTCTTCGCGACGGACGCCCCATGCGCTTCTTCCTCCTGCAGAAGTTCGGCGTCGACATGGCGAAGGAGCTCACGTCCATCACCTCCACCGGCGCGCAGTGGATCAACACCGGCACTGCCGCAGCGAACAACTGGAGCATGGACTTCCGCTTCAGAACCGGCGCCTCCCTGCCCAACGACACGACCTTCTTCGGCCAGAGCTGGGGCGGCAACCAGTATCTGTTCATCCTGCAGAACGACAGCGGCACCAAGTTCAGGTTCTACGGTGCCTCTCCACAGACGGTCAGCACGCCACAGGCGAACACTGACTACCGGCTTGTGATCGACCCTGCAAGCATGCTCACGATCACGGGCGGCGGCTCGGAGACGCGCAAGTCGGTCAACCGTTCCGTGTCTGGCAACGTGTTCGGAATCTTCGGAGACACGGGCGGCAACCATCGCGGCTCCTGGACGTTCTACAGCATGAAGATCGGCTCTGGCGTCACGAAGGTGCGCGACTTCATACCCGCGGTCAACGCGGATGGCGACATCGGCCTCTACGACCAGGTGAACAACGTCTTCTACAAAAACCAGATGACGACGCCGTTCGTCGCCGGCGAGGAGCGTCCGGCGGACCGCTTCGGACGCGTCACCGGCACGACACCCGCGGTCCGCTTCCGCCGCGCCCTCTACATCGCCTCTGCAACGGCCGACGCCGTGACGCTCTCCTTCTCCAATCCCGACGGCGCCGCCTACAAGCTCTACGTCGGCTACGGCGCGGCGGACTGCGAGAGCCGCAAGAACGCCTGGGACAACTTCGAGGAGATCGCCACCATCGCCGCCGACGCGACGACATACGAGTACACGCTTCCCGCCGCGCTCAAGGCGGACGGCGTGTTCTACCGCTTCTTCCTCGTCAAGACGGACAATCTTCCCTACGCCTCGGAAATCGCCTCCATCACCTCCACCGGCGCGCAGACGGTGCGCCTGGGCTATGTGCCCGGCACTGAGACGACCGTCGACTTCCGCTGCGGCGGCGTGACCTACGAAAACCAGAAGACGTTCTTCGGGCAGGGATGGGCCGGCAGCTGCTACCTATTCAACATGCAGTCCGACTCCTTCCGCTTCCACGGATCTGGCAAGATCTTCGACGGCATCGTGCCTGCCGCGAACACCGACTACAGATGCCGCATCATGACGAACGGCAAATGCGTGCTCGACAATGGAGCGACAACGTCCGTCATAAACGAGAGCCTGCAGTCGTATCCCTACTCCGAGCTCTGCGTGTTCGCATCGTACGGCTGCGGGTATCCCGCGAAGTTCCGCTTCGACTCCATGACCGTGATCGACGGCGGCATGGTGGTGCGTGACCTCGTGCCGGTACAGACCGCGGCCGGGAAGGGCGCACTCTTCGACCGCGTGAGCGGCACGGTGTTCGAGAATCCCTCGGGCACGGACTTCACCAAGGGCGCGGCCGCCGCGCGCCAGGGCTGGGTGGTCGCGATGACCGAACCCGCCACGCCTGCGGCGACGCTTGAGCGAATCACGCTCGGCGCAGACACCGACTGGTCCGCCATCGAGGGCCGCCTCCTCGCGGGCGCGACCGTCAATCTCAACGGATACGAGCTGCACATCGCCGACTACGTTGCGTTCTCCTCCAAGGGCGTCACCTTCGACGGAACGGGAAGCATCCGCCTGAGCGTTGCAGAAAACAAGACGCTCACCCTGGCCTCCTCTGACAAGCTCGTCTTCTCCGGGAGGCTTGTAAAGGACGGTCCCGGCACGCTCGTCATCGCAAGCCCGATGTCGTATCTCAGCGGCGTAACGGTCGAAGCGGGCATCCTGAAGTACGGTGCGCAGTCGGTGTTCGGAAACAACGGCATGACCGTGGAGGTGAAGGACGGCGCCGCTTTCGACGCGGGGGGCAATGGCAACGGCAACGCCGTGCGCTACAAGATCGCCGGAACGGGTCCTGACGGCAAAGGCGCGCTGCGCAACACCGGCGGCGACGTGACGAACGGCTCCGCGCAGATGTACGGCCTGGAGCTGACGGCCGACGCGACGGTCACAGGCAACTCGCAGGGCTTCATCGGGCCCAGCTACGCGGCGACAACGCTCGCGCTGAACGGGCACACCCTCACGCTCGACATGAACTCCGGCAAGTCGTTCTGGTTCTGCAACACCTCGAGCAGCACGCCCGGCACAGTGTACGTGAAAAGCGGCAACGCCTACTTCCACAGAACCGCAGTGAACATCTCCACCGTCGACTTCGTGATCGACGGCGCGGCGGCGAAATTCCAGATCCCCACCGGAACGGTTGCGAATCCCTCCACGGTCAAGTCCGTGACGGTACTGAACGGCGGCGTGCTGGAGGAGGGCTACCAGGCCTCGAAGATGCAGCGGCTCGTCATCCTCGACGGCGGCTACGTGGGGGGGCAGAGCGACGTCAGGTGGGTATACGTCGCCAACGAGGTAGTGGTGTCCAACGAGACGACGGACGTGACGATCCATCCGCCCATCGCCGCCAACGGCACTTACGCGAAGCTGCTGAAGTACGGCGCGGGCACGTTCTACATCAAGAACAACCACACCGACCAGCAGATGAACTCCGGCGTGGAGATCTTCGGCGGCACGGTGGTGATGGACTCCACCGCCTCCACCCTCAAGCCCGAGATTGCGATCGCCTCCGCCGCGGTTCCAGTGACGATCCACGCCGGCGGCACGCTCGACATGCGCCTCTGCACGAGCGCGCCGTTCAAGGTCACAAAGGTGACGATCGACGAGGGCGGCACGCTTCTACACACAGCAGACAACAAGCTCAGCATCGCCGGCGCGGCGACGTATGAGAAGCCGATGCCGTTCGGCACGTTCACGGGTTCGCTCGACATTGCGGCGGTGGTGACGTTCGACCTTACTGAGCTCTATGCAGGCGCCTCCGCGCCTGCGGCTGGCACGGACGTGACGCTTCTCACGGCAGGCTCGGTCAACCACGCGAACGGCGGCGGAGTGGTGGTGACGGGCTGCCCGTACGATTACTATGTGACGTTCGAGGCTGACCGCGTGGTCCTGCACACGCTCACCTCGCCCATCTCCGCGCACAGCCCGATCAAGATCTGGAACGTGGGCGGATCGCTTGTGTACGGCGCGAACGGCAACTGCTACCGCGCATCGCTTGGAGAGGCCCTCAAGCAGGCGGGCTGGAACGTGCAGATGACGGGTTGGCGTACGGCGAACGCAAGCCAGCTCTGCGCGGGCAACGAGGCGTGGAAGCGCCATGCTGGCGTTGTTGACCTCGCGCTCAAGACTTCCGCCACGCGCGCGGGTTTGCTAGAAGGCCTCGAGACGTACTGCGCGGCGGCGAACGAGCCCGACTTCACGGTTCTTCTCTGCGGCGACACGGACGTCGCCGACGGCGTGGCGGACGACAAGGTGCTCGCCAACTACAAGGCCGCAGTGACGCGCATCAAGGCCGCTCTGCCGATGACCACCGTCATCGCCTGCACGATCCCTGGCGGATCGGACGGCCTCAACGCTGCGATCATCGACTGGTGCGCGACGGTGGACGGCGTCGAGGCCGTTGACGTCTACGGCATGATCACCACGGCGCAGACGCCGCAGGAGTGCGACGCAGTTGCCGCCGCGATCAAGGCGAAGCTCGTGACGCTCGCCACGGCGGACGGCAAGATCAATCCTTCCACCTGGACGCGTCCCACGGTGACGCTCGGCGCCGAGAACAACGTGCCCGCCGAGTACCTCGCCGGCTTCACGCGCGTGAGGTCAATCGAGCCTACGGACACGACGGCCTACGCGCAGAACCTCTACACGATTCCCTACGCATATGCTCCGCCGATGAAGGAGACGGGGATCCTCAAGGCGGGCTACTACATCGAGCTTGTCCGCGCCGACACGGGCGCCCTCCAGGCGTTGTGGATCGACATGGACGCGCCAGGCTCCAACTGGGCCGACGTGGCGCTTCCTGTGACCACCGCCCAGAAGAAGCAGAAGACCGTGACGAAGCTCCACGTGTGGAGCAACTTCGGCGGCGTGCAGCAGATTCCGGCGTCCGACGACTCGGTCGAGGGCTATATCGAATTCAACTGCAACAACTACGGCGGAACGGACAGGACCGGCGATGCGATCGCCGAGCCGTGGAGCGGCAATGTGATCGGCTTCAACGACACGTTCGACACGGGTGGCACCTTCGCGTGCTTCCAGCTTATGAGGAAGTTCTCGGAGGCGGATGCATTCCCGGCTGCGGAGATCCTCTTCGCCTACAACCGCTGGGGCGGTGCCGATTCCTGCGCCATCGGCATGGGCACGCTCGCGAACTACGGCAACCATGGCCAGACCACGAAGACGCTCGACTGGACGTTCCTCGACAAGACGGGCAGCGCCGACATGGCGAACATCTCCGGCGCGGCGTACTCGTTCGTGCGCATCGACTTCTGGGTGAAGTACGACGAGGCGCCCACGCGCGAGAGCATGGCCAAATTCATCTGGACGGGCGCGACTGACTCGACGTTCGCCACCGTCGGCAACTGGGCGAAGGACGAGACCGTGGCGACTTCGCTCGCCAACGGCAGCATACTCCTTCCGGAGAACGAGAACCCGACGTTCGCGTACGTTGGCTGGGATCCCGTCAATCTCTCTTCGACCACCTTCATGGTTGACGGCACGGCCACATTCCCGGAGGTGGGCGGCTTCTACTTCGCCGGGCTTGACATGGGCCAGACGGGCAAGCTCGTGTACGATCCCGTGAAGTTCTCCATGCGCCTCGTCGCGGCGCCGATCTTCGCATCGGGCGCGAAGATCGCGCTCACGCCGAACTACGCTTCCGCGACGAAGGGGCGCTTCCTCCTGATGACTTGGGACAACGGCAGCCTCGACATGGACGCCGCCGCGCTCAACGCGCTCTTCGACACCTCAAGTGCGGACGGCGCAGACGTGAAGGTGTGGGCCGAGAACCTTGAGCATGGCGGCCGCCTCTGGCTCGACCTCGACTACGCCGCCCCGAAGAAGCGAGTGAACGTGCTCTGCACCGGCGACTCCATCACGCAGGGCAGCGACTCCACCTATGGCAACTGGCGCGTGTTCCTGATGAAGCGCCTTGCCGCGGCGGGCTACGCTCCTGTCGCCAAGGGCCACTGGAAGGTCGAGAGCAACGACATCTGCGGCGCGGTCATGCCCGAGGAGTGGGTGTGGCACTCCGGCATAAGCGGGCAGCGGCTCGTCACGAAGGGCGGCGGCGGCACGATCGACGCCATCGAGGCAATGCTGGACTGCGCGGGCGACGTCGACTTCGTGCTCGCGAAGATCTGCACGAACGACATCAACTCCAATGGCTCCACCGCAGAGGAGCTCTTCCCCGTGTGGACCAACCTCGTGTGGAAGACGCTGAGCCAGAAGCCGCACGCGAAGTTCATCGCAGGCGCGGTCGTGGACATCGCGTACGACGCGGCGAAGGACGCGAAGGTGGTCGCCTACAACACGGCGATGAAGAACGCGATCGAGGGCGGCATGTTCCCCGCGAAGCGCGCCTACTTCGCCGACCTCTACACGCCCTGCTACCGCTACGACGCTGGCGGCAACTACATCACCGGCAGCTTCTACGCGAACAACAACCTTCATCCCGACTGGCCGGGCGAGGACAAGATGGCCGCCACGTACTGCGCGGCCATCGAGGCGGCGATTGCTGACGATCCCGACTTTGAGCCAGGTTCGGCCGACACGGGCGTTCCCACGACGAGCGGCATAGAGAACAACGTGCCAGCCGAATACCTCGCCGGCATGACGCGCGCCCGCGTCTTTGACATCGCGGCCAATCGCGGCCAGAACCTTGCGGGGCTTGGATACGTGCCGTATTCGTTCGAAGACGCAGCCGCTCCCGCGGCCAACCTCTCGCGCGTGGGCTACTACATCGAGCTTAAGCGCAGGAACGACGCGCAGAGCGACTTCCACGGGCTCACGCGCTGGATGTGGGTGTCGATGGACGCCTTCGGCAGCCGCACAATCGACGACGTGGCCATTCCGCTCACGACGATCAGCCACTGCGTTGTCTCGCGCCTGCGTGTGAAGACCAACATGCCCGGAATCGAATCGACCTCGGCGGACGAGAACAACGTGCGCGGCTGGGTTGAGTTCTGGCCCAGCCAGTACAACACAAGCGTCAGCGGCGATCCTTCGGCGCCTGCGAAGTCCTATGGATGCGACTGGAACGACATCCGCTCCGACAACATGAGCGGCTACGGCTGCATGCAGGTGCACCGCTTCACTCCAGGCGAGAGGAATGCCGCGCAGGTGATGTTCTGCTTCAACCGCTGGACGGCCACCGACGCGAACTACGAGATCGGCCTCGGCAACTTCTCGCATCAGCGCCTTGGCTCGATTGACTGGACGTGGAGCGGCGACTCGGGCAAGGGCGTGCTCGACACGATGACCGCCGCCGCGTACGAGGTGGCCAGAATCGAAATCTGGACGGCAGGCGTGCCGGCGAACGCGGCGTACGTGCGCGTCGACGAGGTTGTGCCGGGTGGCTCCGGAACGGCGACCGTGATGGGCACCGTGGAGAACTTCGGCGAAGGGGCGACATCCGCCACGCTCACGCTCGAGTGGTCCACCGATCCCGCTTTCGCGACGGTTGCGGGCTCCGCGAGCGTAGGCGAGGTGACGGAACCCGGTTCAGTGAGCGCAACGGCCACGGGCCTTGCCGCGGGGCAGACCTGGTACTTCCGCTTCACGAGCGTGAACAGCGAGAACGTTGTCGCGGCGAGCGATGCGTTCGATCTGAACGATGTGGTGTGGAGACCGCAGACGACGTCCGACCTCTGGACATCCGTCGCGTGGCAGAAGAACGGCGCAGGAGAGCACGTGGCGTTTAATCCTGCCTGGACGGCGTTCTTCGACGGCAACGAGCCCACGAAGGTCGCGTCCGTGCAGGTGCCGGAGGGCGTACAGGCCCAGCAGGTGGTGGTTGACGCGTCGCAGGACTACACGTTCTCCGGGGCGGGCTCCATCGGCTCCAGGCGGCTCGTGAAGGGCGGTTCCGGCACGCTCACCCTTGATTCTGCCGTGCTTGCGGACACGCCCGACGTCGAAGTCCGGGGCGGCGTCGTAAAGGTCGGCGACAACGCGGTGAAGGGCGCGGTTGGCGGAGACGTTGGCACGGTCACGGTGAAGAGCGGCGCGCAGTTCGACGTGAACTACATCGACACGGCGAGCGGCAAAGACCGTGCGCGCGCGTCGATCACGAACAAGAAGAAGTTCGTGATCGAGGGCGAAGGCCCCGACGGAAAGGGCGCCATAACGTCTTCCAGGGCGAACACCTACTGGAGCAATCCGCTTGGAATCATTGAGATGACAGGCAACGCCACGATCGGCGGCCAGGGACGTCTCGACCTTCGCGGCAGTTCGAGCGCCAACGCGGTGATTGGTCCGAGCGACGCCACTCTCACGGTGAAGGTCAGCCCTACCGAAGACTACGGCCTGTACCTTGAAGGCGGCAAGATCGACGTCGGCAAGGTCGTCGTGGCCGAAGAAGGAAAGCTTGGCTCCGGCGGAGGCAGCAACGTGTTCAACGTTCCGGACGGCATCGACCTCTACGGCCTCTTGAGGTTCTACAACGGCGATTCCTCCTGGAACACGGGCGGCATCCGCGCATACGGCACAAGCGCGCGCATAGGCAACAACAACGGCACGGCGTATCTGCGCACTCCGCTCACGGTGGAATCGGGCGCAAAGCTCACGATGGACGGCAGCGCCACGACGCGCTACAACGGCGTTGTCTCCAACAAGGGCGACATTGTGGTGAAGAGCGGCACGCACACCTTCGAGGGCGGAATGGACAGCGGCAGCGGCTCGAGCATCTCGATGACCGGCGGCACGATCTACCTCTCCGGCGCGGGTGACTACGGCGACGGCGAATACAACGTGTCGCTTTCGGGCGGAAGCTCGCTTGTGCTTGGCGTGAACAACACCGGCGCTGCGATGCCCGGCTTCGGGAAGAACCAGCTCTCCGTCACGGTGAGCGCGCACACGGGCACGGTGTACTTCCACCCGGCGACTTCGGCGTCCATTGACGGACTCACGATCAGCGGCAAGGTGAGCAAGTTCTTCTCGCAGGGCCCGAACTCCTCCGGCATCGGGGCGGGTCCGATCGTAGACATCCAGGCGAACGACCTCGTGTTCTCGGCGGACAACTTCGAGATCGGCAACAGCAACGGGCGCGGCGAGCTCACCATCAAGGGCTCGGGTTCGCACGTCTCCGTGAAGGGCGTCTACAGCTGCTGGCGCGGCGCGCAGTACTATCCCGGCTCGCTGACGTTCAAGGACGGCCTCCTCGAGGTCGGTTCGGACGGCATCAGGGAGGCGTGGGCGCAGCCGATGCGCACCGTCTTCAACATGGAGAGCGGCACGCTTCGCGCAACCGACAACTTCTTGATCGGCAAGGCCGGCATGACCGCGTCCTTCGGCAGCCCGAAGAAGGGCGGCGCCGTCACGCTGGACCTGAACGGCAAGACTGTCAAGTGGGGCACGGGCCTCACGGGCGCGAGCGACGTGACGCTCAAGGGCCCGGGCTCCTTCGCGCTGGACCGTCCCGGCATTCAGGGCATTCCCACCGGCAAGTGGACGGTCGACACCACGGGCGCGGTCGATTTCAGAAACGCGGCCGGATTCGCGGGCGGACTTTCGCTCGCTGAGAACGCGAACGTCACCCTCGACATCGCAGGAACGAACATGGTCGAGTTCCTGGCCTGGACGTGGCACGACAACGCATGGAACGTGCTGAAGCCGTACTTCGAGGCCGGCCAGCCCGTAGTTCCCTTCGTGGCGACGTCGCTCACTTACATCAACCGTGCATCGTCGCAGATCACAGACGTGAAGTACGGCAACGGTTCCGGCTTCAACTATCTGGGCGAGTTCTACGTGAGCGCCGAGCAGGCGGGAACGTGGTACTTCAGCCACAACGGCCTCACCCACAACGGCCTGCAGATCGACACGACGGAGCTTGACAGGGCCGGAAAGAACACCACCACCGAGAAGAGCATCTCGCTCACGGAAGGCTGGCACAAGTTCCTGATCTCCCTGTATGCCGATGCGGCGAATCCGACGATCGGCCCGAGGAGCGGAACGGAGTCATATATGTTCAAGGCGCCGGGCGATGGAGCGTACCGTCCCTTCGACACCACCACCGTGCCGATGCGCATGCGTTCGGAGGCGACCGCGCGCACGAGCGTGAGGTGGCGCAAGTACATGAGCTACGGCGACAGCGCCTCTGTGTACGCCGACGCCGACGAAAGCAACTACGCAACGCTTGATACCGTGACCAACTCGCTGCAGGTCATCCATCAGAAATTCTCAACCGGTGTGAACGCTCCACTCGGCGGTGCGTCCGCCCGGTTCGACGGCTACTTCAAGGTTGCGCCGGAGCAGGAGGGTGTCTGGACGTTCAATGCGAAGTTTGACGACCGCATCGCGCTATCTGTCGATGGACGCCGCCTCTTTGCTGGCAACACTGGCACTGCCAGCATAACGCTCGGCGCCGGCTGGCATAAGTTCGATATCCGCACTGGCGACACGACGCCATCTGGAAACACGACATACGGTACGGGCGGCGGACTTACCGATTCCGTCGGCAATACGGTTGCGCTTGAATTCAATGTCAACGGTGGTGCCTATTTCGCCTTCGACGAGCGCTATCTCCCGATCGCCTACACGCCCGGCGATGCGCAGAAGTTCGAGCAGTCCGGCCTGGGCGGAGTTACCGAGCTCGCCGCGGGATCGACCCTGTTGAACGCGCCGCGCGAGGGCGGCTGGTGCCCGATCTACGGAACGCTCAAGGGCGCAGGCACGCTCTCTGGTCCGTTCCGCTTCATCGGCGATGACAACTGCTGGGAGATCTCCGGCAGCCCGGCCAGAATCACGCCAGAGAAGACGGTCTCGTTCGAGAATGCGTCTGCCGACGCCCTTGCGGGACTCAAGCGCATTGACGTAACGTTCAGCGCTGCGCCGAAGCGCGCCAGGTACGAGCTAGGACCGGCGCTTGGTGTCACGTCAGAGACGGTGCAGAACATTGCGCTTAACGTGACTGACGCCGCTGGCGCGGACTACAAGGACGACTTCGCCCTTGAAGTCAAAGACGCGAAGCTTGTTCTGCGCAACGCGCATCCCGGCGGCATGGTCATCCTCTTCCGCTAGCAGTCGTAGCGTATTTGCCAATGGCAGGGACGGTTCCCAAACCGTCTGCATTGCGGACGCGCCATGGGCGCGTCCTTACCGTTCTTGCCGCAACTTTTCGGATTGTGGATATTAGAGTACAGCCTCTATAAGGTTCATTCTATGACGTTCATTCTTGCCCTGTGAAGCGAAATAGGGTATAATATGAATAATTTTTCAACCCGATTGTTGCAGAAAAAAGGAGTTCATGATGTATAAGTCGTCTGGATGGCTTTTCATGTCCATTTTGGCGGGGGCGTGCTGCGTTGCGGCCTGGGGAGGTCCGGTCGAGCAGCAGGCGCCCGCGAGTGCGTACGCGTCGCCCGAGTTCCTCGCGGCGACTGCGGACGGCCAGAGCGTGTTCGCCACTTGCG
>JAEEGF011851462.1_pt1 | contig 11123 bp, 10 predicted proteins | sample 9134171 | NCBI WGS metagenome assembly JAEEGF01 (sample SAMN16246542, study PRJNA631951) | gut metagenome | biome: gut microbiome; feature: rumen; material: AP-attached | host: Bos | place: Iran: Karaj | collected 2018-10
TAAGTTATATGGTATATATATGGGTAAGATACCTTTTTTAAAAATAACTGTCACAACTGTCATCTGTCACAAATGTGAATTATGTTTCATCTAAAAAGCTGTAATACAATGAGATACGATATCATTAAACCCTCTGAGCCTAAAATGCCGAAGCTCGGAAAAGGCACAAAATGCATTAAAATGCTCCTCTCACAGGCCTCAAAAGACATGCGTTAGCCCCTTGCTCCGATGTTTTCCCCTACGATTGTGATATATTTAGTGCTTCGGAAAAATAGCACTTTTACCTCATTTGGAAGGTGTTTAGAGGCCAAATGGCTATGCTCGTTGCAGAAAGTGGGGGTAACAAAGGACATTTGTTACATATAATGGGCACTAAATGACAAAACAAACTGATTTATTCAGCCACGGGTTCTTCCGGTTCGACAGGCTCGGTTGGTTCGGCCTCTTTCTTTGTTTCCTTTTTCTTGGACTTGGAGGTAGTTTTCTCTTGTTCGGGTGCAGCTTCGGGACTTGATTCCTCTTGCTCGCTACCTGCCTTGGTGTCGCGCTGACGACGGGCAGATGCAACTGGACCTTCTTCCTTTTTAGCCTCCTTTTCCATCTTCTTGCGCGTCTTTTCTGCCTCGCGCTTTATCCGCTCCTCTTCTTTCTTCTTGGCAGCCTCCTCTTTGGCCTTTTTCTTTGCCTCTTCTTTCTCTAGTTTTTGCTTTTCCTTCAGACGGTCCTCGTAGTACTTATTGCGCTCTTTCTGCAATTGCAGGGCCTGCTTGTTGCTCATACGTTTGTCGGCAACTGGAGGCGGAGTCTTTTCGGGCTTTGAGGGCTTGACGGAGTTATCGGAGTTATCAGAGTTTTCGGAATCATCGGAAATATCTGAGCTGTCGGAGTTATCAGAGTTTGCGGTGTTTTCAGGGTTATCGGTCTTGTCGGACTTCTTCCTGTTCTTCGATCTAGAAGATGTCTTTTCTTCCTTGGCCTTTGGTTCTACGGCCTCTTCCTTGGCTTTTGCCTCCTTCGCCGTTGTTGTTTCTTCTACGGATTCTTCTTTCTTTTTACTGGAGTTACGTTCCTTCCTTACAGAAACTTTGGCATTCTGTTGAGCATCAGGCTTTTCCTGTACTGAAGATGTCTCAGGCGTTTGTTCCTTTTTTGCATTGTCCGCTCTACTCCGTCGGCTGTTGGTGGTCTTCGTTTCCTTTGCCTTAGTCTCTTCCTTGGCAGTAGCCTTAGGTGTTGCAGGCTCTGTCTTTGCCTTAGGCTCAACCTTCTTTGGTTCTGCTTTGGGAGTCTCTTTAGCCTTAGGTTCAGGCTTCTTCTCTACAACCTTAGGCTCAGTCTTTCTTATATCTTCCTTCTTAGGCTCAACCACGGGTTCTTGCGCCTTGGCAAACTGACTGATATAGGTGCGCTGCACGGGTTTCGGCGTGAAGTCTTTGCCACGTTTCTTAGCATCGCGAGCCCTTTCCTTGTTCTGCTGGATCGTAGTTCGCGCGCGTTCCAGTTCTGATTGCAGACGACGCAAGTCGCGTTCTTGATCGCGCAGGAGGGTACGAGTGTCTTTTGCCTTGTTCTTTACGGCCTGAATATCGTCCTTAATGTTTTGCACGACTTCCTCAGGCGTCTGAGCACAAAGCTCATTGAACATTGAGCATTGAATATTGAATATTAGTAGAAGGAATACTAAACGTTTCATATTATATATTATTAACGGACCCTCTCCTTACCTTATATCCTCTCCCTTCGCTCGGCCTTTAGGACGCTTACGGACTCGGCCTTGGACGCTTGCGTAGAGCAACGGAGCAAGAAAGGGCGAAACTTATTCTTTCCCTTAGGGAAGGTTTGGATGGGTCTACTTACTTAACGATTAAGGGATGCTGAATATTGCGTGCGTAGGTCTGTAATTGTGCTTCCCACACTTGCTGATTAGGCACGTCGTACTTGCTCCAGGCGCTTCCAGCATAATATGTGAAAGGCTGTCCGGCACGATAAGACGTAATGCCCACAACATGACCTACTGCCCCACTCTTCTTTTCTGGCATAGGCAGATAGCGGAGCGACTTCATCTTCTCCGTGAAGAGCAGACCGATGTAAAGTTGTCCGTTCTGGCCTTGAGGTGTGTCGAGGGCATCGGCATAGGTCACGTACCCACCCTTCTGATTAATTACGTAGGCCTTGGGTTGACTCTCATGAACGGCAATGCCGGCACAAAGTGATTTCCCGTTTATCTTTCCGTTATCGTCGGCTTCGTAAGTAACCTGTACCTTAGCCAGATGAGTGCCTTTGTCCTGACTGATGAGCCGGGATTCGCGTACACCGTCGCGCTCGTACATTTGCTGTCGAACAGTAAAGCGAAGAGGTCCGTTATCGAGTATTTCTGCCTTCTCATACACGTCGGGAAGCAACAGTTTGTCGCCGTCCATCAAGGCAGGCGCACCAGCACCAAGCGTTGCACCAACAGTATAAGCATCCATACCCTGACCCTTGTCGCGATGATAGGTGTACAAGTCACGATGGATTTGAGCCCATTCGCCTCCGCGTCCCTGTTTCTTCAGGCGTTCGTTCACGCCATAGCTGGTGAGTTCGTTGTGGTAGAGCTGGTCTTGTATGGGATAGGTCACATTCTTGGCGAAGGTGTCGAAACCACTTACGCCTTTGTTGTGCATCTTAGGACCATAGAAGCGCCAAGCATTCTTGTCATTTTCCCAAGTCAAGTCGTCCTCACGATTGGGATAAATGCGTCCGTTCACGTCCAGACGATAGACTTTTGGTTCACCTGTAACCAAGGTAAATGTCGCTGACGAACGAGGAGCAAGGAAGACTTGGATAAGCAGTTTGCCGTCGCTGGTGATCTGATAGGGCTGTTCCACTGCATCGCCGTCAAGCACGATGAACTGGCGTCCGCCGCCTATCTGCAACTTATCGAAGACCTGCTGGGCATCTACTTCAACTACATCCTGACGATTGTCGTCTGTTGGGTTCTCAACGGTAATGGTTGTCCTGCGAGATTGAGGAGCAATCTGTGGAGCGCCGGGCTTCACACCGTGTGAGCAAGTCTCATCGAGATAGCGCACTCGTTCGCAAGCGGCAAGCAACCAAGCGCCTGTGCCGAAGGGGGCTTGCGAGTGACTGTCGACAATCTTTGTGGGGTCCGGTTTCTCGCCAATAGGCTGCACGAAACCTATGCTTCCGTCCGGCTGCAGGGCTTTCGAGCGAAGATAGTTCCAAGCCTTTTCGATGACTGGTCCGTACGTATTCTTATTGAGATAGCCGTGATTGACACCCCACTCCAAACCATAGCAGAAGAAGGCCGTACCACTGGTCTCTGGTCCGGGAGCGTCGCCTTCACACAGCATCGAACGACTCCAGTATCCTTCGGCTTGCTGACAACGAGCCACGCCTTCGGCCAGTTGCTGGAAGCGCTGTACAAAGATATCGCGATTCCTATAATCGCGAGGCATATCGGCAAGCACCTTAGCCAAACCGGCAAGTACCCATCCGTCGCCACGAGCCCAGAAACTCTTGCCTCCGTCACAGGACGTTTTCACCTTTGGCCAGATATATTTTCCATCGCGATAGTACAGCTGTGCCTCGGCATCCCACATCAGGGAATCGCTCCACAGGAAGTTTTCATAGAGTTTGTCGAGATACATCTCATTATTAGTAAGGCGATACATCTTCGTCATCACAGGCATTACCATATAGAGCGCATCGGCCCACCACCAGAACTTGTTGTCTTGCATCTGGCACTCATAGGCCATGACTTCCTTGGCTCGAGCCACCTTGTAGTCGGTAGGCACGAGGTTGTACATGTCTATGTAGGTCTGGAAGCAGATTTGCCAGTCTCCGAAGAGCACGAAATCGTCGCCTTCGCCGTACCACTGGTATTTCCAATTGCGTTTGTCATTCGACTTAGCCCCTTTCCAGTCGTTGTGTCGACACCATTGGTCGCTGTACTGATACCACTGGGCTTTACCCATGAGACGATAGGCTTCCATGTTGCCCGTATAATAGGCAGCGTGGTCCCAGAAAGCACGCTTATTAGGCGCGTTGTGGGCTTGCCAGTAGTCATTAACTTTGTCAATCAAGGACAAGACTTCGCGTGAAGATTCGGCTTGCACGGAGAAGGCACAAGCGAGTGCCAAAAGCAGGCTTATTGCAGTTTTTTTCATAGATTTTGGTTTAGTTCTTTTGCAAAAATACGAATTTATTCTTAATTCTTAATTCTTAATTATCAATTTATTTGTATCTTTGTCCCAAATCTTATTAACCAACTAAAATAATTACGCTATGAAGAAACTGATTATTGTAGCCGCTATGCTCTGCATGGGCGCAAATCTGCTGGCACAAGAAGTAGCCGGTCAGGAGAAGTCTTGCCAGGATTGGGTAAACCAGTTCGAACAGGAAATCGTTACGCTTAAGGCCGATGTTGCAAAGGTGAAGATTGAATCGAAGGCAGATCCGAAGAACAATGAACTCAAGGGTCGTCTGAAGGATAAGCAATTGGCCCTGAAAGCCGCTCAGAACAATCTGAAAGTGGCCAAGAACGGCGTGAAGGAAGAAGCTAAGGCCGACAAGGAAATTGCAAAGGCAAAAGCTCAGGTAGCCAAGCTGCAAAAGCAACAGGACAAGGCAAAGGCCAACGTGCAAAAGGCTGAGCAGGGTGTTGTGAAAGCAGAACAGAAGGTTAATGCCGCCGAACAAAAGGTAGCGAAAGCAGAACAAGGCGTAGCTAAGGCTCAGCAGAAGGTCGACGAGGCTCGTCAGGGCGTGAACAAGGCCAAGGACGATGTGGCAAAGGCTAAGGCCGAAGTGGATAAGGCAAAGGATGTTGCCCAGAAAGCCGAAAGCACAAGCGACGTGAACACCAATGCCATCAAGACTGCCGAAGAAAAGAAGGCTGCTGCCAAGGCCAATATCCTGAAGGGCATTAGCGTTAAGCCTGACGGCACGAGTGGTCGATAAGTAGGTCTTGAGGTTATGAGGTTTTGAGGTTTTAAGGTCATTTGGTTTTGAGGTTAACCTTATAACCTTATAACCTTATAAGTGAAGCGACCTTACAACCTTACAAGCGAAGCGACCTTAAGACCTTATAACCTTATTTAACCTATTGACAAACTCGTAATTCTTTAAGCCCCACCGAGGTGCAACGAGCAAGGAAGCAGGCGAACTGCTGACAAAGCGCTCGAGCACAAGCGTTGGAGGAAGAAGGGAAATGTAGTCGAGCACAAGTTCGATGTACTCATCAACGGATGGCAGGGACCAAGGGGTTTCCTGCCATTCTTCTTCCATCTTAGTTCCTCTGATGATTTGCAGTTGATGGAGTTTGAGTGTGGTTAGAGGCAGTTGTCCGATCAATCTTGCCTGACGCATCAGTTCATCATGGTCTTCGCCAGGCAGACCCAGAATCATGTGTCCACCCACACGAATGCCACGTTCGGCAGTTCGTTGTATGGCACGAACGGAATCAGCAAACGTGTGTCCCCGATTGATGCGCTTCAGCGTTTCGTCATTGGCGCTTTCTATACCATATTCTATTATAAGGAAGGTTCGACGATTGAGTTCAGTCAAATAGTCGAGCAAGGCATCAGGCACGCAGTCGGGTCTTGTGGCAATCACGATTCCAACCACATCCTCTACCCTCAAAGCCTCTTCATAGAGGGCTATGCATTGCTCCACGTCGGCATAAGTGTTCGTGTAGGCCTGAAAATAGGCCAGATACTTCATGTCGGGATACTTGCGGGCAAAGAAACGTTTGCCTTCTTCCAACTGTTCCGTTACGGACTTGGTCGTCTGACAATAGTCGGGATTGAAGGTCTGGTTATTGCAATAGGTGCAACCTCCCCACCCCACTCGTCCGTCACGATTGGGACACGTGAAGCCAGCATTAATCGCTATCTTCTGCACCTTTGCTCCCAGTTGCTCTCGAAGCCAAGTGCCGTAGTCTTTGAACTTAATCATCACGCAAAGATACAAATTTCAATAACCAATAACCAATAACCCATAAACTTTTTCGTAACTTTGTGTAATAATTCGCGTGCTTACGGGTCATAATGTCGTATGAGTGACAGAGAAATCGTAAGAGAAATCATCGATAAGGGGCATAGTAATCGCTTTGCCGACCTCGTGCATAAGTACTCTGGCTTGGTCTATTCCAGAGCGCTGACCATCTGTCATCGCGAGGAGATGGCTTCTGAAATCACCCAGCAGACATTCGTGAAGGCATACGAACAGCTATCTGTGTGGCGAGGACAGGAAATGGGCGCTTGGCTTAGTATCATCGCAACCCATACTGCTCTCCATCTCCTGGAGAAAGAGAAGCGAAGAAGAGGGCGACCAGCCGAAGAAATGCAGAATTTGGCAGATGAAGGATTTGACGAGGAACGAGAGGAGCAAATCAGAATGATGGAGAACGCCATCAGCAGGCTTTCCGAACAAGAGCAAGAACTCATTCAACGCCACTACTATCAGCAAGAGAAAACGGCTGACATCGCCCAGAACATGGGCTTGAGCCAGCAGAATGTGTTGGTGAAACTACATCGGATAAGAGAGAAACTGAAACAGGCCCTTAGGTTCGATGCCTCTCGAACATAGGTTCGAAGCGTCTCGAATATAGGTTCGATGCTCCTCGAGCATAGGTTCTTGCTCCGTTTCTCTACGCAAGCGTAGCTTCGCGTCCGATTACGATGAACGGAAGGCCTAGGGCGAATGACAAAAAGGATTATATATAATATAAATAAGGTATAGAGAATATGGACGACAGACAATTTGACGAAATCATCATGCAGGCAGTAGAGCGCAAGCAGACGCTGGCCGAATTGGACCGAGTCATTATTCATGACGTCAAGCGCAAGGCTCGTCGTGAATGGATTCGTAAGTGGGCTCGTATTGTGGTCTTTTCCTTCGGAATGCCGTTATTGCTGCTCATCTTTGCCGCCGGCATATACTTTGCTTCCACGCAAGGAGACCTGAAGATGTACCGCCTCGTCTTCATCATCCCTTGTGCAACCATCGTGTACTTCGGATGGAAGGGCATAAAAGAATTTTCCATCGAGGAAGTGTAATAATCCGTACGTGCGTCGGTCTTTAGAATGAACGACGTTCAGAGACAAAATGAATTAAAACAGTATTAACAATTAAATATTTTGAGTTATGATGCATGATACAGCGCTTTTAATCCCAATCTTCGCAGTTGTGCTAAGTCTTTCAATTCCCATTGTAGCCATAATTGCAGGAATCATAAGCCATGTGAAGAAGAACAACAACGACCGCGAAATCCGCCGACTTATCATTGAGAATCATGTCGACAAAGAAACGGCTAAGTATCTCGTGGAAGAGCCCGAGAAGAAACAAGGAAGCAATCCCTACCCTGCCCTCCGTTGGGGATGTGTGCTCATAGGTTTGGGTTTGGGTGCTTTGATTAATTTCGCACTCAATCTCGATGCCAAGCACGACATCTACTTCTGGATTCTGCTTGCCTTCGGATGCGGACTTGGCCTGCTCGTTTCCTTCCTCATCGAGTATAAGTTACAGAAACGTGCCGGCAATGAACAACCTAACGACGTGGAATAAAGAAAAGCGTACGTACTTTAAGGTTAAACATAGAATCTACAGAGTGCTCACCCCCTCGTTGCCTGAGATAGGTAGCGAGGGTTTTTGGTCGTTTCAATTTTATATCGTATATTTGCATGCAGAATCAATAATATAAAGTCATGAAACGATTAACACTTTTTCTCATCTTCTCATTCTCTCATTTCCTCATTTTCAACAACTTTGCCGCCAACATCGACCTGAAGGATCTCTGTTCAGGCAAATATTCGGCAAAGCGCATCTATGGCGTACATCCACTCAACGATGGCGAACGCTATTCACAACTGAGTCAAGACTCGAAACAAATCGTTGCCTATTCCTTCAAGACTGGAGAAAAGGAAAGCACACTTTTCGATGTGGCTCAAACACGAGGGAAAGTAAAGCTGGATCGCATAGACGGGTACATCATGTCGCCCGATGAAAAGAACATCCTCATCCAGACGCAGACTCAAAGCATCTATCGCCGTTCAAAGACTGCTGTATATTATATATATAGTATGGTAAACCGCACGCTTACTCCGCTATCGGACGGAGGTCCGCAGGAGTGTCCTGTCTGGAGTCCCGACGGTTACATGGTGGCCTTCGTGCGCGACAACAATATCTTCCTCGTGAAGCTCCTGTTCAATAACAGCGAGAGCCAAGTGACAAAGGACGGCAAGTTTAATCACATCATCAACGGAAAGCCTGACTGGGTGAACGAGGAAGAGTTCGTGACGGACAGAAGCCTTACGTTCAATGCCGACAACACCATGCTTTGCTGGATTCGTTATGACGAGACGGATGTCCCCACGTTTAGCTTCCCTTGGTACAAGGGCATGAATCCTGAAAAAAAGGAATACCTCACCTACCCCGGCAGTTATGAGTACAAATACCCGATGGCTGGCGAGCAAAACAGCCGTGTAAGCGTGCTCTCCTTCGACATCAAGAGTCACCAGACACGCACTCTGCAGGTTCCTCTCGACAAAGACGGATACATACCACGTATCTTCCCTACGAGTGACGCATCAAAGCTGGCCGTCATCACGCTTAATCGCCACCAAGACCGCATGGACATCTATATGGCCAATCCTCGCAGCACGGAGGCACGACTTGCCGTTCGCGATGAAGTGAAGCACTACATAGGCGAAAACGCCTACAACCAGATGCTTTTCATCGATGGAGGATTCATCCTTTGTAGTGAGCGCGATGGCTGGAATCACATCTATCACTATGACCTTAACGGCAACCTGAAAAAGCAAGTGACCAGCGGTAACTATGCAGTCACGGACTTTTATGGTTATGACGATAAGACGGGAAGCTATTTCTATGCTTCGACGCAGGAAGGCGTAACGCGAAGAGCCATATATAAGACGGACGTCAAAGGCAAGGTCGTGAAGATTTCCTTTAAGCCTGGCACTAACAGCGCCGTTTTCAGCAAGTCGATGAAGTATTTCATGAATGTCTACAGCAACATTTCCACGCCTCCTGTTACCACACTTTGTGATCAGTCGGGTCGGACCTTGAAGACACTCATAGATAATAAGGAACTCGTCGACAAACTAGCTGGCTTGAACTTGGGTCAGCGTGAGTTCTTCTCCTTCCGCACGTCCAACGGCACAGAACTTAATGGCTATATGGTTCGACCTGCCGACTTCAAGCCCTCGAACCGTTATCCTGTCATTCTCTTCCAATATAGCGGATCTGGTAGTCAACAGGTGCTCGACAGCTGGAATGCAGGTAACATGGGCGGTTGCCTCTATGAGCAATACCTGGCACAAAAGGGCTTCATCAGCGTGTGCGTAGATGGACGAGGCACTGGTGGCAGAGGTGCTGACTTCGAAAAGCAGACCTACCTGAAGCTGGGTCAAATGGAGGCGCAAGATCAAGTTGAGACCGCGCTCTATATGGCTTCCCACTCTTATGTCGACAAAAATCGCATAGGCATCTGGGGATGGTCGTATGGTGGTTTCTGCACCCTTATGTCTATGTCCGAAGGTCGACCTGTGTTTGCCGCAGGCGTAGCTGTAGCTCCTCCCACATGCTGGCGTTATTACGATAGCGTCTATACTGAACGCTTCATGCGTACTCCTCAGGAGAATCCCGGTGGCTATGACGTGAGTGCTATCTCCAGAGCTCCACAGCTCTCTGGCAATCTTCTCATCTGTCACGGACTTGCCGACGACAACGTTCACTTCCGCAATACTGCCGAATACGTCGAGGCTTTGGTGCAAGCCGACAAGGACTTCAAGATGCAGACTTACACGAACCGCAACCACAGCATCTATGGAGGAAACACGAGATATCATCTCTTCCGCCAAATCACACAATGGTTCGAGACACAAATGAAATAAAACAGAAAAGGTTGAGGATTAAAACTTAAAAATCCCCAACCTTTTTTCTAATGTGTCTGGATTAATCTTTAATCCTTCACCCTTAATCCTTCACCCTTCACCGTAAATCGTCATCCTTCTTCACGGAATTTGGCTACGCCCTCCTCGTCAATGTACATGAGCACAGGGTCATAACCTTGCGGAACATAGAGGAATATGGTTCCACCTTCTACATTCCAGCGCATACCGCTCTGCACCTCTATGGCTTCGCCGTGATGAGCAATGAGTGAATCGGCTAAAGCGTTTTGGTCAACCTGCTTGGGCGTAACCGTAATCTTGTAGACAGTCCTGCTCTTCTTCGTGTATTCGGCTTTGAAGTATGTGTCGTGTCCATACACGTACCCCCTGAAGATAAAGTACCTGTCACCGCCAATCTTCTTCTGAAGTGGAAAGCGCTGTTGTATGGTTTTCGTAAACTGGTCGATGGTTACTCCCATATCGTAACCCAGAAAGTTGAGATGCTGAGCCTGTGCTGATGCGAATGAGCATAGGATGAAGAAAAAACTTAATGCAATGCTTTTCATGTCGATGAAACGTTAATTGTTAAACATTTATCAACCGCATAACTCACCTATTCCACAAAAAGTGACCCCGGAGGGATTCTAACCCTCGACCTTCAGAACCGGAATCTGACGCTCTATACAGCTAAGCTACGGAGCCATTTTTCGATGCAAAGGTAATAATTAATTCACAATTCGCAATCCAATATTCACATTTATTTTCTATTAATTCACCATTCTTAACTCTTAATTCTTAATTTATTCGTATCTTTGCACCCAATAGATATTAGTTACGATGGTAAATCTGATTAAACCCGAGAGCTATCATGCGCTTCTCGACCTGAAACAAACAGAACTTGCTATTAAGAAAATCAAGGATTTCTTCCTCGAGAGTCTGTCCACTGAACTTCGTCTTCGCAGGGTCACAGCTCCCTTGTTTGTATTGCGCGGCTTAGGCCTGAACGACGATTTGAACGGTGTCGAGCGTCCTGTCTCGTTCCCCATCAAATGCATGAACGACGCTACAGCAGAAGTTGTTCACTCATTGGCTAAATGGAAGCGTGTGACACTGGCAGAATATGACGTGAAGCCTGGGTTCGGTATTGTGACGGACATGAATGCCATACGTGCCGACGATGATTTGGATAACCTGCATTCACTATATGTC
>JAEEGF010087337.1_pt1 | contig 11122 bp, 8 predicted proteins | sample 9134171 | NCBI WGS metagenome assembly JAEEGF01 (sample SAMN16246542, study PRJNA631951) | gut metagenome | biome: gut microbiome; feature: rumen; material: AP-attached | host: Bos | place: Iran: Karaj | collected 2018-10
CTATCCTTAAGGAGTACGATGAGGGGCGGCTGCCACTCTATAATTTCGACGTTTATAGAGTTGGATCGTCGGATGAGATGGAGGAGGTCGGATATTTCGACAAGCTGGACAGAGGCGATGGGGTGTGCCTCGTTGAGTGGTCGGTTCTGATCGAGGACGTGATCCCGGATGACGCGATAAAGATTGAGATAACAAAGGACCGCGATAAGGGCTTTGATTATAGAAAGATAACTGTAGACGAGAAGTAGATAGTGCTAAACTGTCGTTTTGATATCAGCGGATAGATGTGGGAGTTTCAGCTGAGAAGTCAAACGAAAAGTATGGGAATTATAGCAAAGAGGTCAGCGAAAAGTATGGGAATTATAGCTGGGAAGCCAATGTATTGGTGAGTTATTAAGGAAGGGGAGATGTGGTTTGAAAATTAAGGTTAAGAGTAAGGGAATTTCTCTCAGAAAAGTAAATATCGTAATGCTTATCGTGGCGCTTGTTGCAACAGCTGCTCTTGTTGTGGCAATGCAGTTGACAGGTCATCTCTACGATAAGACGCATAAAACTACACAGGATGCCCTTGGCTGGCGTGGCGATGCTCACCTTATGATAGATGCATCGGACTATCTGACCGAGCAGATGAGAAGCTTTGCAATAACCGGTGACAGGGAATATCTCGATAACTACATGGAAGAGGTAAATGTCACAAAGCGCAGGGAGCGTGCACTGGAAGCAATCAACGATATGAATTCAGATTCACCTGCCTACGATGAGCTGTGCAAGGCTATGGATGAGTCGGTTCAACTGTCGGAGATGGAATACTATGCTGCAAGGCTGACAATTGAGGCGCGCGGCTATGATATTTCCGAATACCCTGAAGAAATACAGAAGGTAACACTCAGCGCAGAGGATGCGGCGCTGACTCCTGAACAGAAGGAGAACGCTGCTGAAAAGCTTCTTTTTGGTGATAAATACCAGGAGGCCAAGGAAGAGATAACCGGTGACGGTCATCATTGTATCGACATCATCGAGGACGATATGTTTGAGGAGCAGAACAGGCTGGCGAAGAGACTGCACAATCACGTGCTCATCGAGCATATACTTACGTTCATCTATATTGCGGTACTTCTGATAATCGTTCTGATAAACAGAGAGCTTGTCATCAAGCCGCTGAAGAATCTGGTTAATAAGATCAGGGAAGGGCAGAATGCCGAGGAAGAAGGCGCTTACGAAGTAAGGTTCGTTACAAAGGCTTACAACCTTATGTTCAATACAAACCTTCAGAATAAAGAGAAGGTTTCTTACGATGCAACGCATGATAAGCTTACCGGCTTATATAACCGGGAGGGTTATGATTTCCTTGTGAAGAATGTTGATATCGAGACTACAGCACTTCTTATCCTGAACGTCGATAACTATAAGAAGGTTGTTGACAACAATGGCTCTGATTTTGGCGACAAGGTTCTTTACTGGGCATCCGGGATTATCTTCAGGAGCTTCAGATCTCAGGATTATGTCTGCAGACTTGAAGAGGATGAGTTTGCTGTGGTCATGATCAATTCCGGACCTGAACATAAGGAACTGATCACGTCAAAGGTTGAAAGAATAAATGAGGCGCTTTCAAAGCCTGAAAATAATCTCGCTCCTGTATCAGTGAGCGTCGGAGTTGCCTTCGGTGAAGGAAGGATCAACTTTACTGAAGTATTTAAGCAGGCGGATAAGGCGCTTGAAAAGGCGAAGAACAATGGTAAGAAGGCGGTTGTCTTCAGTAACGATTGATATAATAACGACTTAAGTCGTAGAAAAGGCGGAATAGTATTTTGAAAATACTTGGAATTGATAGTTCAGGAATGACTGCGTCCGTGGCACTTGTCACGGGCGACAGTTTAGTGTCTGAATACACGGTAAATAACAAAAGAACACATTCGGAAACTCTGCTTCCGATGATTGATGAGATGCTGAGGCTTGCGGGAACTGAGCCGGCTGAGCTGGATGCGGTTGCGATTGCTTCCGGTCCGGGTTCCTTCACGGGACTTCGAATAGGTGCGGCAACTGCGAAGGGACTTGCCCTTGCGCTGGACATCCCTATCGTTCCGGTTCCTACGCTTGAGGGACTGGCTTACAATCTTGCAGGTGATAAGAGGCTTATAGTTTCCGTGATGGATGCAAGAAGGAATGAAGTTTACGCCGGGGCGTACCGCGTTAGTGCTGAATCAGTTACGATTGTGCTGAATGAAGAAGCACTTCCTGTCACAGTGCTCTTCGAGAAGCTGAATGAGATCGGCGAAGAGGTTGTATTTGTCGGTGACGGAATTCCGGTGGTGAAGAATATCCTTGCGGATTCTTTGAAAACCGGTGAAGCAGCCGATGATGCAAAGACAGCCGGTGATGCAGATAACAGCAGAGTATTAATAGTTCCGTACAGCTTTGCTTCCATGCAGAATGCAGCCCAGAGAGGTGCGTCCGTTGCGGCACTTGGAAAGCTGTATTTTGAAGAAGGAAGGGCGATCAATTCGGACGATTTCGCGCCGGAGTATTTGAGAAAGTCTCAGGCTGAAAGAGTTCGTGATGAGAAGAGCAGCGAAACTGGTGCATAATAATGCGGGGAAAAGCAGACGGATGAACGAATGAATATTACGAACGTGGTATGAAAAATGTTTCGAAAAAGTAATGATTCACTATATGAAGAAATTGCAGAGATTGAAAAGGAAAACTTCAGCGACGCCTGGTCGCTGGAACTGATAAAGGACAGCTTCAAATACGGCTACAACCGTCTCCTGACTGTGGAGTCGGAGAACGGGCTTGCCGGATATCTGATATATTCGGTGCTGGATGTATTTGAGCTGCAGAGGATAGCTGTCAGAGAGTCCGAGAGGCGGAAGGGCTACGCGGATAAGCTTATGCAGGCACTGCTGGCGGCGACAAACGGCCGGATCATCCTTGAGGTAAGGAGCCGGAATATACCGGCCATCAGCCTTTACAACAAATATGGATTTAAGGAAATAGGAGTCAGAAGATCGTATTACACAGACCCTGTGGACGATGCGATCATTATGGAATTGGTATGATAAGTTATGATTAAAAGATTTAAGAAGATAAGTGCAATGCTTGTGCTGACAATGATGCTCTCGCTTTCGGGCTGCGGCTCAAAGGATAAATATAAGACAGATTCGGCATCAACTCATCAGCATAAGGAGGATGTGACAGATACCGAAACTACTGCGGTTACTGCGGGTCCCGATACGGAAGGCAGTACTGCCGAGGCCGGTACGGACACTGCGACGACGGAGAGCAGCTCGGATACTTCAGCTACTGAGACAACCACTGAGGAAGCAAAGCCGGGGGAGAAATACCTCCAGTATAAGAATATGACTCCGGAGGAGATCACTGCATCCCTGACTCTTGAGCAGAAGGCGGCTCAGATGGTGCTGCCTGCGATACAGTATACGAAGACTACCGAGATGAAGCAGAATTGCTACGGTGGTGTGCTTTCGCAGAAGAATGAGCTTACTTACGATGAGTGGCAGGTCACGGTTGATGCTTATCAGAAGGCGGCGTTGAATTCTGAGGCAGGCATCCCGTTTATTTACGGACAGGACGACGTTCACGGAGTTAATTACTGCCAGAATACAGTTCTCTTCCCGCACAATATTGGAATGGGTGCAGCGAATGATCCTGAGCTCATGTACCAGGTCGGACTTATCACGGCAGACGAGGCAAAGCTCTGCCATATGCTCTGGAACTATTCGCCTTGCGTTGCGCAGTCGGTTGATCCGCGCTGGGGCAGAACCTACGAGAGCTACGGCTCAAATCTTGAGATAATCACAAACCTTAGTACCTCATATTCGAAGGGACTTATCGATGGCGGACTCATCGTGTGCGCAAAGCATTATCTTGCAGATGGAAATGTTGAATACGGTACCGGTGAGAACTCGGACGTTGCGCGCCTCATCGACAGAGGTGATGCGAAGCTCAGCGACGCAGAGATTAGCGAGCTTCTGAAGGTTTATCAGGCGCTCATTGACAGCGGTGTCCAGACCATCATGATCAGCCATTCTTCACTGAACGGCGTCAAGATGCATGAAAATAAAGAATACATCATGAAGCTTAAGAACGAGATGGGCTTCACCGGCTTCATCGTCAGCGACTGGAATTCAGTGCAGAATACATCTGCCAGCGATTACTATACTCAGATCGTCAACTCGGTCAATTCCGGAATCGACATGTTCATGGAGGTTGAGAGCTTTAACGTGGTTAAGGATTGTATCGTGGACGCTGTGAAGAAGGGGGACATCTCTGAGGAAAGAGTTAATGATGCAGTTACAAGGATCATCAGAGTTAAGCAGAATGCGGGCGTGATCGCGGATCCTTACTGCCAGGATATGAAAACAGTACAGACCGAGGTCGGTTCGGCAGAGTACCGCGAGGTTGCCGAGAAGTGTGTTGAGGAAAGCCTCGTACTTGTTAAGAATGATAACAATGTCCTTCCGCTTAAGAAGGGCACGAAAATATATGTGACCGGACCTGCGGCTGACAATGCAAGAGCGCAGTGCGGCGGCTGGACCATCGAATGGAACGGCAGTCCGAACGAGGACATTCCGGGCGTGACAACTATCCTTCAGGGCTTCAAGGATCTCAGCGACAAATACGGTGTTGAGATCATTACGGACAAGAGCCGTGCGAGCGAGGCTGATGTTGTTGTGCTTGTTGTCGGCGAGAAGTCATACGCTGAGTGGAACGGCGATACTGCCGATCTGGAGCTTTGCGGTTCTCTGGGACTCGGCGGAAACAGCGATGCCATCGAGGCTGCTAAGGCGCTCGGTAAGCCAATCGTTGCCTGCATAGTTGCGGGAAGAAACGTGATAATAGATAAATACGTTAATGACTGGGATGCGGTAGTTATGTGCTATCTTCCAGGTTCAGAGGGACAGGGCGTTGCGAATGTTCTCTGCGGCGGAGCATCCTTCAGAGGAAAGCTTCCGAGCCCATGGTATTCATCGGTTGATCAGATTCCTGACGGCAAGCCTTGGCTTGAGCAGGGCTTCGGACTGACGTATTAATCTATGGATAACAATTATTATGTATAGACCGGATACAGAGAGAAGGGACGATTCCCGGATTGATGCTGCATCCGGCGATAGAAAAAAGGTTTAACAGGAGATATGTAAATGTTAGATGTCTGTCTGCTTGGCACGGGTGGAATGATGCCCCTGCCTTATAGATTCTTAACTTCATTAATGGTCAGATATAACGGACACAGCATTATGATAGACTGCGGCGAGGCGACGCAGATAAGCGTCAGGCTGCAGGGCTGGAGCTTCAAGGACATTGACGTGCTGATGATCACGCATTTTCACGCGGACCACATCAGTGGACTTCCGGGACTGCTCCTTGCAATGGGAAATGCGGATAGGACGGAGCCGCTTACCATCATCGGCCCGAGAAATATCAAGAAGGTTGTTGATTCGTTGAGAGTTATCGCGCCGGAGCTTCCGTTTGCGGTGAACTGCATCGAGATAAATGGCGCTGAGCAGACCTTTGATATGTTCGGACTCAGGCTGAAGGCCTTTAAGCTGAACCATAACATACTCTGCTACGGCTACAGTATGGAGCTTGACAGGAAGGGGCGCTTCAATCCCGAAGCGGCCAAGGCGCTTGATATTCCTATCCAGTTATGGAAGGTGTTGCAGAGCGGCCAGGATGTTACTGTTGACGGCAGGACCTTCACAAGCGACATGGTAATGGGTGAGGACAGAAAGGGTCTTAAGCTGACCTACTGTACCGACACACGTCCGATGGCTGCCATTGTTGAGGCTGCCAGAGGTTCAGACCTCTTCATTTGCGAAGGCATGTACGGCGAAAATGATGAAGAGACCATGGAGAAGGCGAAGTCGAAGAAGCATATGACCATGCTTGAAGCGGCTAACCTTGCGAAGGAGGCCGGAGTTGAGGAGCTTTGGCTCACACACTTCTCACCATCCATGAATAAACCGAAGATGTTTGCAGATGCGGTGAAGGAAGTATTTCCGAATGCCATTATCGGTAAGGACAGGATCTCGAAGGAACTGAAGTTTCTTGATGAGTAATACCGGATAGGTGTATTTACAAGTGATACTATGGTCGGTTGAGGAAGCTGACCGGGAAAAAATATAGAAGAAGAGTGAAAATATGGAAGACGTAGTAATACTCGGAATTGAATCATCCTGCGATGAAACGGCAGCGGCAGTTGTGGTAAACGGACGCGACGTGCGTTCAAATGTCATCTACTCCCAGGTGCCGCTTCACACGCTTTACGGCGGAGTCGTTCCGGAGATAGCTTCGAGGAAGCACATAGAAAAAGTTAATCAGGTGATCAGAAAGGCTCTTTCTGATGCAAATATGTCGTGGGAGGATATCACGGCGATCGCGGTAACCTACGGCCCGGGGCTTGTGGGTCCGCTTCTTGTGGGAGTCGGTGCAGCCAAGGCGATTAGTTATGCCAAGAAAATACCGCTTGTCGGAGTGCATCACATCGAAGGACATATTTCCGCCAATTACATCGAAAATAAAGATCTTGAGCCGCCGTTCATGTGCCTTGTGGCATCGGGCGGACATTCACATATTGTTAAATGCACGGATTACGGTCGTTATGAGATCATCGGCCGTACAAGAGATGACGCGGCAGGCGAGGCCTTTGATAAGGTTGCCCGCGCTATCGGTCTCGGATATCCGGGCGGACCGAAGGTTGATAAGCTGGCGAAGGAAGGGGATCCGAATGCGATCGAGTTTCCGAAGGCGCATTTTGCAGATTCACCTTATGATTTTTCGTTCAGCGGTATAAAGTCGGCAGTGCTTAACTACCTCAACAGCTGCGAGATGAAGGGCATCGAGGTGAATCGCGCTGACGTTGCGGCGTCCTTCCAGAAGGCGGTTATCGAGGTTCTGACGGAGCACGCCATTCTGGCTGCGAAGGATTTCGGCTGCAACAAGCTCGCCCTTGCCGGTGGCGTAGCTGCAAACAGCTCACTCAGAGAATATATGAGAAGCGAGGCTGAGAAGGCCGGAATAGCCTTTTATAATCCGTCGCTCATCTTCTGCACTGACAATGCAGCGATGATCGGAGCGGCAGGATATTATGATTACATGCGCGGTATTCGCGACGATTACAGCTTGAATGCGGTGCCGAACCTAAAGATCGGCTGCAGATAATATATGGGGGAAATATGGTTTCAGCGATAGTTCTCGCGGCGGGAAGCGGAAGCCGCATGAAAAGTGATAAAGCAAAACAGTTTATGGAGCTGGAGGGAAAGCCCCTCATCTATTATGCGTTGAAGGTATTTGAAGCGAGCATAGTTGATGAGATCATTCTTGTAACCAGACAGCAGGATATTAATACGATGCGCGAAGATGTTGTGAAGAAATACGGCTTCACGAAGGTTAAGCGTATCGTTGCCGGCGGCAAGGAGCGTTATGATTCTGTTGAGAACGGTCTTAAGGCCTGCGACAGGCGAAGCGGAATCGTTATGATCCACGATGGTGCTAGACCATTTGTGACAAATGCGATGATACTTTCATCTATTTCTGAAGTTAGAAGATGCAAGGCCTGCACCGTTGGTGTTCCCGTGAAGGACACCATTAAGGTTGTGGACGCAGAGGGCTTTGGTATCGAGACGCCGGACAGAAATACTCTCTGGCAGATTCAGACACCGCAGACCTTCGACAGAAAAGTTCTGACCGAGGCCTACAGCAGGATGCGAATCGATACGGCAGACAAGAATAACAGTGGCGCCGGAGGAAACAGGAATAACAGGAATAACGCTGCGGCAGATAAATCCGGATCGTCGAACAGGATAAATATCACCGACGATACGATGCTTGTTGAGCACTACCTCGATATCAAGTCAAAGATAGTCGAAGGCAGCTATAATAATATCAAGGTCACTACGCCGGAGGACATCGGTTTCGCAGAGGCGATACTGAGAAGCTGATATTAGTATTTTAATACGGAAACTGTGATCGGTTTGATGATCGAAGAAAGTATTTCACAGTTTTTGGGGGGATTATGACATACACGGTAATAAGCATATTTTTTATACTGCTTCTTGCTTATCTTGTTCTGAGGGCTGTCTACGGCTTCATCAGGAGAGATAGGAAGGAACGCATCGTATTCCTCCGCGAATTCAAGAAGGGCAAATGCGTCGCGGTTTATCTTATCGCAATCCCTTTATTCTTTATAGGTTACAACTATGTCCAGGAGAGCGGCACCTATGCCGTATTTGAAACTATTTCCAGAACCTTTAATTCAGTAGTAAATATGATCGCCCTCAAGTTTGAATTCATGAGCGTTGAAACTCTCATGAAGGATAATCACGTCTACGGGGCGGCGGTGATCAGCTGCAATATCATATGTCTGTTCAATACATTCGTTTTTGTTGCGTCTCTGGCGCAGCAGTTTTTCTGGGAGAGTTCGTGCCTGACCAGATTCAACAGAAAAGCGGATGCTAAATACATCATAGTCGGCGACAATCCGGGCAACCGCCGGATCTATAAATCGATCAAAAAGGGCAGGAAGATTCTTGTTGCGCCGAATTCAAATACTGTGAGAGGCGAGCTGTATATGGATGATATCCAGAATGTTGCACTGTCTGACAGAATTGAGTTCCTCACGGCCCAGCTTGAGAGGTTTGCCAAGACAGCCAGCAGGGAAGGTGCCAGCAACAGACTGAGCATCGTCATAAATACAGAGGATGATGATGAGGACCTTAGGATCAGCGATGAGCTGAGGACTGAGATCGAGAAGCTCTTCGGTGACGATCCGGATCTTTACCTGAGGTTGAGGATATATGTATTTGCTTCACCGTTATATGAAGATATTTATTTTGAGGCGAAGACCGGTGCGGGCTGCTTCAGGATAATCGATAAATATGAAATTACGGCGATGGAGTTCGCATTTGATTATCCGCACGCGCTTGATCTTGCGGGCCGGATCGATAAGAAGACCTCGCTGATCGGCTCCGACATCAGTTTAAATACTATCTTCCTCGGATTTGGCGACACAAACAGAGACATATTCAGGCATCTCAGCATAACCGATCAGTTTATCGGCGAGGAGAATGGGGAGCTGTGCGGTCGTCCGGTGAACTATCATATATTTGACACGGGAAATATACAGAGCGATATCATTCTCAATCATGATCTGTATAGATATAGGAACGAATTCCTTCGCTACGATGAGGAGAAGCAGGATTATGTGCCGGCTGTTGATACGGCTGATTATCTGCCGCTTCCGTCGCTGCCGTCGAAGGATGTATTTCACAGGATGAGTATCGGAAGCGAGGCCTTCTATGAGGAGCTGAGGAAAGTACTGACCAGCGGCAGGGTGAATATCAATCGTATGATCGTTGCGATGGGAAATGATATCGAGAATCTGGATATGGCCAGGAAGCTTCTTGCCAAGGTGAAGGATTGGGACATAAAGGATACGAAGATATTTGCTTATCAGAGACATAAGGACGAGGGTAGGATGCAGAGCGGCATCATCGCTTTCGGCAATGAAAACAAGAACCTTTATAATATGTCTGAGCTTGATGACAGTATGCTGGTCAGCTTCTCGATAAATAGGAACCGTATCTATGCTCTTGAAAGGGCAAGGAAATACGGCTCAGCTGAATCGGAAGAAAAGATCGTGAAGGCAGCGGACAGAAGCTGGTTTGCCGAGTGGCCTCAAGCTAAGAGAGACTCGAATCTCTACGCATCACTTTCTGTAAGAAGCAAGCTTCTTATGATGGGACTTGATTTCGAGAAGAAAAAGGGAGGCAAGTCGTACCTTTCTTATAATGAATATATGAAGCTGTATGCAGGGGATGATCTTCCGGAGATCACAGGCGGCGCTATGAAGAACGGCCGGGGCTCTGCAATCAGGTTCAGTACAAACTTTAAGCCTTCAAGAGCATACAACATGGCATATCAGGAGCATCAGAGGTGGAATGCATATATGATGAGCCGAGGAATCGTGCCGGCTGACAAGGAAACTATACTGAACGAGACGGACGACAGCGGCAGACATACAAATGGCAACAGCTATGAGAGGCGCCACCATGGAAATCTTACTAACTTCGACGGGCTTCGGGAATTTGCGAAGATGATCGCGAAGCGGGATAATATTTCCGAGGAGAAGGCAGATGTCATTCTGTATGATTATCAGCTTCTTGACGACGCATGGTGGATACTTGATGAGATGGGATATGGAATCTATGAGATCGTGTAGGCTGCCTGAGGGTTGAGTCCTGCGTCTTATGATGTGGGCCTGAGCGATTGATAACGGTTAAAACACAAAATATCATGACTATATAATAGAAGAAACGCAAGATATATTGTTCAGTAACGGAGAGCAAAAATTTTATTGCAAATACCCCGAAAAGCACGAAAATATACGGCTTTTCGGGGTATAAAATTTTCTAAAAAAAAGCGAAAAAAACTGTTGACACTGCCCACTAATTTTGTTAATATACTCAATGTCGCTGATGAAAAGCGATGATTTAAAATGCCTTGGAGAGGTATCGAAGTGGTCATAACGAGGCGGTCTTGAAAACCGTTTGTCTTCACGGGCACGAGGGTTCGAATCCCTCCCTCTCCGCTTTACTTCTATAATAGAAGTGAATGCACATTAACAACTTAACAACATGACAACCCCGAAAATTCTTTAAAGACATTTTCGGATTTGAACGAAATCCAAACACAGTAAGTTTTAGGACAGGATTTAAAAAGCTAAGCGATTAAATCTGGACTAAGGACGAACAAACTTTTTTATGAGAGTTCGATCCTGGCTCAGGATGAACGCTGGCGGCGTGCTTAACACATGCAAGTCGAACGGAGTATCTCTCCCGAGATCAAAGAAGCTTGCTTCTGCGAAATCATTTGAGATACTTAGTGGCGGACGGGTGAGTAACGCGTGGGTAACCTGCCTCACACAGGGGGATAACAGTTGGAAACGACTGTTAATACCGCATAAGCGCACAGTACCGCATGGTACAGTGTGAAAAACTCCGGTGGTGTGAGATGGACCCGCGTCTGATTAGCTAGTTGGTGAGGTAACGGCCCACCAAGGCGACGATCAGTAGCCGGCCTGAGAGGGTGAACGGCCACATTGGGACTG
>JAEEGF010298248.1_pt1 | contig 11121 bp, 6 predicted proteins | sample 9134171 | NCBI WGS metagenome assembly JAEEGF01 (sample SAMN16246542, study PRJNA631951) | gut metagenome | biome: gut microbiome; feature: rumen; material: AP-attached | host: Bos | place: Iran: Karaj | collected 2018-10
CGCTCGTTCGGGTCCATCTCGGCCGTCAGGCCCAGGCGCATGGAGCCGTTGCGCATCCTCGAGTCCTCCAGATAGAGGTCGGTGGCCATGGTCAGGAGTCTTTCTTCGGTGGCGTTGGCCCAGCCGCAGGTCGTATTGATGAGCCGCGTGCGGAAGTCGATGCCGAAGGTGGAAAGCCCCTTCTTGAATTTATAGGCATAGTCGAGGGTCAGGGCGGGGTTGGTGCCCAGTTTGAGGTCTGCCGTGAGACGGGGGCCGGCCAGCCGGCGGGTGCCAAGTCCATAATGGACGGCGACGGCCACCGTCTCGTCCGTGTCTGCGCGGAGACCCACCGCAAAATCGTTCGTCTGGCCTTTCTGGCAGTCAAAGACAAGCGTATAGGGCTCTGTTTGCCCCTCCAGGTGATAGGTGACCGCTTCGAAAACATTGGTCCCGTAGATCTTGTTCAAGAGCGTTTCGACGGTGGCGCGGTCAAAGACCATGTCTTTCGGGTAATCACTGCTGTGCAGGATGAGCTCCCGGTCTTCTTCATCGATGCCGTTGAAGCGGATTCCGTTCACGCGGACCTTCTGCTGGGCAAGGTTGACGGCGGGGGCATGGTGGCAGACCTGAGGTTGGGGTTTGTCCTTGAAGATGGCCGCGATGGACTCGAACATCTCTTTATGCTCGAGGGCGTTCTCATAACCCTGGTTGATGATGTCATCCACGCTCTTCTCATCGAAGGACAGCATGTTGTAGCCGGCCAGTTCGTGGTGGACGTCCATGTCGAGCATCTTGCGGGCGGGGACGGCGGTCTCCTTGGACAGGAGGGTGATGGTCTGGAAAAGGAAGTCCATGGGGTTGTTGAGTTCATCGAGATGGCGGGGGACGGACATTTCCGAACCGATGACGATGTCGGCGCCCATTTCCTTGGCGAGATCGACCGGGAAATTGTTGCGCATGCCGCCGTCAAGCAGGACCTCTCCATTCTCACGGACGGCGCGGAAATAGAAGGGAATGGCCATCGTGGAGCGCAGGGCGTCGTTGAGGTTCCCGGAGGTCCAGTATTTTGGAGCCATCGCGTAGAGGTCTGTGGCAACACAGGCATAGGGAATGGGAAGATCTGCGAAACTGATGCTGTCCTGGTAACCAACACTGATGGAACTCAGCGTATTACGTACGTTCAGACCAAATAGGAAACCGTCCGGCATGCCGATACCCATCTTGTTGATGGCATCCTGCATCATATCGGCCGATTTATGTCCCGCCTCTTCAGACAAGACATCGACGACCCTTTCTTTCCTTAAGCGCTCCGCCAGGTCCTCGTCGTCGTAATGATGGGGAACGCGGATGATGAAACGCTCGCGGTATCTCTTAAGTTTATAAGGAAGATAGTCGCCCGGGATATCATCCGACATCATGACGGGCCACTGGATGTCTCTCACCAAAGAGTCGAGTTGGTCATGCTTATAGCCCAAGGCATACAGGCCGCCGACCAGGCCGCCCATGCTGGTGCCCGTGACGATGTCAACGGGGATGCCCAACTCTTCCATGTACTTGATTACGCCCAGGTGTGCAAGGCCGCGGGCGCCGCCACCGGCCAGCACGAGACCCACTGTGGGACGATACTGACGGATGGAATCCATCCGGGCGCGGACCTTTGCGAAGGCGATTGAATCCGCCTTGGGATGGGCGCTGGGGAGGATCTGCGCAGACATGCCGAAGGAGAGAGTACATGCGAGAAAGACTGAGACGAAGAGTTTTTTCATAGGGTATCAATCGTTTTAGCGTCAAATAACAATCATCAAAGATACGATTATTTTTCTTTTTATTGCTATCTTTACCCATCAAGACCCTGAATGATGAAGATAACCCATATCCTCCGCATGGCGCTTCTCCTGCCGGCTGCCGTTTTCACCTTCCTTCCCTTGCGGGCAGGGGAGTATGAGACTTTGTATAAAGGCCTTCCGGTCACATTGACCGAACCGTCGCTTCCGTCCATCCCTTCCCTGACCCTGTCGGTGACGGATTTTGGCGCCGTGGGTGACGGGATCACCGACAATACGGCTGCTTTCGAAAAGGCGCTCGCTGCGCTGTCTAAACGGGGCGGAGGACATCTGTGTGTGCCTGCCGGTGTATTCCTGACGGGCCCTGTCGTCCTCAAGGATCGGATTGACCTGCATTTGGAGCGGGGCGCGATGATCTTGCTGAATCCTGACAAAACAGCGCATTTGCTCAAGGGAAAGGTCCAGCCTGGGATCAGTGCCAGCAAGCGAAGTGACATCAGCATCACGGGCGAAGGCATCATCGACGGCAATGGCGAATGGTGGCGCGGAGTCAAGCGCGGCAAAGTCAGCGATGTCGAATGGGCGGAATTCCGGCGGATGGGCGGGACGGTCACGGATGACGGCCAGATCTGGTATCCCTTTGATCTGAAGTCATTCCCTAATATCGCCCAGACTGCCCTGGAGCAGGAAAAACTGCGCACGCATCTGGTGCGTTTCACCGACTGCGAACGGGTGCTGGTCCAAGGTGTGACGCTCCAGAATGCGCCGAAATTCCACCTTGTTCCCCAACGTTGCCGCCAAGTCGTGATTGACGGTGTCAGTGTCCGTTGCCCCTGGAATGCCCAGAACGGGGACGGGATCGACTTGATGAATTGTCAGGATGTCCTGGTCACCCGCTGTCGTGTGGACGTCGGCGATGACGGCATTTGCCTTAAAGGCGGCGTCGGTGAGGCGGGCGTGCAGGCAGGCCCATGCGCGCGTATCGTGATTGCGGACAATATCGTATTCCGCGCCCATGGAGGTTTCGTCATCGGATCCGAGTTTTCCGGCGGGATGCATGACATCTTTGTGTACCGCAATACCTTCTCCGGAACGGATACCGGCCTGCGTTTCAAGAGTGCGCCCGGCCGGGGAGGGAATTGCCGGAACATCCGGATTTCCGACATCATCATGAGCGACATCCGGGAGGCGGCGGTGATTTTCGAGACGTCTTATGCCGACCGCCCGGTGGGAAGCGCTGAGGCCGTGAAACAAAGGAGATCCGATTTCGTGCCGGACTTCAGTGATATCCAAGTCAGCCGGGTGACCTGCCGGGATGCGCGGGCCGCCGTTGTTTCAACAGGGACACTGGAAATGATTCACGACATTACGATTTCCGACTGTGTTTTCTTCTACACGGAGACGGCCACCCGTATTGATGATGCGGCGATGATCCTTTTCGATAATGTGCGTTTTGAGACATTTGTAAATAACTGAGACTATGATAGATGATATTCTCTCCTTCAACCGGGGCTTCGTTGCCCGGAAGGCTTACGAACCCTTTGTGACAGACAAGTATCCTTCGAAAAAACTGGCGGTCCTCACCTGCATGGACACTCGCCTGACGGAATTGCTCCCTCAGGCGCTTGGGCTCCGTAACGGGGACGCCAAGATTATCAAGAACGCCGGGGGACTGGTGCTGTCTGAGGGTGATTCGGCCATCCGTTCGCTGCTTGTGGCGGTGTATGAGCTGGGTGTTGAAGAGATCATGGTGGTTCACCATTCCGCATGCGGTGCCTGCCATATGAGCTACGACGCTTTCCGCCCCCATATGCTGGAGCGGGGGATTTCCCGGGAGACGCTCGCCGAGTGGGAGGCGAGGGGTGTCGCGTACTGGCTGGAAGGCTTTCATGATACGGAGGCCTCTGTCCGCAGGACGGTCTCTGCAGTACGCACGCATCCGCTGATGCCGAAAGATGTGACGGTGCGCGGCTTTGTCATCGATTCCGTGACAGGGGCTTTGACGGAGGTCGATTGTCCGGACGAGGCTTGCCATTGCGGTTGCGGGGGACATCATGGAGAAGAATGTGGCTGCGGTGGTCACGAGGAGGGACATGGCTGTTGTGGCGGTGGCGAAGGCCACCATTGCCATCACGGCGAAGGAGAGGGATGTCATCACGGTGGTTCCGAAGGCGGACACTGCCATCATGGAGGTCACGGCGGCGGATGCCATCGTCACGACGATGCACAGGCTGTGGCGCGGGTGGACGCGATGTCCTGGGCTTTCGACCGGGTCAGCGCGGTACTGCACCCTTACCTGGATAGTTCTGAGGATCCGGACGCAGAGACCTTGGCGAAAGCTGCCAGGGCCCTCGAACCGTTCCAAGAGGAGATCGAAGCCCTGGATTACTACCAGCGCTCCGGTCTGTGGCAGAAGGATTTCGAGATGGATGAAGCCGGTAAGCTGCCTTCCGGTATCCGTCGCAGCGTCCTTTCCGAGGACGGCCTGTACAACCTTCTGGATGAGATAGGATCTATTTTTAAAACCAGTAATTCATAAACACTGAAACCCATGATTAGCAGAAGAACGTTTGTCAAGGCCGCAGGGACATCTATCGCTGCCTTGGCGGTCACTCCCAAAACGATCCTGGCAGCGACTGCCGCCAGCAAGAAGAACAGCAAGGGCGCCGGAGATAAAGTCAACGTCGCATTCATCGGCATCGGACAGAAAGGTGAAGAAGAGGCGAGGTACGCCTGGCAGACCGGATTGTGCAATGTGCTGGCTCTATGTGATGTGAACATGGGCCATCCCTGGACGCAGAAAGTCATGTCCATGTTCCCCAATGCCAAGCGTTATACGGATTTCAGGAAGTTGTTTGACGAAATGGCAAGCCAGTTGGACGCGGTCTTTGTCTGTGTGCCGGACTTCGCCCATTTCCCCATCGCGATGCGTGCCCTCAAGGAAGGCTTGCATGTCTATTGTGAAAAGCCCCTGTGCCGCACTTTCCACGAGTGCCAGCTGCTCCTGGAGGAGTCCCGTCTCCATCCGGAACTCGTGACACAACTGGGCAACCAGGGCCATTCAGGTCCCGCTTATTTCCAGTTCAAGGCTTGGACCGAGGCAGGAATCATCAAGAACATCACCCGGATCGACGCCTATATGAACAACTGGCGCCGCTGGCATCCTTACGATGTGAATATCAAGAAGTTCCCCGATCCGGACCCGATGCCGGAAACGATGCAGTGGGATATCTGGCAGATGCATACGATGTATCATGATTACAGCGAAAAGTTCGACCACGGCAACTGGCGCGGCTGGTATGATTTCGGTTGCGGTGCCCTCGGTGACTGGGGATGCCACATCCTCGACAACTGCCACCAGTTCCTTGAGTTAGGCCTTCCTACGGAGGTCAAGATGCTTCGGGCGGACGGACACAATGACTATTTCTATCCCAAGGCTTCCACCATCGAGTTCAAATTCCCCCGCAGGGGCAACAAGCCGGCCCTGACACTGACCTGGTATGACGGGCAGGAGAATCCGGCTCCCAAGCCGGAAGGTGACTGGTTTGTCCCGCACAATGAAGACAGGGGTGTGGGCAAATTCCTTTACGGTGACGAGCTGACCTTCTCCGGCGGTGCGCACCGTACCCCGCTGGTCATCATCCCCAAGGAGGCCCAGATGGAGCTGGAGGCCAAGGGCGTGCTGCCTGAGACGCCGCCGATGCCCGAGGATTTCCTGTTCAACCACCACAAGAACTTCCTCAACGCCGTCCTCGGAAAGGAGAAGTCCCATTCCCCGTTCGAAGTCGCTGTCCCGCTGACTCAGGTACTCTGCCTCGGCACGATTGCCCAGAAGCTCAATACGGGCTTCCGCTTCGACAGGAATACCCACGAGATTCTCGATAATCCGTTTGCCAACGCCCTCTTGACCGGCATTCCGCCGCGCAAGGGATGGGAGGATTATTACAAACTTTAGGCGCTTATGAAACGGTTGTTTTTATTTGTGCTGGCCGGCCTGGCGTTTGTCTCTTGTTCCGGTGGCTGGCAACCCCTTTTCGACGGCAAGACACTCGAGGGATGGATCGGTGTGGACGGACAGGAGCTCCCGGCCAGCTATTGGAGCGTCGTGGACGGTGTCATCGTTTCCCATCCCCAGCTTGCTGAGAAGCCCGCGGGAATAGGGGATATCGAGGCCCCGGCCGAAGATACCCGGGACCTGATGACCCAGGCGGTATACGGCAATTTCAAGCTGAAGGCGCAGTTCCGTCTCGAGGAGGGGTCTAACGGCGGCATCAAGTATTTTATCAATCCGGGGACTTTCCGGAGCCCGTCGATCGGGTTTGAATACCAGATCATCGATGATGCCACCTTCGGGAAGTTGCATTTCAAGATCAACAATGTCCAGACGACAGCCTCCCTCTACGACCTGCTTTCCGCCAACAAGACGAAGGCAGACTTCCGGCCTTACGAGTGGAACGATGCCATGATCGTGGTAGACGGTGGCAAGGTGGAGCATTGGCTCAACGGCGTCAAGGTGCTGGAAATCGACCGTTTCTCGGAGAGTTTCGACCGGCTGGTTGTCAACAGCAAGTTCTGCAACGACGCGGGCTTCGGCAAACTGGACGGCGGGCACATCCTCCTGCAAGATCACGGCTGTACGGTGTACTATCGCAATATCTTTATCAAGGAACTTTGATTCTGATCCATGAAGAAGTTTGTCACGCTGTCCCTCCTGGCCGCCGTGTCGCTTTGGTGCGCGGCTGGTCTGGACCTTTGCGCCCGGGAAACCCCTCACAAGTCTGATGATCTCAAGCTCGGAGTGGCCGGGTACACGTTCCGGAAATTCAACATCGACCAGACGCTGGAGCAATTGCGGGCCCTGGGTATCAAGTATCTGTCTGTCAAGGACTTCTGGCTTCCGCTGGATGCTACGGTCGAGGAAATGGACGCTTTCAAGGCGAAATGCGCGTCGTATGGGGTCAACCCCTATATCCTGGGCCCCATCTATATGAGCACGCCCGAGCAGGTCGAGAAGGCTTTTGCCTACGCGGAGCGCTACGGAGCTGAACTGTTTATCGGCGTCCCTTCCTACGATGTGCTGGACCTGGTGGTCGCTAAGGTCAAGGAGACCGGAATCAAAGTGGCTGTCCATACGCACGGTCCCGACCTTCCCGATCTGTTTCCGGACATCCGCGTGGTGGTGGAGAAGCTGGGCGACCCTTCGCTTGGCATAGGCTGTTGTATGGATCTGGCGCATTCGTACCGCTATGGGGAGGATCCCGCCCGGGATATCCAGACCTATGCGAAGTGGATCTGGGACATCCATATCAAAGATGTCACCGAACCGTCCAAGGCCGGCGTGGCCAAGGAAATGGGGCGCGGAGGGATGGATATCCCCGCCATCGTGGAGAGCCTCCGGAAGATCGGGTATCAGGGTGTGGTCTCCATCGAGTATGAAGGGTCGGAGGATAACCCCCTTCCTGCCGTCGCCGAGACGGCCGGTTATCTGCGCGCCGTGATGGATGCGGCGGAAGAGCCGCGGAAGGCGGAGCCGATCCGCATGCCCATTGCGGAAGCATTCAACGAAGTGCCGGTAGGATTCAGCCTCCTGACCCACGGTACCGACCAGTTCGTGGCGTTCTACGCTCCGGACCACAGCATGGCAGTGGGACATCGCAAGACGGATTCCACCCGTTGGGAGTTCGTCGCGCTTCCTTCGAAGATCGGGAGCGACAGCCACAACTCGGTCACGATGGCCATCGACAGGGAAGGACGGCTCCATGTCAGCGGCAACATGCATGCCTCGCCGCTGGTCTATTTCCGTAGTTCCAGGCCGCTGGATATCCATAGCCTCGTGCAGATCCCTCATCTGGTCGGCGATCAGGAAGACAGTGTGACCTATCCCCGGTTCATGCATACCCGGGATGGTGACCTCATTTTCCATTACCGCACCGGTGGCAGCGGGAACGGGAATGAAATCTATGACATTTATTCAGAGGAGACCCGCTCCTGGTCGCGTTTCCTGGATAAGCCCCTGACGGATGGCCAGGGCCTGATGAACGCGTATATGAGCGGTCCGACCCTGATCGACGGGTGGTATCATCTGCTCTGGGTCTGGCGGGACACGCCGGACTGTTCGACCAACCATGACCTCTGCTATGCCCGTTCCCGGGATTTGAAAAACTGGGAAAACGCTTTCGGCAAGAAGGTCCGGCTTCCCCTGACGCCGGGCAACAGGAGCCTTCTTGTGGATCCCGTACCCGCCCGTGGCGGCATTATCAATGGCTGCCACCGGGTCTCTGTCGGACCGGATGGCAAGGTGCTGGTTTCCTATCACAAGTTCGACAAGGAGGGGAATACGCAGATCTACGTTGCCCGGCCCTCCGGAAAGAAATGGGAAATCTTCCAGATCAGTGACTGGAGCTACCGCTGGTGGTTCGAGGGGGGTGGCTCGATCAACAGTGAGATCATCCTCGGGCGGCCCGTCTTCCTGGGAGACGGTACTTTTACCCTGTCCTACGACCACAGGGTTGAGGGCAAGGGTTATTTCGTCGTTGACGCCGTCACCTTGAAACCTCTCAGGAACGTACGCACCGGTGATTCCTCCTTGAAGATAGAGAGTCAAGATTTCAGCGTGAAGCAGGATCCGGGTTTCCTGCGTGATCTCAGGGCCGGTGACTTGGGAGACCTCCGCGGCATTGTCCCGGGGGATGACGAGAAGCTCCGGCCCCATGAGCCCGGCCGTTACCATCTGGAATGGCAGGCCTGGCCCGGTGTCCGCGACAGGCAGAAGAAGGATTTCCACCCGGAGCCGGGTACCCTTTATCTGGTCGACACGAAGCCCTATTCCGCCATGCTGGAGAATTTCCCCGCAGGGGCGGATCCGGTAGTGATCGGGAACAGGGTCGGCAAGCGTCTGTTGGAAACCAAGCACCAGCTTTACGGAAAGAGGGGTATTCACTATGCCGAGGTCTGTACCTGGTATGGCGCGCTTCGTTTTGCGAAGGCGACGGGTAACGATGAACTCCTGGACAAGCTGCGCGCCCGTTTTGATTATCTCACGGAGCAGGAGAAGGATCTGCTTCCTCCTCCGATCCATGTAGACCAGAACATGTTCGGCTGCCTCCCGTTAAGGCTTTATGCCTTGACCGGGCAGCAGAGCTACCTGGATATGGGCTTGATGTACGCCGATACGCAATGGACCTTGCCCGAAGGTGCTTCGGCCGAGGAAAAGGCCTTCCAGGAGAAGGATTATTCCTGGCAGACCCGCCTGTGGATCGACGATATGTTCATGATCACCATCGTCCAGAAGGAGGCCTATCTGCGGACGGGTGACAGGAAGTATCTGGATCGTGCCGCGCGGGAGATGGTGATGTATCTGGATGAGCTGCAGCGGGACAACGGACTGTTCTATCATGCGCCGGACGTGCCTTACTGCTGGTCCAGGGGAGACGGCTGGATGGCTGTCGGCATGGCTGACCTGCTGGAATTGCTCCCTGAGGGGGACGGGAACCGTGCCGCGATCATGAAGGGTTATCTGAAGATGATGGAGGGCCTGCGCGCGAACATCAACGGGGACGGGATCTGGAACCAGGTGATCGATGAACCGGATTTCTGGCCGGAGAGTTCCGGCTCGGCGATGTTCACTTATGCCATGATCCGCGGCGTCAAGAACGGATGGTTGGATGAGGCGACCTACGCTCCCATCGTGCGCCGTGCTTGGCTGAGCCTCTGTAATTACGTGAATCCGAACGGGGATGTAGACGAGGTTTGCGTAGGCACGGGCAAACGCAACAGCCGGCAGTATTATTACAACCGTCCGCGCGTGTCCGGGGACTATCATGGGCAGGCCCCTGTGATCTGGTGCGCGCTTGCGCTTCTATCCTCGGATAAATAGGAGGACCTTATCCGACAATTTCGTCGATCCGCTTCAGTTCTTCTGCGGTGAAGGGGGCCCCTTCCAGGGCTCCAAGGTTCTCGATAATCTGTCCGGGACGGCTGGCTCCGATCAGGGCTGATGTGACCACTGGATCTCTCAGGACCCATTGCAACGCCATTTGGGAGAGTTTCTGGCCGCGCTCGCGGGCCAGGTCGGAGAGACGGGCGATCTTGGCCAGTTTGTCTTGGGTGATGGCCTCCGGCCTCAGGTAGCGGGGGTCGCGCGCCGCGCGCGAGTCGGCAGGGATACCGCCGAGGTATTTCCCGGTCAGCAATCCATTCTGCAGCGGCGCGAAGCAGATGCACCCCACACCCTCTTTCCTCAGTACATCCTGCAGACTTCCGATGCCGGGCATCGGAGTTTCGATATGGCGGTTGAGCATGGAGTAGCTGGGCTGATGGATGAGAAGGTGTATGCCTCGTGAGGCGAGCATTTTAACCATCTCTTCAGTCTGGGACGCATTGTAATTCGAGATGCCGACATAGAGCGCGCGCCCGCTCCGAACGATCTGTTCCAGGGCACCCGCCGTCTCTTCGAGCGGGGTGTCGGGGTCCGGGCGGTGGTGGTAGAAGATGTCCACGTAATCCACACACATCCGTTTCAGCGACTGGTCCAGGCTGGCAATCAGGTACTTGCGGCTGCCGTGGTCGCCATAAGGTCCCTTCCACATGTCATAACCGGCTTTCGTGGAGATGACCAGTTCATCGCGGTAAGGCTTCCAGTCCTTTTGGAAATGGACGCCGAAATTGCGTTCCGCTTCCCCGTAGGGCGGGCCGTAATTGTTCGCCAGGTCGAAGTGGGTGATGCCGTGGTCGAAAGCCGTCCGCAACAAATCCTGTTGGACTTCGAAAGGTGTAAGATTTCCGAAATTGTGCCAAAGCCCCAGGGAAATAGCGGGGAGCAGGAGTCCGCTGCGGCCGCAGCGCCGGTACGCCATCGCGTCATAGCGCGCCTCATTTGCCAGGTAGTCGTTCATGGGTACAAATATAAAAAACCTTCCCGAAATCGGGAAGGCTTTCGTACTGGGTAGGAGAATCGAACTCCTATTGCAAGATTGAGAATCTTGAGTACTAACCGTTATACGAACCCAGCGTCAATTTGCAGGTGCAAAGATAGATAAAAAAACCTTATCTGCAAATTTTATTTCAACTCCTTGAATTTCGACAGGGCGATCTTCTTGGGCTTGATGGTGATTTCAGCCTTGAGGGCATCCATGACCTTGTTGTTCTCGACCTGCTCCTGGAGCATGCCGGTCTGCTTGCCCTCGGCAAGGATGCGGTTCGCGGCGTCCTTGATCATCTCCTCGGGGACGTTGCCGATGCCGTACATTGCATACTGGTAGGCGACATAACCTTCGGCGGCCTTCTGGACATCCTCGCGGGTGACTGTCAGGTTGTACTTCTCCATCAGGAAATCGCGGACCAGCTGCCAGCGGAA
>JAEEGF010882250.1_pt1 | contig 11121 bp, 7 predicted proteins | sample 9134171 | NCBI WGS metagenome assembly JAEEGF01 (sample SAMN16246542, study PRJNA631951) | gut metagenome | biome: gut microbiome; feature: rumen; material: AP-attached | host: Bos | place: Iran: Karaj | collected 2018-10
AATAATTATTATTTAAAAAAAATCATATATATTTTATATAAATTAATTTAATATATTAATAAAATCCTTAATTTAATGTCACAAATGAATCAAAAACAAATGAATAATACATCAAGTCAACAATTAACTCAAAATCCAATATCATTAATTCAAAATAGAAACTTTCCTCAAATCCAATATAATCAAAATGAACAAAATCAAAACATTCAAAATTATAAAGAAGAAGATATAATAAATCAAACTAATGAAATAAGAAATTTTATTGATAATAATAATATAAATGAATTATATAAATACATTAATATTAATCATCCTTCAAAACTTATTCTTCAAAACGGATTAATATATTTATTAGATGAATATCAAAAAAATCCTTCTTTTTATAAATTTTTAGAAATTTTTATTTGTTCTGGAATAGATGTTAATGAAACTTTTATTTATAATCATCAAAATTTTACTCTTTTAATGTTTGGTTTTATTGTCAATGATACAGAATTTATAAAATTAATATTAAAATTTGTTCAAGATATTAATCAAAATGACGGCAATAATAAAAATGCAATAATATATTCTGTATTATATAATATGAATGATAATCCAGAATTAGTTTCTTTTTTGATAAAAGAAAAAGCAAATATAAATTCAACAACAAAGATAGAATTAAATAATTTATATGAAGTGCATTCAGTATTTACTTTAGCTTGTATTAAAGGTTTGACTAATATTGTAAGATTACTTTTAGAAAATAAAGTTAATGTAAATTTCCCAACTCAACCAAAAGGAGATACTGGATTACATTTAGCTGTTCAAAATAAACACTTTGAAATTGTCAGAATGCTTTTAAATAATCCTATGGTATATGTGGATCAATTAAATACTTTTAAATATAAAGCTTTTGATATTGCAAAAACAAATGGATATCATGAAATAATGGAATTATTTCAAAATTATTATAATATGAAAAATGTTATGATTAATAATAATAATTCTCTTAATATGAATAACAATAATATGGAAAATAATAAATTTCAAGGTAATATGAATGTAGCACCAACTCCTGTTATAAGTAATATGAATATTAATAATAATAATCCAAATATGAATAGTAATCTGAATTTGAATAATAATATTAATATTAATAATCAACAAACTCCAATTATTACTAACTTAGATAATTCAATTCATTCTAGTGATATTGGAGAAACTATTGAAGATGATAAAGATAAAGATAGTGTTAGTAATTTAAGTATGGCACCTAATGTTCAAATGTATCAAATTAATAATTCACATTTACCTATTCAAAATATAATTCCTAATAATGAGAATATATATAATAATAATATAAGAGATAATAGTCATAAAAAAAAGATTTTTACTCAAAAAAATTTAGAAGACCTTAAAAATAAATTATCAACAAAAATAACTAAAAATACAAGAAAACATAATGGATATAATATACAAATCCCAATAGAGTTTATTTTAAATAATAATAATAATAATAATACAAATACATATGGTTCAATTGATGAATTTAATAAATTAAATAATTTTATAAGAATTTCCAATACTCCAACTTTATGTTTAGATTTAACAGATAAATCATATGAACTTGAATTAAAATTATCAAAACTAAAGAATCAATTAAATGAAAAATTAGAAAAAATAAAACAATTAGAAACTCAAAAATCAGAAAGTGAGAAAATATTAAATGAGCAAAAATCATATCTAACCAAAAAAGAAGAAGAATTGATAAAATTAAAATCATCAAGTACTCAATATGATACTCAAATAAATGAATTAATAATTAAGAAAAATGAATTAATATCAAAAATTCCTGAAAGTCAAAATTCAACTCCATCAAAGAAAAATTTAAGTGCAAAAGAATATCAAGAATTAAAATTCCAACCAGCAAAATATGATGAAAATTTTGTAACACATATATTACAAAAAGATTTATTAGATTATCAAACATATATTCAAGAACAAATGCAAATGAAAAAATATAAAATAGAAAAATTAATAGCAAACGTTCAATCAACAGTAAATGAAGTATTAAAAAATAGTGAAATAAAAGTTTATGGATCTTATGCTACAGGATCAGCATTACCTTGGAGTGATTTGGATTTAGTTTTAATAAACAGAAATCCAAAAATAAATAATGTTGAATTTATTTTAAGAAGTATCTACCATGGCTTTAGAGACAAATTATGGATAAATTCTATGAAATATTCTGATAATTTACCTATGCCAACAATTAAAATTATCACTACAAATGAATTTAATTCTATTCATATTATTCTTTCTGTTCAAGATGATAAACATTATGGATTAAGATGTGTTAATTTAGTTAACAGTTATTTAAAAGAATATACTGTATTATTACCTTTGGTTTTTGCTTTGAAAACTATATTAAAAAATGCTAACTTAAATAATAATAATTTAGGTGGTTTAAGTTCTTATGGTTTAATTTTAATGGTTGTTTCATATATTCAAAGTAAAAGAGATAATAACAATTTACAAGATGAAGAAGTTGATATTATAGGAAAAACATTTCACGGTTTTTTAGGTCATTATGGAATTTATTTTGACTTTAATAAATATGTTATATTAACATATCCAATTAAAGATAATAATACAACAAACATTGATAAAGATTCAGTTTTAAACTTAGGTGCAAGTAACCATGAATTAATTATTGTAGATCCTTTAAACAATAAAAATAATGTGGCACAGAATACTTATCAATTTATGAATTTGAAAATGGCTTTTATGATTGCATTTATGATTACAAAAGAAGATTGTGAATGTGGTTGTCATTATGGAAGAGCACTTCATGAACATACTTTAAATTCTACTGAACATTGTATTTTAAAAAGAATGTTTAATTCTGTTAAAAGATTTAGTGATAATACGAAATGAAATTTAAAAATTATATAGTTTAAAATATATAAATTTAAAAAATTATATATTTATTATTATTTTTTTATTATATTTTTCCACTTTTTTAATTTATTTTTCACAAAATTTAAATTTAAAAAAAAAATTATGGATAATGACATTCAAAAATTTCAAGAAATTATTAAAGTTCACCAAAGTGAAAATCCTTTTGAATTACAAAAAATAAATGAATTTAATCTAAATCAAAATAATGTATATTCAAATGTTCAAAACAATCAAAAAGAATTTAAGAAAATCGATTGGATGTTAGAAATGGACACAAGCGGTATTCCAAAAGAAGATGATAATGGAAATTATTTGAATCAATCAGATGAAGCAATAATATCAAAATTTTTCCAAACTAAAAATGGTATTATTGAAGAACAATTTCAGAACAATGAATTAGTTAAAGATAGTATTTCAAATGAAAATTTTATTCAAAATCCAAATGTAAAACTTCAATCACCTCCAAATTTAAATATATCAATACATACAAATCAAAAATCTAATGACCCAAAAAACAATTTTAAAGACAATAATAATAACAATAATACAATTAATAATAATAGTAATTTAAACAATTCTTCCTTTAATCTTCAAAACAATCATCTAACACCAAAAATCGACAAAAAATATTTCATAGATTTAAAAAATATAGAATTTAATCGTATGGGAATAACAAATCAATTTTGTTTAAAAGACTTCCAAATAGGAAAAAAATTAGGAACAGGAAAATTTGGAAGAGTATACTTAGTAAGAGAAAAGAAAACAGGATTTATATGTGCATTAAAATTAGTAAATAAAAAGCAATTAATATCAAATAACGTAGAAATACAACTTCGTAGAGAAATAGAAATTCAAAGTCACTTAAAACACAAAAACATAATAAGATTATATAATTTTTTTTGGGATTCTCATACAATATATTTAATATTAGAATACGCTCCAGGAGGAGAATTATATAAAGAATTAATGTCATCACCCAATGGAAGATTTTCAGAAGCAAAAGCAAGTAATTATATTAATCAAATGTGCGATGCATTAGAATATATTCATAAAAAACATGTTATTCACAGAGATATAAAACCAGAAAATATTTTAAATAGTTTAGGTACTATTAAATTAGCTGATTTTGGTTGGAGTATACATACTCCAAGTAAACAAAGAAAAACTTTTTGTGGTACTTTAGATTATCTTGCTCCTGAAATTATTGAAAAACATATTCATGATGATAATGTTGATTTATGGTGTTTAGGAATTTTAATTTTTGAATTTTGTGCTGGAAGACCTCCTTTTGAAAGCAATACTCAATATGAAACTATGAAAAAAATCACTAATTTAAAAGTTGATTTCCCAACCTTTTTTTCTAGAGAAGTTAGAGATTTAATTTTAAAATTATTGAAAAGAAATCCTAATGAAAGAATTACTTTAAATGATGTTAGGAAACATCCTTGGATAAAAAAATACAATAAAAATATATAATATTTTATTTACTATTTTTTTTCATTTTTTATTATATATAAATATAAATGTGGAATGTATTACATTTAAATAGGATATGTCATATACAAGATAAAATTAGAGAACAAAGACTTCATTTAGAAAGAGTAATTACAATGAAACCTGTAATTGATGTTGAAGAACCAATAACTCCATCTTTTTTAAAAACAAGATTAGCAAAAAAAGAAATGGAAGAAGAAAAATTAACAAAAATTGAATATGAAAATGGTTTAATGTTTCGTAAAATATTAGAAACTAATATTCATCCTGGACAATATAATTTAAATCTATTAGCTCCTGAAATTTATCCTGCTTTTAAAAAAAAGAAAAATTTCCGTTATTGTGATTTAAAAAGACAATATGATATAAATAAATCAAATTTAGATTTGTATTCAAGAATTTCTACATTAAAACCAACATATGATAATAAAAATATTATAAAAGATGCTTATAGAAATAATAAATATAGAGAAAATATTAGTAAAAGTAAAAATATTCAAAATCCTTATTTAAATTTCGATTCACCTGAAGAATTTAGAAGAAAATTAGAAATTCAAATGATGAATTCTTTAATGGAAAGAAAAAGACCAAAATCTTCTTTTCCAACAACAAATCCTAATGAGAAAAATAATAATAAAACAACAGCAGCTTCAACAAAATATCAAAATAATACAACTTCAAATAATAATAATATGAAAGTTACTCAAACAGGACAATCAAATAATAATAATTAAAAAAAGAAAAAACATTAATTCAAAAAAATTTAAATATTTTTTAAGGTTAAATATTTTTTTTTATAAACATTTTCATTATTTAAATTATTTAGTATCTAAAACAATAGTATTTTTCCCAAATAATTTCATAAAATCATCATAATTTAATCCAACTTTTAATTCATATTCACCTCCACCTAAAAAGAAATATTGAGGATAAATTTCATATAAACTAAGAGGAAAAATAATTTTTAAATCAGTACATTTCATTAAATAAGGTCCAATAGCATTAAAAGTAAAACCAGTCATTTTAAAAGCAACATCTCCTTTAGCTTCTCTAAAATGAAAATGCTTATTTGCTAATTTTAAATCATATTTTTGATTAATATAATTTTTTAAAGTCGTTGCAATTTTAACTGCATTATATTTACTTACATATTGAACAACAACTAAATAATATTGTTGATATAATTCATTATTAATTGAAGAATCAAAAACTGTATTTTCTAATATTATACTTTTACAAATAATATCTTTTGAATGAGCATTTAATATTTCTCTTCTTCTATCTAAACTTAATTCATAATAATTTGAAGGACATTCTACTATTCTAAATGAATATGTTTTATTCTTTAAAAAATATTCTGTTAATCTTGCTTTTTGATAATCTAAATTTATTCTATGTTGAAGCTTTAATTCTGGAGTATTTGTTATCGGAGCATCTGAAGTTTCTTCATTTTCTGTCATTGATATTTAAATATTTAATTCAATAAATAATTATTTTTAAAAAATATTTATTTCTTTATTCATTTAACAAAAAATTATTTAATCAATATTATATATATCTTATACCAATATTTCATTATTTATATCTATTATTATTAATTTTCTTTTTTAAAAAAATTATTTAAATTTATAATATAAATTTTGAAATTTATTTATCATTATTCTCATTAAAATTTCCAAATTTTTCCATCATCTCTAAAAATTCCTGATAATTAATTTCTCCATCTTTATCCAAATCATATGTCTTAATATAATTTTCAGCAATTTTTTCATTATTCAAATTTAAAATACTTACAATATTCTTCTTTGAAATTTTACCACTTTTATCTTTATCAAACATATTAAAAGTTTCTAACAGAGTTTTTTTATTCATAATTTGTTTTTCACTTAAAGAAGCAGATAAAAATTCAGTATAATCAATAATTCCATTATTATCAGTGTCAATGCTTTTAAAAATACTTTCAATTTCATTTTCAGTATTAGGAATATTTAATTTTATAATTGCGTTTTTCATTTCTATAAAACTAATTTTCCCATCATGATCAACATCAATATTTTCAAAAATATTTTTTAAATTTTTCGTTTCTTCTTCTTTTAATCTAGAAGCTATAAAAGAGTAAATTGCTTTTTTTACTTTATGCATTAATCTATATCTTTTAAAACTTTCTAAATTAATATTACTTAAAAACCCTTTTGAATTAGGTGCACAATTTTTCACCCATTCATGCTCTAAAACTTCTTGAGCACTTAGTCTATTATTTTCATCACATATCATTTTCTTAATTAAATCTTTAGCTTCTTTAGAAATATTTTTCCATTCTTTATCAGGAAAATCAAATTTCTTTTTCTTTATTTTATTATATATTTCTTCATCATTCATTCCATTAAAAGGAGGTTCTTTACTTAATATAAAATACAAAATTACTCCAGCTGACCAAATATCACATTTTTCATTATAATTTCCCTCAATTACTTCTGGACTTATAAAATATATATTTCCTACTATTTTTTTCATCCTTATTTTTTTTTCATCAATTTTTTTGTTTTGATTAAAAGTATTAAATGAATAAATCATACTTAATTCAAAACTAATTAATTTTATTTCTGAATCATCTTCTTTCGTTAAAAATAAAATATTATCAGTTTTTAAATTTCTATGACAAATTCCACAAGAATGAATATATGATATTCCAAGCATCATTTTCTTAAAAATATTAGCAGCTTCTTTTTCAGTAAATATTATCCCTTCTTCGATTTTAGAAATTAATCTTTCATCTAATTCTCCTCCAACACAATATTCTAAAATTAAATAAATAAAATCTTCTTCTTCATAAACTTCATATAATTTAATTATATTAGGATGATCACAATGTGAAAGTATTTTTATTTCATTATCAAATTTGTCTCTATTTTCAATATGTATTTTTGATATTTTTTTACAAACTCTTATATCATTTGTTTCTTTATTTTTTACAGTATATATTTCATTATTTGTACTTTTTCCAAGTTGTTCTATTTTTTCATATTTATTATTTATTTGGTCTTTGGTATTAAATATAAAAGTTCTTTTGTTAAATATAAAATTTTCTTCTTCTTTTTTATTCTCATCCATTTTTATATTTTTATGGCTTTTTGATATTTTAAATGTTTTACTTATTTATATAATATAAATATTATATTATAAAATTAATTTATGAAAAACAATTATATATTAACTATTATTATTAATTACTCAATATTATTTAAAAATTTAATATTGAAAATAAACATCTAAAAAAACCATAAATTAAAATAATAATCAAAATCAATTACAAAAATGAGAAAACCTCTTTTCATTCTTTTTCTTATTTTTATCCCTTTATCACAATGCCAAAAAGAAATTACAGTAACATACAATGAGTATGATAACACAATAACAATGAACAACAAGACTTATCTTCTCTTAGATACCACAGAATTCCAATCTCCAGTAACCGAATTAGTAGAAGACAAAAGTTTATCAAAAAGAGAATTAATAGTAAACTTTTTCTTAACTCTACTTCTTCTTTTTTCAGCGGGAGCAATGTCAGGATTAACTGTAGGATTTATGTCAATAGATACATTAATATTAGAATTAAAATTAAATAATGGAACAGAAGAAGAAAAATATTATTCTCAAAAAATATTAAACATAACAAATAATCATCATTGGTTATTAGTAACATTACTATTATGTAATAGTTTCTGTGCTGAAGCAATGCCAATTGTATTACATAAATTAGTTGGTGAAGCATGGGCTATTATTTTAAGTGTTACTTTATTATTATTTTTTGGAGAAATTATTCCTACTGCTTTATGCACTGGACCAAATCAAATGAAAATTGCTTGTTATTTAAGTCCTTTAACTTATTCTCTTATGATTATTACTTATCCTATTTCTTATCCTATTGCTTTACTTATGGATTATGTTATTGGAAAACAAAGTAAAAGTCGATTTTGCAATAGTGATTTAAAGGAATTAATTAAATTACATACAATGGATTCTATTAATAAATTTAATTATGGAAATGAAGATTTAATTAATAATGGAAATATGAATTTTAATTATTGGAATTTTAAAAATGAAAAAAAAAATGATTGTGATGATTCTATTGTTAATAAAAGTGATATTGGATTAAGTAAAGAACAAGTTCAAGTTATGATTTCTACTTTAGATGATAAAAATCAAAAAATTAATAAAGTTATTATTCCTATTAGAAATACAGAAATGATTTCTGATGAAATGTTAATTAATAATTTCACTTTAAACGATTTAATGAATAAAGGTTATAGTAGATTACCCGTTTATAAAGGAAATGATAGAAAAAAAATTTTAGGTGTTCTTAGATTAAAACAATTAATTGGAATGGATAAAAATAATAATAAAAAAATAAAAGATTTAAAATTAACTTTAATTCCTCCTTTAATAATTTCTTCTGAAGTCACAGCAGTAGAATTATTAAATGAACTAAAAAAAAGTACAAATCATATTGCATTTGTGGCTAAAAATTTTAAAGATAGTAGAAGTATATATCATTGTAGAATTGAAAAAGGAAAAATTGATAAAAATATTTTAAATGCTGAAATTATTGGAATTGTAACTTTAGAAGATGTACTTGGAAAATTATTTAATATTTCTAATTTAGATTTTGAAAGAGAAAATAATAAAAAATTCTTTAAATCTAATTCTTTATTTGATACTTTAACCACTCGAAATAATAGTAGAACAACAAATAATTCTTTAAATGAATTATTCAGTAGAAGTAGAAGTTCTGCTAATACTTATGTTAATATTGATGAAATTTCACCTGATAATTCTTATAAATTAATGGAAGAAAATTGATTTTTAATAAATAAACTTATTTAAAAGAGGATTAATAAATTTAAAGAATTTAAATTTATCTTAAATTTTTTATTTATAAAAAATAAATTTTATAAATTTTCTTTTAATGGGAAATACAAATGTATTTAGGAATAATTCAAGTAATTTTATAGAGCAATTAAAAATAGATTTAAAATCCCAAACAAAAATATTAGGAATTTATATAAATCCAAATGAATTTCCAACAAGTGGTTTAATAGTAGTATCTTCAATATCAATTTTATCATATAATCCAATATATGGTTCATTAAATACTTCATATACATTTAAAAGAAATGTTCTTTATACTGATTATAATAGAAAAAGTAAAGAAGGTTCTCTTTTATCAATAATAACAGATGATATGAAATGTTATTTTATTTCCACTGAAAACTTAACAGTAAATAGAACAATAAATATATTAACAATAAGTAATTTAAGAATAAGTGATAATAGTAAAATTTCTTGTATTAATTTTCATTTAAATGATGCATTATTAATTGGATGTTCAGATGGAAGTGTAATTAAATGTAAATTGAATGATGAACCTGTAAATTTATTATATGAAATAAAAGGAAATAAATTTATAACTCCAGAAGATGAATTTGCTTCAATTAAAAATGTTTATTCTTCAGATGCAGATAATCCAACAGAAATAATAGAAGATGAAGAAGAGAATAATAATTATAATATGTCATTTAATTATAATATAAAAAATAGATATATTCAAGATATGTTAATAAGTGATAAATACAAAGTATTATTTTGTATTCAAAAAATAAATAATGGATATTCAAATGTTTTATTATTTAATTTAAGAACAAATTCATTTATGTATATTTTTTGTAAAGTGAATGGAATAATAAGATGTAGTTCATTAGATGAAAGAAACGATCAATTATTAATAGTAAATTTCAATATAGAATCAAAAAAAACAATATTAGAATTTTGGAAATTTAATGATTCTTCATGTCCAATAACAACTTATGAAATATCGTCTCTTTTAAATTATCCTTTTACAATCAGTTCAATTTCCTTTACAAAAATACCAGATATATTTTATGGAAGATGTTCAATTAATGGAAAATTACAAGGTGACGTTTTAATTTTCGGTTCTAGTAAAGGAGATATTATAATAGGAAATATTTGCAATATTAAAGAAATGAATAATAAAATTGGATTTGAACATTTAATGACTTATAAATTACAAAATAATAATGAAAAAGAAAATGAAGATATTTCTAGTAAATTTGAAATTTCTTATATTGCATATGATTTAAATTTTGATTTAGTTTATTTTGGTGATGTTAGTAGTAATTGTAGATTTATTGAAAAAGTTTTACAGATTGGAAAAAAAGAAAATGTTGATTATAATTTACCTTTTTTTTCTTTTGATGATGATGATATTATTTATAAAAAATTATCTGATGAAAATTGTGATTTTTTTCCTAAATTAAATTATGATTTACCTATTATTAGTATTAATCATGATGTTATTAAAGATAGGAGTATAATATTATATGATAAAGGAAAAAAATTTGATATTAAAAAATATAATAATTCTACAAATAGTATATATATAAATGAAGAAGTAAATAAAGAAAATAATAGTGATGAAGATATTCCTTCTGATTTTGAAGATTTGGATTGTGATTTACAAATAGATAAAACTAAAACTAATAAAATGGAAATTAAATATTAAATATTCATAATAATAAATATTATTATATATATTATTATATTATTTAAAAATATTATAATTAAAATTTTTTATTTCAAATACAGAATTGATTATCATAAATTAAT
>JAEEGF011157935.1_pt1 | contig 11121 bp, 12 predicted proteins | sample 9134171 | NCBI WGS metagenome assembly JAEEGF01 (sample SAMN16246542, study PRJNA631951) | gut metagenome | biome: gut microbiome; feature: rumen; material: AP-attached | host: Bos | place: Iran: Karaj | collected 2018-10
AACATTTCGAAAGTGCCATTATAATCGCTAATTGTTGTTGCTGAATTAGCGCCATATTCAATGGTTACTTCAGGCAAGGGAGTCCGATGGTTTTTGCCATTATATTGGTAACATATACCGTGTTGGATTAGTGTTTGTGCTCCAGCCAAAATATACATCAATAATAGGGTAGTCAAAGACAGTGTTTTTTTCATGGTCTTTAAGGGTGTTTGTTGTTGTTTCTTTCGCGGCAAAAATAAGGAAAAACGTCTGTTTTTCCAAAACTTTTCCTATTTTTGCAGCCGTTTTTTAAAGCATTGAACTATGGACTTAAGCAAAATCGTTTCGATATCCGGTAAACCTGGACTGTATGTAGTTAAATCACAAGCCGTTGGTAGGCTTATTGTTGAATCTGTCCTCGACGGCAAGTGCTCTCCCGCCTTCGCCCGCGAACGCATGAGCTCGCTAGAGGAGATCTCGATCTTCTCCGTCGACGAGGACCGTCCGCTCAAGGAGGTCTTCATGATGATCCATGAGAAGATGGGCGACACGGTCGACTTCGACTACAAGAAAGCCACGCCTGAGCAACTGCGCGAGAAGTTCGCCTTCGTCATGCCCGACTACGACGAGGATGCCGTGTATCCTTCTGACATGAAGAAGGTCTTCGCCTGGTATCAGATGCTCAACGACAAGGGCCTGCTCGACTTCACCGTGGAAGAGGAAAAGAAGGAAGAAACGCCCGAGGAACCCGCCGAGAAAGCGGAATGATTTTCCGAAAATGACTAAAAGAAGCTGCTTCGGCAGCTTTTTTTGTATATTTGTGCCCTAATCCGAGGAGTCATTGCGGGCTTGCCCCGCAATCTCCTATGCAAAAGGAATTATATGAAACAAATTGCAGACTTCAATCTTGTCGAGAAGCAAGACTTCGGTCGCTCGGTGATGCTGAGGCTTCATGCCCAACAGCCTTTGCCGGAGATCCTGCCCGGACAGTTCGTCCAGGTGCGCGTCGACGGCTCGCCAAGCACCTACCTGCGCCGCCCTATCTCCATCCACGACGTGGATGCCCAAAAGAATGAGATCACACTGTTGGTGCAGCAGGTGGGCGAGGGGACACGGCATCTGGCGGCAGCCGAGGTGGGCGATCCCATCAATATGGTGCTGCCGCTTGGTAATGGCTTCACCCTTCCTGAGAAAGGGGAGAGGGTGGCCCTTGTCGGAGGCGGCATCGGCATCGCGCCGCTGTTTTATTTCGCCAAGGTGCTGAACGCGAAAGGCGTGCGGCCCACTTTGATCTTGGGAGGAAAAACAGAAAAAGACTTACTGCGTCTGGCTGACTATCAGCGACTTGGCGAGACTTTCGTCACCACCGAGGACGGCTCGTTAGGTGAGAAAGGCTTCGTGACCATGCACTCGGTATGGCAGCAGCAAAGCTTCGACAAGATCTACGTCTGCGGCCCGAAGCCGATGATGAAGGCGGTGGCGAAGCTGGCTGCAGAGAAAGACGTATGGTGCGAGGTCTCGTTGGAGAATCTGATGGCCTGCGGCCTCGGAGCCTGCCTCTGCTGCGTGGAGGACACCGTCGACGGCCATGTGTGCGTCTGCAAGGAAGGTCCGGTATTTAACACAAGGAGGTTGAAATGGTGAACATGACGATAGACTTGGGGCGCGGCTTGGTGCTGCGCAACCCCGTGATGACGGCGTCGGGTACCTTCGGCTATGGCGAGGAGTACACCGATTTCGTGGACTTGGCCCAGCTGGGTGGCATCATCGTGAAGGGCACGACATTGCATCCGCGTGAGGGCAACCCCTATCCGCGCATGGCCGAGACCCCTTCGGGGATGCTCAACTGCGTCGGACTACAAAACAAAGGCGTAAAGTATTTTATCGATACTATTTATCCTCGTATCAAGATCTTCGACACCAACGTGTTGCTCAACCTCTCGGGCTCCACTTTGGAAGACTATGTGAAAGGCGCTGAGATGGTGGATGCCTTGGATGAGATTCCAGCCATCGAGTTGAATGTCTCTTGCCCCAACGTGAAACAAGGCGGCATGGCTTTCGGCGTGACCACCACGGGCATCTCGCAGGTGGTCTCCGAGGTACGCAAGGTGTATCACAAGCACCTGATGGTGAAGCTTTCGCCCAATGTGACCAATATCGCCGAGATTGCGCAAGCGGCTGAGGCCGCGGGTGCCGACTCGGTGTCGCTCATCAACACCTTGATGGGTATGGCCATCGATGCGGAGCGCCGCAAGCCGAAACTGTCCGTTATCACTGGCGGCCTTTCAGGTTCCTGCGTGAAGCCTGTGGCTTTGCGCATGGTGTGGCAGGTGGCCAAGGCGGTGAAGATTCCCGTAGTGGGCTTGGGCGGCATCAGCAATGCCACCGACGCCGTGGAGTTCATGCTCGCTGGTGCCTCCGCCATCGAAATTGGCACGGCCAATTTCATCGATCCTGCCGTCTCGGCAAAAGTCGCTTGGGGAATTAACGAATACTGCGAGCGGCATGGGTTTGCTGCGGTCGCTGAATTGATTGGGGCTTTGGAGGATTAAACCAAATTCACCTCAGGGCTAATCCGAATCCCAAATTTTTCCTCCACGGATTCCTGGATTTTGTGGGCAAGTTCCACGATGTCCTCGCCTCTGCCGCCACCATAATGCACCAAGACAAGCGCCTGCTTGTCGTAGACACCCACATGCTCATCGCGCCAGCCTTTCCAACTAGTATTCTCTGAACCGGTCCCTGAGCCCTGAGCCTGCCGAAGGGTCGAAGGGCCGGAATGCTCAATTAACCATCCTGCAGGCACTTTCACTCTACCATCAGGCTCGTCATAGTGTGGCATGTCGGGATAATCCTTTTGTAATGCCTCAAACTGCTCTCTGTCAATCACGGGGTTCTTGAAGAAGCTGCCCGCACTGCCGATCTGTTTCACGTCGGGGAGCTTGGCATCGCGGATGGCGCAGATGGCATCGTGGAGCTGCTGCAAGGTGGGATGCTCCATGCCGTGTTCGGCCAGATAGGCCTTGATGTTGCCGTATTCCAGATGGAGCTCGCCTTGCCTAGATAGCTTAAAATCGACGGAGGTGATGATGTATTTGCCTTTGAAGTCGTGTTTGAAGACGCTCTCGCGGTAGCCGAATTGACAGGCGTCTTTCGAGAAACAGCATAGGTTGCCCGTTGCAATCTCAACAGCCTCGCATTGCACGAAGCAGTCCTTGAGCTCCATGCCGTAGGCCCCGATGTTTTGCACGGGTGCCGCACCCACCTTGCCCGGGATGTGGGCGAGGTTCTCTATGCCATACCAGCCTCTTTCGACGCAGTAACGCACGAAATCGGGCCAGTCCTCGCCGGCCTGGGCGCGGACAATGACGTTGTTGCCTTCTTCGTGTAGTACCTCGATGCCTTTGTTGTCCATCAGGATGACGATGCCGTCGAAGAAATCGGTGGTGAACAGCACGTTGTTTCCGCCGCTGAGGACGAGATGCCTTTCCTGCTTGAATTCAGGCGAGACGACAAGTCGGCGCAAAGCATCGACATCATGGATCTCAACGAGGTATTTGGCTACGGCATCGAAGCCGAAGCTGTTGTAGGGTCGGAGGCTGACGTTGGTTTTCATGCCGCAAAAATACACAATAGAAAGCAAACTTGCTCGTTTCATCAGAAAACTTCGTATCTTTGTCCGCATGAAACGCGCCATCGTATCGGTAATCAACGACTTGGTCACGGACCAAAGGGTCAACAAGTCGTGCCTGGCCTTGCAAAAGGCGGGCTACGAGGTGCTTTTGGTGGGGAGGAAGCAACGCAAGAGCCCGCCCATGGACGAACGTCCCTACGCCTCGCACCGCATGAAACTGCTTTTCGAGAAAGGGCCGTTGTTCTATGCCGAATACAACATCCGCCTGTTTCTGTTTCTGCTGTTTCATCGCGCCCATCTCTTGCTGTCCAACGACTTAGATACCATCCTGCCCAATTATTTCATCTCGAGGTTGAAAGGCAGCAAGATGCTCTTCGACAGCCACGAATACTTCACCGAGACACCGGAATTGGTGCACCGTCCCAAGGTGCAGCGTGTCTGGAAACGCATCGAAGGCTTCGTGGTGCCCAAGCTGAACGAGATGATCACGGTTTGCGACAGTATCGCCGACTTGTTCCGCGAGAAATACGGCGTCAAGGTGCACGTCATCCGCAACATCCCGCCACGTAAGGCCCTGCCGCCCAAAGGCGACAAGGAAGCGCTGGGTCTGCCTGTGGACAAGCATTTGTTGATATTACAAGGCTCTGGCATCAACATCCAACGCGGTGCCGAGGAGCTGGTGCAGGCCATGGCGCTCTTGGACGACTGCTTCCTGATGATCATCGGCGGCGGTGATGTGCTGCCCGTCTTGAAACAGATGGTGGAGGACATGAAGATCGCCGACCGTGTGCGCTTCTTCCCGAGGATGCCCTACCAGCAGATGATGGCCTACACGCAACTCGCCGAGTTGGGCTTCTGCCTCGACAAAGACACCAACCTCAACTACCGCTTCAGCCTGCCCAACAAGCTGTTCGACTTCATCCAGGCAGGCGTGCCTATCGTGGCCTCTCATCTGACCGAGATTGAGAAGATCATCCGACAATACGATTTGGGTTTATTCATTGAGAATCACGAGCCGGACACCATCGCTGCCACCATCCGCGAGGCCTTGGCTGACGAGGTGAGGAGGGGACAATGGAAGCACAACCTGACTCTCGCGGCACAGGATTTGTGTTGGGAAAACGAGGAGCAGAAACTGCTTGAAATCTACAGACATTATGAATGATACTGATTATCACCTACATATCATCGCTTTCGATGTGCCTTATCCTGCCAACTACGGCGGAGTCATCGATGTGTTTTACCGCGTGAAGGCCCTCTCGGAAGCGGGTGTCAAGGTGCATCTGCATTGCTTCGAGTACGGTCGCGGCGAGCAGGAGATATTGAAACGCTGCCATGAGGTGAAATACTACAAGCGCGACACCTCGTTCGGCAAACAGCTGAGCCTCACGCCGTTCATCGTCAATTCGCGACGTTCCGAGGCCTTGGTGCAGGACCTGCTGAAAGACGACTATCCCATCCTTTGCGAGGGCTTGCATACCACCGCAGTGCTACTCGACAAACGATTGAAAAACAGAAAGATCTATGTCCGTGCCCACAATGTGGAACACGACTATTACAACGGCTTGGGCGACACCGAGCGCTGTGGCTGGAAACGGTTCTTCTATCATGCCGAGGCGTGGAAGCTGAGACGTTACGAGCCTGTCCTGAAAAAGTCGGCCGGCATCTTCGCCATCTCGCAGCAGGATGTGGATTATTTCGCGAAACGCTATCAAAACGTGATGCTTGTCCCGGGCTTCAATGCCGCCGATTCGGTGTGCTCGGAAACGGGGCGGGGCGACTATGTGCTGTACCACGGCAACCTATCGGTGCGTGAAAACGAGGACGCCGCCAAGTGGCTGATAGAGAACGTCTTCTCTGAATTGGACTTGCATTGCATCGTGTCGGGTTTGAATCCTTCAGAGAAGCTGTTGCGACAGGCCGAGAAATACGCTAATGTGACTTTGATTGCCAATCCCGACGATGCCGAGATGATTGACCTGTTGCGTCAGGCGCAGGTGAACATCTTGGTGACCAACCAACCCACGGGCCTGAAGCTGAAGCTGCTGAACGCACTGTACAACGGGCGTTTCTGCTTGGTCAACTCCGACATGGTGAAAGGGACTTCGTTGGATAGCCTCTGTGTGGTGGCCGACGAACCCGAGCAGATGATCGCCGAGATCAAACGGCTGATGGAAGAAGACTTCACCGACGACGACATCGACGAACGCGACGCCCAGATGCGGCAGCTCTATGACAACGAGTCGAATGCAACGAAAATCATTAGAGCTGTTTACTCTTAACTCTCAACTCTAAACTTTCAACTGACTCTAAACACTAAACTCTAAACTTATTCCATCTCCGAGCAAATCACCGTCCCATTCTTGCAGTTGGCGATGCAGGAGGGGTATTTCTGCATGAGCGTGTAGTTGTGCGTGGCCATCAGCACGGCGGTGCCGCTCTCGCTGATGTTGCGCAGCAGTTTCATCACTTCTAAGGTCGTGTCGGGGTCGAGGTTGCCTGTGGGCTCGTCGGCAAGGATGACATCGGGGGCGTTGAGCAGGGCGCGGGCGATGGCGATGCCTTGCTGTTCGCCGCCCGACATCTGGTGGGGCATGCTCTTGCGCTTGTCGCTCAGTCCCACCATGGCGAGCACCTCGTCGATGCGTTTCGAGATCTCCACGGGGTCGGTCCAGCCCGTGGCACCCAGCACGAACGAGAGGTTTTTCTCAACGCTACGGTCGGAGAGGAGCTGGAAATCCTGGAAGACGATGCCGATCTTGCGGCGCAGGTAGGGGATGTCTTTCCTGCGGAGCGTGGTGAGGTCGTAGCCGGCCACGCGGAAGATGCCGTCGCGGGCAGGTAGCTCGCCGTACAGGGTCTTGAGCAGCGACGACTTGCCGCTTCCCGTGCGACCGATGAGATAGATGAACTCTCCCTTATGGAGCGTCAGGTTGACGTCGCTGAGGACGAGGTTCTCCTGCTGGAATATTGAGGCGTTTTTTATTTCTATGATGGGTTCCGACATAATGTTTATCTTTTGAGATTCCCTGCGGGAATGGAGTTTTTCATGTGTTCATCATGCGGCGGCAAGGGGTGCTAAATGAATTGTGGTGCCACATGCCGCCGCGAATAAATATGACACCATTCGCCATTCCCGAAGGGAATCTAATTGCAGATTTACCAACTGCCGCTAGCGCCGCCGCCGCCGAAGCCTCCTCCTCCGAAGCCGCTGAAGCCACCGCCGCCGCCGCCACTGAAGCCGCCGCCAGAGGGGATCCAGATGGTGCGCGAGCCGCCGCCAGAGTAGTGCTGGCCGCTACCGCCTGAGAACTTCATGAGGATGAACACGATGACGATAATGATGATGAGAATGGTGACCCACAGCGGGGTGCCTTTGTTGTAGTCGTCTTGTGAGAACTTGCCCGAGCAGAGGTCCATGATGACGTCGACGGCCTGGTCGATGCCCGTGTAGTAGTCGCCCTCCTTGAAGGCGGGGATCATCTCTTTCTCTATGATATTTTTGGCCGTGGCGTCGGAGACGTATTCCTCGATGCCGTAGCCGGTGCTGATGTTGACTTGTCCTTTCTCACTGCCTTTCTTGGGCTTGACGAGGACGACGGTGCCGTTGCCCTTGCCTTTCTGTCCCACGCCCCAGCTGTGGCCTATCTCGGTGGCATACTCCTCGATGGTATAGCCTTGCAGGTCGTCGACGAGCATGACGAGGATCTGGGTGGAGGTGCTGTCGTTGTAAGCCACCAGTTTGTTCTCCAGCGTGCTGATTTGCGATGCGCTCAGGGTGCCCGTGTAGTCGTTCACCAAACGGGGCGGGTCTGACGGGTGGGGTAGCTGGGCTTTCAGCGTCGTGCTGAAGGGCAACAGCATGACGAGCAAAGCGAAGAGAAACGTGAGTTTATGTCTGTCAGTTGTTTTCATAAGAAATGTCATCGGGGATTTCGTTGATGTCGTCGGGTTGGTAGGGGAAATAGACCTTGAGCTTCTCGCCGCAGCGATGGATGCCCTCTTCGAGGCCCTCGGCGAAGCGGCCCTCTTTGAAGTAGCCTGCCATGAGGTCTTTCACGTCGTTCCAGAAGCCTTCGCCCACCACGTTGTTGATGCCTTCGTCGCCGAGGATGGCGAATTTGTGGTCCTTGACGGCGATGTAGATGAGCACGCCATTGCGTTGCTGGGTCTCGTAGAGCTTCAGCTTGTCGAAGACGGCGAGGCTACGTTGTTCCACGTCGCCGCGACAACGGTTCTCGATGTGCACTTTGATCTCGCCCGAGGTGTTGAGCTCAGCCTGCCGGATGGCTTCCACCACGCGGCGGTCTTCCTCATGGTTCAGTATGGAGATGGCTGTTGACATAAGCGATTCGATTTGAGCGCAAAGATAGTCATTTTCCAATAATTCGCATACATAAGGCATATTGTCGTGTTTTTTTTTGTTTCTTTGCACGGTTAAACGATTAAAGCAACAATCACTATGAACAAAACTTTAAAGACGATAGCGGCCATCATGCTGATGGCTTTAGCTGTGATTGCCGCAGGATGTGGCTCAAAAAGCTCAAATAAGGATGCTAAAAACAGTGGTGTCGAAGATGCAAAAGTGGAAAAAGAAACAGTGGCCGATCCTGGCGAGGTTAAAAGCGTTGCGGAAGGAGATGTCTACAACGGACATGCTTTCGTCAATCTTGGTCTGCCCAGTGGCACACTTTGGGCGACTTGCAATGTCGGCGCAGATAAGCCAGAGGGCTATGGCGACTACTTTGCTTGGGGCGAGACTACGGTAAAACCCTCGTATGATTGGGCTAATTACAAGTATTGCGAGGGCGGTGAGTCAAACCAACTGACCAAGTATTGCAGTTCCTCGGAAGAAGGTTTCAAAGGTTTTAACGACAAGTTGGAGACTTTGGATCCGACTGATGACGCGGCGACGGCCAATTGGGGCGAAGGATGGTGCATGCCTACCGAGACACAGTGGAGAGAACTGCTTGACAACACCACCTGCACTTGGACAACGCTTAATGGCATAAAAGGCCGTCTCATGACTGCCTCTAATGGAGGTAGCCTCTTTCTGCCCGCTGCAGGTTTCCGCAGTAGTGAGCTTCAAGATGTTGAAAAGAATGCCTTCTATTGGTCGAGTTCGCTTTGCATTGACGTACCGAGCCGTGCAAGGTATTTTTATTTCTACGATTCGGAGGCCTTTGACATGGATGAGGATGCCCGCTATTACGGTTATTCGGTTCGCGCCGTGCGTTCTAAAGAATGAGCTGTTTTGTTGCGCGGTCTCAAACAAGTAAATGATTGATATGAATGGCTCATTGAAGATGATGGCCGCTATGATGCTTGTGCTGGTTTTTGCAGCGAACTGCCACAAACCGGATGAGCCGAATCAAGGTGGTGACGACAATGGAAACATGGTCGACGGCCATGAATTTGTCGACTTGGGCCTGCCGAGCGGCACGTTGTGGGCCACTTGCAATGTGGGCGCCAACGAGCCTGAGGGATGGGGCAGTTACTACGCCTGGGGCGAGACCGAACCCAAGGATCTGTATGACTGGAAAAGCTACCAATACGGCCGCTTTTTTAACGAGCGTTACGAGTTGAACAAATACTGCACCGATTCGGCATATGGACTGGATGGGTTCGTCGACAGCCTGACCCTACTGGAGCCTACCGATGATGTGGCTAAGGCTTGCTGGGGTGCAGGCTGGCGCATGCCCACCATCGAAGAATGGGAAGAGCTGTTCCTGAACACGACGGGCATCTGGAAGACCTCAAACAGCGTGAAGGGCTGGCTATGCACCGCAACCAATGGCAACACCCTCTTCCTGCCCGCTGCCGGCTACTGGTGGGATGACGCGTTCAATGCCGACCTAGGTCTCTATTGGTCGAGTTCGGTCAACAAAGAATTCCCGTACCGCGCCTGGGGTTTCCATTTCAATTGCGATAGCAGCCACCTTTGCGGCAGCAGCGACCGCAACCGGGGGCAAACGGTGCGGGCGGTGTGCTGTCGTCAGTAAAGCAACCCGAACAACCAAAGCGGGATTTTGTTTCCAAAGCCCACCTCGGTTTCGTCGATGGCCAAATAACTATTGGGGATGTCCTTGATTTGGTCGAAGCTTTTCTTGCGCCCGCCCACTTCAAAGATGTATTTCCCGTCCACAAGAAAATCACCCTTGGGCGGATAGGTCACCTGATGCGATTGGCTCAACTGGTTCAGGAAGAACAACTCACGCATTGTGCCGATGTTGGGCTGCATGGAGAAAACGTTCATGAGGTTGGTGTTATTGAGGTAGATCTTTTCGGGCCGCGACAGGTCTGAAAGTTTCCTTGGAGTGTCGGTGAGTAACGATAGTAACCCCGCCTTTTCCAAGGCGTACAACATCTTCAGCCCTTGGTTTCGGTCGGTGTCCAACTCGCGATAGAGTTCCGACATGTTGGGCTTCTGCGGCACCTGCTCGGCCAAAATCATGAACATCTTCTTTGCTTTCTTGATGGTGGATTGCTCCACATTCTCAATCACTGCGTAATCGTTCTCCAGGATGTGGTTGACCACGTTCTGCAAGCGGTTGGCATAGCCTCCATAAATGTCTTTGTAGAAAGGATAATACCCTATCTTCAGATATTGTACGAAAGCAGGCAACACCTTGAAGCCGTCGCTGATGATTTCCATGGCGATGCTCTTGTGCTTTTTCAGCAGGTCCTTCAGTTCGATGACGGGGATGTCCTTGATGCCTTCAAACTTCAGGTACTCGCGGAACGAGAGTCCCGTCAGGGTGTATTCTATCAGCCTTCTTGAAAGGTCACCTTTGCCTCTCTCCATCTTGAGCATCGACGAATCTGTGTAGGCAACATAAAGCCCAGGGTAGTTGTCGTTAAGGTTCTTCAGGACGGTCTGCCACGAGTCCAGATAATGAATCTCGTCAAGGAAAAGATAGCGACCGCCGTAGGCATAATAGTCCTCCACCACATCCGCAAAAGCGTGTGTCGCAAACCAAAGGTCGTCCAACGAAGCGTACAGCACTTCCGACGTGTCGGGAAAAGCTTCCTTGATGTGCTGGAGCATCAGTGTGGACTTGCCCGTGCCTTTCGGTCCTTTGATGCCGATGAGTCGGTCTCTCCAGTCGATTTTCCCGAACAGGTATCGTTTGAAGTCGGTGGAGGTGGCTTGCAGCTTCCTATCCAAGACCTTTTGCAGATATTCAATTGAATTCATGGCATTTCTATTTTTCTGCAAAGGTACAAATAATATTTCAAAACACAAGTATTTCGCTGAAAATAATGTTTAAAAACACTAAAATATTGTATAAAGTAATGTTTAAAAATACTAAATCGATAATAAAAATAGTGTTTGAAAACACTAATTGTATAATTCTGCATTTCAATCTTGCCAAATCGAGCTTTTTTTTGTTTCTTTGCAATGTCAAACAACTAAAACAGAATCGATATGAACAGAACTTTGAAGGCAATGGCAGCCCTAATGTTGATGATGGTTTTTGCGGTGGGATGCGGCAAGCAGCCGGTGG
>JAEEGF010675368.1_pt1 | contig 11120 bp, 16 predicted proteins | sample 9134171 | NCBI WGS metagenome assembly JAEEGF01 (sample SAMN16246542, study PRJNA631951) | gut metagenome | biome: gut microbiome; feature: rumen; material: AP-attached | host: Bos | place: Iran: Karaj | collected 2018-10
TTAGCATCTCTATAAACAATTCGCGAATTCTCTGTTCATCATCCGAAATTGCTTTTCTGCTCCTATACCCCATTTCCCCTCCTGCGATAGTAAGCTTTACTCCGGTTTATCGTTCTATCCCAATTTTCCATTTTGAAAATCCATTCTGATAAAAGCCTTTCCATTAGGAAGCGGGATCCTTGATTCGAGTATGTCCTTATATCCTATTTCCTGCATTTTTGTTAAAAGAGATTTCTCATCCATCTGATGATGTACCTCATCCAGCCCGTCAAACGCATGCAAATACGGAGAATCTGATACCCACTGCTTATCATCCACATTGATCTGAATCAAGCAAGAGACATATTCAGGATTTACTTTGCAAACCACTCTCTGAAATACATCATACCCAATATACTCTATAAGAAGGTTTGCTATCAGTAGCTGCGCTCCGGGAAGCTGATCCGCATCGCAGATCAAATCTATCTTCAAGCATTTAAGTACATCCGACAAATATGCATATCGTTCCGAAACTATTCGAAGATAATCTTCATTGATATCCACTCCATAAACAGTCCGGTACTTATCCCGGCTTACATGTTCCAAGCCATTACCACCGGCGACTCCAAGAACCATAGCCGTTGAAACCGGATAATCTACAAACTGCTCCTTCATTATTGAATTCATAATCTGGAGTTGTTTAACAGAATCAAGACTCATATGATTCTCATAATCATTCAAGCTGATTTCTTCCCACGGATTGCTCATAATTCTCCACTTTACCGGATTACCCCAGCAGCATACGCATTAATACTGTTCCTTCATTGTTCTCAAGTTCCTCAAAATCCATCTTCTTGTAAAGAGCATAACCTATGCTCATAACTTAGTGAAACAAAGCAAGCTTCCGCTCCTTTTATTTTTGAATATTCAAGGATCAGCTCTTTTGCTGCCTCATAATCATCACATTCTCTTATTTCAATCATAATGTCTCCTCCGCAATCTATATTTCATATGATAGAATACCCTTCAGCCCCCAATATACTTAATGCCCTGTCAAAGTTTTCTTCTTTTACAAGAACATAGTCGGTGTTGTAAGTTGATACAGCAAAAATGCTGATCTTATGGTCTGCAAGAATTCCGGATATTTTGGCCAATATACCAACCAGTGAAAAATCCAGTGTTCCCTGAATGCGAAATCCTCTCCATCCATCATCGCGTTCTACCGTCTTTGAAGGAGTATTTTCCGTAATGCACACCAGCGACAGTTCTTCATCTGTCTTACCGATGAAATAAATCTCGGCATCCATATCTATGTCAGAGATATCTTTCACTTTGCAAACTGTCAATCTATGCGGTATTTTCTTAAGTTCCATTTCCTTATCCCCTTCCAAACTTAGTTCAACAGTAATATACTTCGGTCACATTCCAGTCACCGTCCTGATACTTGCATACCGCCGTCAGCTCAATATTCATATATACCCCCCAGTAGGCAAGTTCGAGCTCACATTCTTTTGTTGATAACCAGACCAGATCTACTTTCCATGCTTCTGTTTTGACATTAAGCTCATCCACGCAATAGTTCTGAATATAATTATCAATTTTGCAGATATTCTTCCAAAAAGATTGCATCATAGTATCAAAGCATTCTTGATAATCAACCACTTCGATATCATCAACCAATATGGTCTCTACACCCTTATCTGCTTCCTGCCATGCCCTTAACAGTTTATCCGGATCAAATCTATCCTTTTCTATTACAAAAGGCGTTGCAGGCGGTGATATTTTCTTACTCTCATATGTACCAATTACAGGCTTACTCTCGTTAATGGTATTCTTATCCGTTTTTCTCCTGAACAAATCAAAAATACTCATTTAGTCCTCTCTCATTTCATATGCTATATACAACTCAATATATTATATCTCATAAGTATAGAACACTTCAGGATATCCAACACCCATCTGCTTAAATTCATGCTCATGTTCAGACAGTGTTCCACCCCATGATTCATAGACCTTTCGGGCTTTGGAATTGTCTTTTAATACGCCTATTACATACTGATCTGCCTTATTTTCCTTTGCCCAATGGGTGAAAATGTCTTTTAACATAGTACCTACACCCATACCCTGATATTCAGGACGAACATAAAGCCCAACGAGATCGGCGTAGTCGTTTTTAAAGTATTCATAATTCGAATCCAGTACACCGAACATCAAGGCAACTATTTTCCCGCCTGCTTCTGCAACATAAGCTATTTTCCTATCACCAAAAAATTTCTCTTCGGTAAATCCTTTAGCTCTTTCGTCTATCGCGCTCTCACGTACTTCAAATAACTTCTCAGGAAAAATATGGCTGTATGCAACACGCCACACATCATCAAGCAACTTATACCATTCATATCCGTCTTCTATACGAGCTTTTCTGTACTTGATCTTCTTCTGTTCCATTTACGCCTCCCTCTTTCCTACATAAATTGCGTGGCCGCACATCTCAACTACAGCTTTGTTGTCTGCTGTTTCGTTGATAATTGAAATGATCTCATCAAACATAGCCCGGTCCTTATCTTCAAGGCTATATACAGCATCTTCCTTGCAATATCCGATTCCGCGGATGGACCTTATCTGAAGTTTGCCAAATCCACAGCTCTTAAACAGATTCTCGATTTCATCGGAAGTCGCATAATAGCCCTCCTGAAATCCAACGTCCTGAAGGTTATTGAACTTACCGGAATCAAATACTTTCCTGAGATTCTCCGGATTAACTTGATTCGGATGCCAGAAATACCTGTCAAAAACTCCTATGCTACCGGACAGATACGGAATAAAAGCAGCCACAACAACTCCGCCGGGTTTTAATACGCGATGTACTTCTGAAATACAGCTTTGTCTCTCTTCTTCCTCAGTCAAATGGTATAACGGTCCAAGAAGGAGAACCGAATCAAATTGCTGATCTTTGTAAATTCCGAGATCTGTGGCATTTACCACATCACATGAGACAATGTTCTTTATTCCTTCCGCATCTTTTTTCTCCTGCGCCTGCCCGATCAGGTCTTCGGAAATATCTGCCAAAGTTACCTGATATCCTTTTTCTGCCAATGGAAATGCGTATGCTCCGGCGCCTCCTCCAAGATCCAATATGGCACCGGCTGCGGGAAGTGCGCCATTCAGAATATCTATAGTCATCTCATACTCAAGTCTTCCGCTGTTATCGTTAACCAGCCTGTTCTTTTCATCAAAGTTCTTATAGTAATTCTTAACCCTGTCAAAATCAGTCATAGTCCACCTCCCTTACTAAGTCCATTCCACACCCCGGCAACTATAAAAATAGCCCCATCAAACCAAGAATTTGATGAGACTTTTTCTTGTCATAGCTTCTCGCTTTCTGAAAATTATTAGTTGTTAGTATAATTGACTGACAACTTGCTGTCAACAGTTATTATTAGCTTCCCACACCATTATGTATTCTTCGTCATTCTCATCCACAGTTTTAAAGCCTACTTTCTCATACATTTTTACTGCGTAATTGGCTTTCTGGACAGCAAGAGAGGCTCTCGTATAACCATTTCTTTTAAGTTCTTCCAACATCCCGGTCATAAGCTTTGTCCCTATCCCCTGACCGCGATACTCCTTGTACAATGAGATAGCAAATGACGGAGTTTCATCGTCCACATGCCCATAGTCATCCATGATACGTGTCCAGACAGCTCCGACCACTCTTCCGTCATCTTCCGCAACCAGACAATGATCAGCCTTGCCGGTTCCAAAATTTTCATAGTAAATTCTAAGCTCAGGCTGCTCTATTATCTCCCTTGGAGGCGGTGTAACTCCCTCCGGTATAAATATGGCTTCATACAAAAAATCCCGTAGCAGCCCTGTTTCATTTTCTCTAAGATTTCGTATGATCATAAATCCTGCAATTCCCTTTCAGCATCCCACAAATACAGCCTGAACCAAAAACATATATATAACCGTTCCGACAACTACACTAAAGATAGAATTTCTTTTCCACAGATATGAACCGATGACAACCGCCATCGCAATGATTTCCGGAATCGCATGGGGCGCAGAGGTAAAAGAAATATCCCTAAGACAATACACAATAAGAAGCCCCATAGCCGTGTACGGGACAGTCCTTCCCAGGTACATGATGTAATCCGGAACCTTCTCTCCTCTTCCGAATATAAGCACAGGAACTATTCTTGTAGCCAGGGTTACAAGTCCCATGATCAGGATAATTATAAGAGCATGTCTGTAATCAATCATTGTTCACCTCTTTCTCCGGCTCAATCTTGCCCCTTGCCAGTGTCAGTGTTCCAATGATTATGATCATCGCAGGTATCAGGAACAGATCGGTTCCGAATATTATCCTGCAAAGAAGTGTAGCTCCAAGTCCCAGTATTGCCGGAATATGATTCTTGGCATCAAGCCACTGCTGAATGAATACCGTTGTAAAAAGAGCTGTCATGGAAAAATCAATTCCCGTTGAATCAAAGTTAAGATATGTGCCCATCACTCCGCCAAGAAAAGATCCGATAACCCAGGAGGACTGATCGAAAAGTGTCACAAGAAGTCTGTGTCCGCTTTTGTTTACTCCCTCAGGGCAGCTATCCGAACTGAGCATCGCATAGGTTTCATCGCAGAGTGCATAGTAAAGGTACCATTTTCTTTTTCCTTCCTTTCGGTATCTTCCGATCATGGAGATGCTGAAAAAGGCATGTCTTGCAGATACCATGAAAGCTGTTAATGCAGCCATGATAAAAGATCCGGTGCCAAGCATCGATATACTCACAAACTGAACGGTTCCGCTGAATATGACAATTCCGGACAGAACAGACCAAAGTGGTCCGAAGCCGTGTTTTTCCATCAGTATTCCGTATCCGCTTCCCAGCACCAGGAATGTTACCATTATGGGAAAAGAGGTCTTAAACGCTGCCTTCACCTCTTTCCCGGTTATCTTAAACTCCTCATTTTCCATTTCAAGCTCCACTCTTACTCGTTCACAGAATTCTCTTTAATGAACTGCTCAAGAATTTCGGCAGCATCTCCGATTATCTCGGGGCAGGGTCTTTTCTTGTAATACTCAGCTGTTCTGGCTTCCGGAACCGGCACATCATGTCTCACACTAAGGCCCAAAAGCTCACGACACACGATCGATCCGTGCTGCTCTTCAAACCTGTGAGCAAGTTCCTGAATCCTTGCGTAGTGATCCGCCTTGACCTGTCCTGTCTCAGGTCCATCGTAGCCATATAAAAGACCTGCAACCATAAACATTCCGCTGACAGATCCGCAAACTTCTCTCAGCCTTCCCATGCCTCCGCCAAAAGAGGATGCCATTTTCGAAAGAGTCTTCTCATCAATATCAAGCATATCTGAAAACGCCAGCACAATCGACTGCGAACAGTTGTAGCCTTTCATGAAATTAGCCATTGCCATTTCTCTGCGTGTCATATCAAAATCTCCTTATTTTACTAATATCCATGACGTACGATCCAGCCTGTGATCCCCTATCGCTGCCTTAAGCTCTTTTCCAAATTCTTCTTTTGTGACTTCCTTATCATCAATTCTGTAATCCGGATACTTTACAGCAGCGTTGTTCGAAGCAGGCACCTCGCGGATAAACAGCTCGCTGACATGCTTGCATTCTCCGTCAGCCTCATAGCTGTAAATGCTGTAAGAAACAGCTCCGTCATAATCATACTCGCTTACCATCATTCCATTATCCAGAGGATATTCAAAGCAGTTCATTTCAACACTGTCACTTCCCCAGCAGTAAACCTTACCGCTTTCTGCATTAAACACGGCAGAAAATCCCTGTGGCTCATCCTTCATCTGGACTATCATCTCATTTTCACAATCGCCGTCAATATCCAGGAGCGTATATTCGTATTCGAAACTGCCATCATGAAAATCCGGGATAAACCACTCCTCTTTCTGGTTTTCTTCCAGAACCGACAAATCGCCATCAATAAACTTTATAAGTAATTCATCAGCATTTCCTGAAGTTGCACATGTTGCCGATATTAGTGCTCCTATCAGAATAGCTGTTATCTGCTCAAGTAATTCCATGTATTCACTGTTCCTCCATCAGTCGCTTTCTACATTATACACAATCCCCGCCATAATCTTGTTGCTATTTTGTGAAATTAAAAAATAAAACAAAAGTGTACTTCAGCTGTTTTTCATACTAGAATAGAAACTATGAAAAAAACAAGTGCAAAGATCAGGCGTATCCTGATCACACCGGAAAGGTTCATTCCGGTGAGTTTTCTCTTAACCATAATAATCGGAACGCTCCTTCTCATGCTTCCGATATCCAGCGCACCGGGTGAGAAAACCGGTGTTCTTACTGCGCTCTTTACTGCAACAACGTCGGTTTGTGTTACCGGCCTTGTCGTAGTTGATACATACGCTCACTGGAGTCTGTTCGGACAGTTCGTAATTCTCTTGCTTATCCAGATTGGAGGCTTTGGAGTAGTTTCAGTAGGTTCAATGCTGCTTCTGGTAGGTAAAAAAAAATTTTCTCTCGGGGACAGAGTTCTTCTTGGCGATGCACTAAATGTCGATCTGGACCACGGTCTTCTGGGCTTCCTTATTCGAATATTCAAGGGCGTCTTTGTCGTGGAAGGCGTAGCTGCATTTCTTTTTGCAATCAAATTCATACCAAGATTTGGCTTTTGGAAAGGTCTTTGGTCTGCCATATTCCAATCAGTTTCAGCCTTCTGTAATGCAGGAATGGACGTGATTGGCCCAAACAGCATGATAGACTTCAGGGACTCATACTTTTTAATGAGCCTTACAATGCTGCTAATCATACTTGGCGGACTTGGCTTTGTTGTATGGTTTGATGTTATCGACGGAATCAAAAAGGGAATCAAAAATCACCTCGGGCCTATTGTGACCCTAAGGCACCTTCCTGAGCATACCAAACTGGTGCTTTTGGCGACCATAATTCTCATACTGACAGGAACCGGCGTTGTTCTGGCAGCTGAATACAACAATCCCGAAACCATTGGCAACATGAGCCTGTCTTATAAGATTCTGAACAGTATGTTCCAGTCAGTCACTTTCAGAACCGCTGGTTTTGCATCCGTGCCACAGGAGAGCCTTACGGAAATCTCCTGCTCCATCGGCTACATCCTCATGTTCATAGGCGGCTCACCTGTCGGAACAGCAGGCGGTGTCAAGACTGTAACAGCCTTCCTTGTACTTATGAATGCTTTCTCTTATATAGGCGGCAAAAATGAAACTGTCGTATTCCACAGAAAAGTTTCAACGGAGCTCATGCGAAAGGCCGCTGCTATCGTGACAGTCAGCTTGTCCTTTGTAGTCCTTATGACACTGCTTCTTCTTGCAGGCGAAGACATTACGCTTACTGATGCTCTGTATGAGATCACAAGTGCCCTTGGAACAGTAGGACTTACAAGAGGCTTAACACCGCGTCTATGCTCATACTCAAGAATAATCGTTATTATTTCAATGTATCTTGGAAGAATCGGTCCTATCTCAATGGCATTTTTCTTTGCCAGAGAGGCCGGGATCAAAAACAGGATCAGTCATTCAGAAGGAATATTCTACGTTGGTTAGGAGGAAAATAAATCATGGGAAAATCAGTTGCAGTACTTGGACTTGGAAAATACGGCAAGAGCCTTGCGGAGAATCTTTACATGATGGGCGCTGATGTTCTTGCTGTAGACAAAGATAAAGAAGTAATCAATGAATTTGCAGGAAAATGCACTTCTGCAGTATGTGCTAACTTAGAAAACGAGGATGAAGTAGAAGCCCTGGGCCTTAAAAACATGGATATCGTTGTATGTGCCACAGGTAACCTTGCTGCTGCCATTATGTCCGTAGCAGTTGCAAAAGAAAAGAACGTACCCCTTATAGTTGCAAAAACCTCCTCAGACAGGATGTCATCCATTCTACTGAAAATCGGAGTAGATAAGATTCTTGATCCCGAAGGAGAAGGCGGTATGCGTTCTGCTCGTATTCTTCTTTCAAAATCCTTTAAGGATTTCTTTGAAATCGACAGCAACATGTATATCGTTGAGATGTATGTCAAAGATGAATGGATCGGCAAGAACCTGATTGAACTGGAACTTCGCAAAAAGCACAGGATGAACGTCATCGCTGTCCGCGAAAAAGGCCAGAAATGGTGCTTCAGTTCTCCTCAGGAACCGCTCCAGAAAGATATGGTTCTCCTCATCGCCATGGAGAAAAAGGATGTAAATAAGTGGCACTGATCATATCAGTTGCCACTTTTTCTCACTCTTCATCTCTTATCTTATCAAGTGCATCGCCTATAATCTTATCGTCATGTAAAAAAACAAGCCTTGTTCCCACCCAGGTACCGGCGTAGATAATGACATAGACCACAGAAGTTATAATAAATCCGACGGTCCCGCGATACCAGTAAAAGAGATATCCAAATCCCATAATAAGTGCATACAGCAAGATAAAATGCGCTATGAGCTTAATATAATATTTCGTCGGAGACTCATCCTTGTTATCACCGGCATCAGATAAAAGAAACACTGTTACCAGGCTGCAAAAAAAGCTCGCAAGCACGATGGATCCCGGAATATACCATGGAAATCCGGTATCTGTTCCTCTGAAGGCCAGAAGTCCGAGAACACTTATATAACACAGGACCATGAAACTTACCATCATTGTCTGTTCAAAAACCAGTTTAAGTTTATTCATACTTATAACCCCAATTTCTTCTTAAGCTCTTTTACATAACTCCTTGAGATGACCACCACTTCTCCGTTAAGAAGCTCGGCACGCATCCTGGCATTGCTCTCGGTCTTAACACTCTTTATCTTGCGGAGGTTGCAGATCATTGACTTGGAGCACCTAAAGAACCTGAAATCCAGGTTACTCTCAACCTCATAGAGTCTGCACCTCATATCAAGACATGCGTCCTTGGTATAGGCAAAGCACTTATCATCAACGCTTTCAAAATAATAGATCTGGGATAATCTGCAAGGCACTTTCTCGCCGTCCCGGTAGCCTACTATTATCTGTTCCCCGTTTTCCAAAAGACCTATTGCAGTGTCGATGGAAGATGTGTGCTCGTATGCATTTATAACTGCACTTTCACTCTCTTCCTGTGAAATCTTGTTGAATGTGACCCTCAAAACTTTTCCCCTTTACTTTCTGCCGAAAACAGCAGGATATACCACTCTCAAAACTCCGATAAATATAACTGTACTAATTATCACGTAAATCCATGTCAGATTCAACGTCCAAATTTCACCACCTACTACAGTGTTATATGAAAAAATATCAATCATTGCTTTCTTGAAAGCACCACCGTCAAGGCCGCCGATGCACTCATCCATGTGGCGGAGGATTCCACCTGTAAGGTAATTTCTGATCAGTACTGTGATTCCTGTTGCAGGAACAAGATTGCATACATTCTGAATGCCCTTGTTAAACTCTGAAAGAGGCATGTAAGCTCCGATCACAAAACCTGATACTGCTGATAAGATTCCCATGAAAGCACCGCAGGTACCCATGCTCTTAAAGAACATCATAACTACCATGAATACGGATGTTGAAGATACTGTTCCGAGGAAAACCGCGCCAACAAGCTTAACAATATCAGCTACTGAAAGATACATATCTCCGCTCATGCTGAGTATCCCAATTCCAACTGCCAGAACTACCATTGCCTGCAAGAAAGCTGAAATAACTGCTGCGCAGAAGTAAGAAAGAATGATCTCGAATCTCTTAACTGGTGTAGAGAGCATATCAAGGTCTACTCTGTCCTCTCTGTCCCTTACGATGATCTCAAGTGCATTGTAAGGAATTGTTATAAGAGCTGAGCTGATGATGCCTGTAAGAAGAAGTCCGTTTACAAACTGCGCCATGTCTTTTGCTGCTACCAGGTTCTCAAGCCCTGTTGCTGCATCCTGCAGAGATGACAGAAGGCTGTTCTTCAGGAAAAGAATGTAGAGAAGAAGTATAATCATTGGTGTGAGCATTGAGAAAAACAGTGTTCCTTTATCTGTAAAAAATACCAGCATATTTCTTTTTGTAAGTCCTAAGAATCCTCTAAGTTTAGCCATTTACGTTCACCATTTCCTTTCCTGTAAGTGTTAAGAACACGTCGTCCATTGTGCCTTTTATAATTTCAAAATCCTTGATAATTCCTTTGTTCTTCCAGATAAATTCTGTAATACCTTCGTTCATGGAGATGTTGTAGTGATCAACTTCATATCTGAACTTTGAGCTTCCTGCATGCTGTATCAGCTTGCTGCTCTCTTCACTTTCATCGGTGTACCAGATAAGCTTTTTGCTTGTGTATCTGCTCTTAAGCTCTGCCGGTGTTCCCTCTGCAATGATGTTTCCCTTATCCATGATCACCACGTTTTCTGCTTCCGCTGTCTCCTCCATGTAATGTGTTGTGAGGAAGATTGTGAGGTTATCATGTTTTCTCAGGTAATTGATGTAGTCCCAAACCATCTTGCGTGACATCGGATCAAGTCCGGTAGTCGGCTCATCCAGGAACAGAATGCTCGGTTTATGCAAAAGAGCTCTCGCAATATCTATTCGTCTCTTCTGACCACCTGAGAGCTTCTCGTATTTTCTGTTCCAGATATCTCCAAGATTGAACTCTTCCCAAAGACCTTCAAGCCTTTTCATGATCTCTTTTTTGTCGTATCCGTAATATGCTCCTCTTGTCATGAGATTCTGTTTAACTGTGAGCTTTCCGTCCAGTACTGAGTTCTGAAATACGATTCCGATCTCTTTCCTTATATTGTCATCATCTCTTCCAAGTTCATGTCCCATCACATATGCGTTTCCGTTTGTCTTTGGAAGGATGGTGCTCAGCATATTTATCGTTGTTGACTTTCCTGCTCCGTTCTCTCCAAGGAATGCAAATAGCTCACCCTGTTCAACTGAGAAAGAAATATTATTTACTGCTGTGAATTCTCCGTACTTCTTTTGGAGGTTATTAACTTCGATTGCCTTTTTCATTTCGTTCCCCTTTTCTTTATTTGTTGTTTCCTTGCTTCTGAACTGATAATACATGATTTTTCGCACAAAAAAAGCGCAACTGCGGTGAGTTGCACTTTTCATTCGGTGAAATGCAAAAATCAGACTTGCAAGAGTTATCTTCTCGCACTTGCTGCCATACG
>JAEEGF011552412.1_pt1 | contig 11120 bp, 9 predicted proteins | sample 9134171 | NCBI WGS metagenome assembly JAEEGF01 (sample SAMN16246542, study PRJNA631951) | gut metagenome | biome: gut microbiome; feature: rumen; material: AP-attached | host: Bos | place: Iran: Karaj | collected 2018-10
TGCCCTTCGATTACGAGGCGCAGGGCATCGACCGCTACGCGGGGATGAAAGAAACGCTGCAAAAGCAAAACAGCGTGCTGACCGCCGACGAAGCGATGGCGCTGCTGCAGAAGGTCGCGCTGACCGGTACCGCGCCGGATGCGCAGGGGCGGTCATACAGCACACAGTGGTCCTCGGTCTATGACCTGTCTTCTCCGTCGCTGACGCTTTGCGCCGATCGCAACGCCAAAGAGAGCTACCGGTTCAGCCCGGTGGACTAAACAAAGAAACGCCATAAGGAAAGCAGCCGTGATCCGAAAGGACCGCGGTTGCCGCTTTTTTTATTGAAATGTCCGCACCGTCACTCCGACACGATGTTCTGCATCCAGACACCCTTGCGGACAAGCACGACGCCGATGACGCACTTGATCCAGTCCGCCATCTGCAAAAAGACGAAGATCCAGACGACATAGAGGTCGGTGAACCGGCTGAGCAAAAACGCGACCGGCACGCTGACGACCCACATGAACACGCTGTCAAATAAAAAGGTGATGACCGTCCTGCCGCCGCAGCGGATCGTGAAATACGAGGTGTGCAGCAGCGCGATCTGCGGCGTGAAGACCGCCTGCGCGATCAAAAACTGCGCGGCGATCTGCTTGGCCTCGGGCGTTGTTTTATAGATCATCGGGAACAGGTGCGACGTCGCCGCGATCGTAATCCCCACAAGGGCTGCGATAAAGATCGAGAACGCGATGATCTTGTTCGTCTCATCCTTCGCTTTGTCGTAATCCTTCGCGCCGAGGTGCTGTCCGATGATGATCGCGATCGCGTCGCCCATCGCGAAGAACACCACGTTGAACACGTTGCACACGGTGTTGGCGATATTCGTCGCCGCGACGACATTCAGACCGCGCAGGGAGTAGCACTGCGCGAGCATCGCCATCCCCGCGGACCACAGCGCCTCGTTGACGAGCAGAGGGGACCCCGTGAGGAAATACCGTTTGACAAGCGCAGGCGGCACGAACAGCGTTTGATAGACGCCTTTGATATAGGGACATTTCTCTTTGTGGCTGTGGGTCCATACGGCGACTACCGTGAATTCCACACAGCGCGACAGTACCGTCGCGATCGCCGCGCCTTTGACGCCGAGGGCGGGGAAGCCGAGCTTGCCGTAGATCAGCAGATAGTTGAAAACGAGGTTGACGAACACCGCCGCGAGCCCTGCACGCATCGGTACGACCGTCTCGCCGCATTCGCGCAGGGTGTTGGAATACACCTGCACAAGCGCGAACGCGGGCAGGGAGAAGAGCATGATCTTCAGATAGTCACACCCGAACGCGAGCGCCGCGGCGGGATCTCCGCCGTCGTTCGTCCCGCGCAGGTACAGCGAGATCAGGTCTTCGCCGAAGAAGCCGAGCACGACCAGCGCGCCCGCCACGAGCACAAAGCCGAGCCAGAGCTTGTAGCGGAAGGTGTGGCGGATGCCCTCGTCGTCCTGCGCGCCGTAATACTGGGCGGTAAAAATACCCGCGCCGGAAAAGCCGCCGAAGCAGCAAAGGTAGAAGACGAAGATCAGCTGGTTGACGATCGCGACGCCGCTCATCTGCTCGGTGCCCGTCCGGCCGACCATGATATTGTCGAGCAGACTGACGAAATTCGTGATGCCGCTTTGCACCATGATCGGTACGGCGATGGCCAGCACGCGCTTGTAGAACGCCTTGTCGCCTATGAACTTTTTGGTAAGACTGTTTGTTTTCATCATCGTTTTGTAAAAAATGATCGTTTTGTAAAAAATGGGTTTGATGGGTGGGCGGTCAACCGAAAGCTGCTGCAGTCAGAATACAAAGCTTTCGGTTTTCAGATCCTGATAATAACGTCCGCTGTTGGCAGTGAACTGCAAAACACAGTAATCGGGATCGGTCACGCCTTTTTTATAAAACATGCTATCGCCGGTCCGCCAGATCCTGTCTTTGGTTTCCTGATCCGTCAGTACCTGCATCGTGCCCTTCAGCATCACGCCGGTATAACGGAATCTGCCCCGGTGATAGAAATAGATCGACGCTTTTGGATTGTTCAGATACTGCTTGACGCGCAGAGAAGAGGTGTTCGTCGTGAAGTAAAAGGTAACGCCGTCTCGTTCCCGCGGCGCCAGCATGGCTTTCAGATTTGGAAAACCGTCTTCGTCGACGGAAGCGATAAACGCTGTTTTTTGCGCATCAACAAAATCAAAGATCTCTGTTGGGGTCATGGGGTTGCTCCTTTCTGCTTTCGCACCGCGTGCGTTGTCTTTCTGCATCATGATACTGTATCGCCGCCCATTTGACAAGCGGCAGACCGCATCACGTTCTGTTTTCCTGCGCAAAAACCGCCTTTGCCGCCTGTACCATGCGGTCCGCGGCGTAGTCGAAAAAGTTGTAATACGCCGTACAGTATTGGTTCTTGGTAAAGCCGTCGGTCCGGTCCCGCCTGCAGCCGCCGCGGCAGAGCGCGTAATATTTGCACGTCCTGCAGCGCGCGTGGATGACGCGGGAATCCTCAATGAAGCGGCGCTGCGTGTCGTTCGGCGCAAACGGGGCGTCGTCAAAGACGCTGCCGAGCTTATATGCCTCTTTGCAGTAGAAGTCGCAGGGGTACAAGTCTCCGTTCGCCTCCACGACAAAGTAGCTTCCGCACACGCCGCACATCGCGCAGTTTTCGGGCGGATGGCCGAGCAGGATGCCGATGTAATTGTCGATATGACGTACGGAGATATATCTGCCATTTTCAAAATCGTCATACCATAAATCGAAGCACTTTTTCAAAAACGCTTCATATGCGTTTGCCGACAGCGACCCGCCGCCCTCGTCCACGCAGGGGATAAACTGCAGACAGCCGAAGCCCTGCGCTTTGAAAAATGAATAGGTCGCGTCGATTTCCGCGGCGTTTTTGTCGTCGATCACCGAGAGGATATTAAACGCGACGCCGTGCTTTTGCAAAAGGGAAGCGGCGGCCAGCACCTGCGAAAACGTGCTGCGCCCGTTTTGGTCGAGGCGGCAGCGGTCGTTCGTCCGGCGGTCGCCGTCCAGCGACAGACCGACCAGAACATCGTTTTCCCGCAGGAACGCCGCGAAGGCATCGTCGAGCAGCAGACCGTTTGTCTGCAAAGCGTAGCTGACGGGGCAGGAGAGGGCTTCGCGGATCTTTTTCGAAAAGGCTTTGAAAAACGGCAGCCCCGCAAGCGTCGGCTCGCCGCCCTGAAACAGCACGGACAGAGACAGGGGGCGGTACGCGCGGATCTTTTCGATCAGCGCATCGACCGTTTCCTGCGTCATGACGCGGTTTTCTCTTGGTTCGCTTGCCGCGCGGTAAAAGCAGTAGCTGCAGCGCATGTTGCACAGCCCCGCCGCCGGCTTGATCAGCAGGGTCAAAGATTTCATACTTCGTTTCCTCTTGACACAGTATCTGTGCTAAGTATAATAAAAGCGGACCGCATTTTCAATAGGAACGGGGTAAAAATATGAAAAAACCGAATGTGATCATTATCCTGACAGACGATCAGGGATTCGGCGACCTGGGCTGTATGGGGTCGCAAGATCTGAAAACGCCGCATATCGACGCGCTTGCCGAAAAGGGCGTCCTGTTTTCATCTATGTATTCTGCGTCACCCGTCTGTTCGCCGTCGCGGGCGGCGCTGCTGACGGGACGGTACCCCGGCAACGCTGGCGTCCGGGCGATCCTCGCGGGGCACCGCAAAGCGAGCGGGCTCACGCCGAAGGTGCCGACGCTGGCAACGGCACTGAAAGCGGAGGGCTACGCCACGGGGATCTGCGGCAAGTGGCACCTCGGGCTGAAGCCCGAATGCCGCCCCAACGCGAACGGTTTCGACGAGTTCAGCGGCTTCCTCGCGGGCTGTCTGGACTACTATTCCCATATCTTCTATTACGGGATGTCCGACGGCGGGACCAACCCGACGCACGACCTTTGGGAAAACGAAGACGAGGTCTATGCCAACGGGGAGTACCTGACCGAACGCATCACGCGGAAAAGCGTCGATTTCATTCGGCGGCACAAGGACGAACCGTTTTTCCTTTATGTCGCCTATAACGCGCCGCACTATCCGTTGCACGCGCCCGAAAAATACCTGGACAGGTTCCCCGAACTCCCGTGGGACCGCCGCATCATGGCGGCGATGATCAGCGCCGTGGACGACGGCGTCGGCGAGATCGCGCATACGCTGAGAACGCTCGGGCTGTTTGACGATACGCTGCTCTATTTCCAAAGCGACAACGGACCGTCGCGGGAGAGCCGCAACTGGCTCGACGGCACCGAGGATCCGTATTACGGCGGGACGACCGGCGTCTTTTCCGGACACAAATTCAGCCTGTTCGAAGGCGGGATCCGTGTGCCGGCGTTCCTTTGCTGGGGTGAAAAGCTGACCGCGCGGACGCTGGACGCGCCCTATATCGCGACCGACATCTTCCCGACCGTGCTGGAAGCGTGCGGCGTCGACGCGTCCGCGTACGACCTCGACGGGCAAAGCATTCTCCAGCCGCTGCTGCACGGAGAAAATGCGGCGCACGGGTGTATCTTCTGGGAGATGGAGGACCAGACGGCGGTTCGCCGCGGAAAATATAAGCTGGTGCTGAACGGCAGACTGACCGAGGGAGAGACCCCGCGCGCGCCGGTGTTTTTAGCGGATCTGGAAGCGGACCCCGGCGAAAAGCACAACCTCGCCGACGCCATGCCGGACCTTTGCCGGGAACTGACAAAGCTGGCGCTGGAATGGCGGAGCGGCGTCGAGCAGAGATGGGAAGACGAATTCGCCAAGAATTACAGCATGACCTGACACGCAGTCGATGTCATTTGCGGTGCGGGAGAAATGATAAAAAGAAGGGGAATCGCTGAAAGCAACGGTTCCTCTTTCTTTTTTTGCCTGTGATTCGGTTTATTCGCTTTCCAACAGCACCGGCGCGCCGCCGTGCTTGCGCGACTGTTCGGCGGCGAGGGCGATGTCGTGGCTGACGACCGTCGCTTCGATCGTCGTGATGTTCGTGAGGTCCGTCGTTTCGCCGCAGATGAGTTTGACGAAGCCAGCGATGAGCCGGATGTCGCCCTCCACGTGGCCGCTCAGGTGCAGTTTGCTGGTTTTGACGTTGCTGGTCTTTCCGCCGAAGATGTGCTTCTTCAGCTTCGTCCCGTAGCCGACGAGCTCGCCCTTCGTGCCGACGATGTGGCATTCGCGGAACATCTTGTCGGAAAAGCCGTTCATCTCCAGCACCGCCGTCGCGCCGCTTTGGAAGGTCATCGTCACAAACTGGTTGTCGCACACGTCGTTGTCGCAAAAGAAGACGCACCGGCCGTAGTCTCCGTTTTTGACGGCGGCTTCGACGTCGCTTTTTTTATTGTGAGTTTTGCCCGTCAGCGTGCGTTTCATGAACTTGATGAACTTCGCCTTATAGAACGGGTCCGTGAGGTAAAGGCGCTGTGCGTCATAGGGGCAGTCTTTTTTCGCCTTGCAGCCGCCCATACAGGTCGGCGCCGCGCCCGCGGGGGCGTTCTCCTTGCGGAAGAACTTCAGCGAGCCGACGGAGCTGACGCTGACGCAGGGGGCATCCATGAACCACGCGATCAGGTCGATGTCATGACAGCACTTCGCGAGGATCGACGGGGTCGATTCCGCTTCGCTGCGCCAGTTGCCGCGGACAAAGCTGTGGGCAAAATGGAAGTAGCCGACGTTTTCCGTGTGGTTGATCGAGACGATATCGCCGAGCTCTCCGCTCTGGATGATCTCCTTGATCTTGCTGTAATAGTTCGAGTAGCGCAGCACATGGCAGATCACGAGCAGGACGCCGTGCGCAAGCGCGAGATCGCGCAACTCGGTGTACTCCGCCCGAACGCCGCTGACCGGCTTTTCGAGGAGGATATATTTGTACCCGGTCAGGATCGCCTGTTTTGTGATCTCGTAATGGCTGGCGTCCTGCGTGGCGATAATCAGCGCGTCGGAGAGCACGCCGTGTGCGAAAAAGACGTCGGGCGACAGGAACTGACGCTCCTTGGGGACGCCGTATTTCGGCGCGATGTCGTCCAGCGCCTGCTGCCGCTTGTCACAAAGGGCATAGATCTCCACCTTCGAGCGGTGGAAGTATTTCAAAAAGCCCATGTATTCCGTGCCGCGATTGCCGAGGCCGATCACCGATACTGTTTTTTTCATAAGGAACCGTCCTTCCTCGTTGGTTTTGACAGCCGTTTATTTGTGCAGTCTTGCGAAAGAGGATTTCACGCACATGGTCAGGCGGTACCACCAGTCGCGCAGCGACCAGAGCATCCTTTGCCAGCAGTTGCCTTCAGGTGCTTCCTGTGTGAGCGAATTGGTGGTGATGGCGTTGACGCCGAGTTTGTAGAACCGCGCCGCGTTGTCGAGATCGTCGATCGTCCAGACGAAGACGTCGAGCCCGGATTTCACCACCGCCTTGACATAGTCGTCGGGCAAAAAGACGTGGATGTCCATGCCGTCCAGATGGTTGTTGACGGCAAAGTCGATGTCCTCCTGCGAGACGTCCTCAAAGCTGATCAGGTAATACACCGGGATCTCCGGCGCCAGCTCCTTCATCCGCACGCAGATCTCGCGCCCGAAGCAGATGATCGCGAACATATCTTTATCCTCGCGCGCCAGGAGCAGAGAAGCGAGCTCGTCCATCGTTTCGACCGGGGCGTTCGCCTTGATTTCGATAATGGGATGCAGCCCGTACTCTTTGCAGACGTCCAGATATTCCGGCAGCGTCGGGACCTTCAGGTCGGGGTACTGCTCAATGTTGCTGCCGACGTCCACGTGCAGCTGCTGAATCTCGGCATAGGTCATGTCGGCGATTTTGCCCGTGCCGTCGGTCGTTTTGTCCACGGTGTCGTCGTGCATCAGGACCCAGACGCCGTCCTTCGTGCGCTGCACGTCGCACTCGGCGCCCCAGAAGTCCGACTGTCCCGCGGCCTCATAGGCGGGCAGGGTGTTGCTGGGCGCGACGGCGGAAAAGCCCGCGTGGGCGATCATGCGCATCGTGCCAGAGGGGATCTTGTAGGACGAATAGACGGACATGGGGACCGCTTCCGCGAACGCATACAGCACGCAGCTTGCAAGCAGAATCACGGCGAGCAGGGCGGAGATCAGCTTTTTCATGTTCATGCACCTCAGATCTCGTTGTTTGATATGTTCATTATATACCCATTTTCGGAAAAACACAAGCGACCAGCCGTGAAGAACAGGAAAAACGCGCCCATATTCAAAACGACGCGGCCGCCTATGGGCGCGAATACGGCGGCGCGCTTTGCGTTGACAAGCGGACGCGGGTACGGTATAATGGAATCGGAAACCGAAGGGAGGGTGCTGCATGAAGAAAGCAATCGCAATTTTGCTCACGCTGATCGTTGTCTATCTCGGCGTCTTTGCCGTCTACGGACCGCTGCGCTACCGGACGTTTTACGGCGCCGCGCAGCAGCTTGCGCCCTACCGCGGCATCATGGACGGCTTTGTGCCGCAGGGAATGACGCAAGTTGAAACGAGCGGCGTGTACCTTGTCAGCGGCTTTATGAGCAAAAGTAAGCCCTCACGGCTCTATGTCTATCCGCCGGGCGAAGCACCCCGCTGCATCTGTCTTCAAAAACCGGACGGGTCCGATTATGAGGGCCACGCGGGCGGCGTCACCGCCGTCGGCGGCTATGTTTATATCTCCAACGCGCACAAACTCTTTGTGCTGAAAACAGCGGACGTGCTCGCGGCAAAGGACGGGGACACGCTCGCGTTCATATCCTTCATCGAGGTGCCCTGCAACGCCTCGTTCTGCTCGAGCGACGGGCAGTACCTCTATGTCGGCGAATACCACGCCGACGGTTATGAGACCGACGTGACGCACGCGCTGACCTTCGGCGATGAATCCTTCGCCGCGCTGGTGTTCGCCTATCCCGTCGCGCCCGACGGCGCGCTCGAACCGGACGCTGTGCCGGTCCGGGTGTTCGCGACGCCGGATAAGGTGCAGGGCGTCGCCGTTGACGGGGACAAGGTCTATCTCTCCCGCTCCGGCGCGTTTTATCCGTCTTCGCTCGAGACCTACACACTCGACGGCGCGGCGGACACGGTGTTTTCCTATGATGGCAATGACCTCCCGTGCTACGTCCTCGGCGAAGCGCGGCTGGTGCGTGCCGTGCCCATGCCGCACATGAGCGAGGACGTGGAGATCCGCGGCGGCAGACTGCTGCTCGGCTTCGAGTCCTGCGCCCTGCAAAGCTTCGCCGGACTGGTGCCCGGCACGCTGCGGCGGTTTGCATCGCTCGATCTGCAGGCGATATCTTAAGAACCCGCCTGCCTGCAGAGGTGGGCGGCGCTTTTGTCCAGGTTTTGCGGGCGGTGCGGCGCGCCGTTTTGTGAATTGTGGAATTTTTTATACTTTTTTATGAAAAGGGCTTTTCAACGGCGGAAATACATGGTATAATACTATGGTATTCTGGGAGGCATATAGACACCTCCCGCCTGATATGGATAATGCTTCGAAAGATTCAGATAGGGACCGCCCGCGGCGCGAGGCTGCCGGCGGAAGAGAAAGAGGAGATTCATTTTGGAAAAGCTTGTGATCCACGGCGGAAACAGGCTGGCGGGTGAAGTCGAGATCAGCGGCGCGAAAAACGCCGCCGTCGCGATTATCCCGGCCGCGCTTTTGGCGCAGGACGTTTGCCGCTTTGAAAATATACCGAATATCAGCGACGTGATCACCATGCTGCGCATTCTGTCGAGCATGGGGGCGCAGGTACGCTATCTCAATAAACACACGGTCGAAATCGACACCAAACACATCACATCCTACATCGTGCCGCATGAGATGACCCGCAAGCTGCGCGCGTCCTATTACCTGATCGGCGCGCTGCTTGGCCGGTTCAACCGCGCGAAGGTCTCTTTGCCCGGCGGCTGCAACTTCGGCGTCCGCCCGATCGATCTGCACATCAAGGGCTTCGAAATGCTCGGCGCGACGGTCACGGTCGAAAACGCCATGATCAACGCCACGGCGGACTACCTGACCGGCAGCCCGATCTATATGGATAAGGTCTCTGTCGGCGCGACGATCAACATCATGCTTTCCGCCGTCAAGGCGCGCGGCCTGACGATCATCGAAAACGCCGCGAAGGAGCCGCATATCGTCGATCTCGCCAACTTCCTCAACGCGATGGGCGCGGATGTCCGCGGCGCCGGCACCGACGTGATCAAGATCCACGGCGTGCAGAACCTGCACGGCTGCACCTATTCTATCATTCCCGACCAGATCGAAGCCGGCACCTATATGGTCGCCGCGGCGGCGACAGGCGGCGACGTGCTGGTCAAGAACGTCATCCCGAAGCATCTGGAATCCATCACCGCGAAGCTGCTCGAATGCGGCGTCAAGGTGGAGGAATATGACGACGCGGTCCGCGTGGTCAGCACCGGCAAGTTCCGCCGCTGCAACATCAAAACGATGCCGCATCCCGGCTTCCCGACCGATATGCAGCCGCAGATGAGCGTGCTGCTGACCGTCGCCAACGGAACGTCCCTCGTGAGCGAGGGCGTCTGGGACAACCGCTTCCGCTATGTGGATCAGCTGATCCGTATGGGCGCGAACGTCCAGGTGGACGGCACGATCGCGGTCTTTCAGGGGGTTCCCGCGCTGACGGGCGCGCCGGTCCGTGCGGACGATCTGCGCGCGGGCGCCGCCATGATCATCGCCGGTCTGATGGCGCACGGAACGACGGAGATCGAAAACGTGATCTTCATCGACCGCGGTTACGAAGACTACGTCGAAAAGCTGCGCGACCTCGGCGCGGACATTTACCGCAAGGAATTCACCGACGACACCCCGCAAAGCGGCGCGGTCGGCTGAGCCGAAGCGGGCAATACTGCTATTCAAGAGTGTCTTGTTAAAAGGCACTCTTTTTCGAAGGAGTTTCCATGGCAAGGTTTTGTTCTCTTTTCTCTTCTTCCTCGGGCAACGCGACCTATATCGGGTCGGGCAGAACGGGGATTTTGATCGACGCCGGCGTGAGCGCAAAGCGGATCCGCACGGCGCTGCAGGAACGGGACATCGATCCGCGGACGATCGCGGCGATCTTTGTGACCCATGAGCACACCGACCATATCAAGGGCATCCGCGTGCTCGCGTCGCAGCTGCATCTGCCGGTCTACGCCACGCGCGGTACGCTGCGCGGGATGGCGGAATACGGCGCGACGGACGGGGACTTCCCGTGCGAAGCGATCGAGATCGGCGCGGAAACGGCGGTCGGCGATCTGCTGGTGCGCGCGTTCCCGACGCCGCACGATTCCAACGAAAGCTGCGGCTTCACCGTCGAACTGCCGGATGAGAGAAGGGTCGCCGTCGCGACGGATATCGGACACATGACGAACGAGGTAATGCGCGGGATCCTCGGCTGCGACCTTGTGATGCTGGAATCGAACCACGATATCGGGATGCTCCAGAACGGACCGTATCCGTATTTTCTCAAGCGGCGCATCCTCTCCGACGTCGGGCACCTTTGCAACGACGCCTGCGCCGACGTGGCGGTCCAGCTGGTCGAGCACGGCACGACGCGGCTGTTTCTCGGGCACCTGAGCGCCGAAAACAACATCCCCCAGCTCGCGTACCAGACGACCTACGCCGCGCTGCAGGAAGCGGGCGCGACGCTCGGCAGAGACTATACGTTACAGGTCAACCCGCGTGAAAACGACGAAGGGCTGATTCTCTTTTGAGGTGACGAGATGCAGCAGATCACAGTGCTTTGCGTCGGGCGGCTGAAGGAGCCCTACCTTGCCGCCGCGTGCGCGGAATATCAGAAGCGGCTGCAGACGCTTTGCAAACTGCAGATCATCGAACTGCCGCCCGCGAAGCTGCCGGACGACCCCGCCCCGGCGCAGATCGCGCAGGCGCTCGAAAAAGAGGGCGCGGCGATCCTCGAAAAGATCCCGCAGGGCGCGGCGGTGGTCGCGCTTTGCGTCGAAGGAAAGCAGATGGACAGCGAAGCCTTCAGCCGCCTGCTTTCGGACTACGCCACGGCGGGGAAAGACAAGGTCTGCTTTGTCATCGGCGGCTCGTTCGGGCTTTCTGACGCGGTCAAGCGCCGCGCGGACAGACGGCTTTCCGTCAGCGAGATGTCGT
>JAEEGF011837466.1_pt1 | contig 11120 bp, 6 predicted proteins | sample 9134171 | NCBI WGS metagenome assembly JAEEGF01 (sample SAMN16246542, study PRJNA631951) | gut metagenome | biome: gut microbiome; feature: rumen; material: AP-attached | host: Bos | place: Iran: Karaj | collected 2018-10
CACAAGACCACGGCTAAGTTTCTCCATCTGGTTCGTGGGGGTCACCTGTGCCGACGAAGGTATGGCTACGATGCACATCGTAGCGAGCAATGCTGTTGCAAATCCTTTTCTCATGAGTCCTTTCATTTTACTTGGTTTTCGCTTGCAAAGATACAAAAAAAAGATGAAGGATGAAAGGATGAAGGATGAAAGATGTAAAAACTCGATTATTCCTTTTGCTTTTCGCTCGCTTATTCGTACCTTTGCAACGTGAAAATAGGAAATATTGACTTTGGAGAACGCCCTCTCTTCCTCGCACCGATGGAGGACGTCACCGACATAGGCTTCCGTCAGTTGTGCAAACGGTTTGGTGCCGCTATGGTCTACACGGAGTTTGTGTCGGCCGAGGCATTGGTTCGCTCGGTGAAGTCCACCGTCAGCAAGCTGACCATCAGCGATGACGAACGCCCCGTAGGCATCCAGATCTATGGTCGCGACGTTCCACAGATGGTCGAGGCGGCCCGCATCGTCGAAGAGGCAAGGCCCGACGTCATCGATCTGAACTTCGGCTGCCCAGTAAAGAAGGTGGCTGGCAAAGGTGCCGGTGCCGGCATGCTGCGCAACATTCCCCTTTTGTTGGACATCACGCGCGAGGTGGTGAAGGCTGTCCACACACCCGTCACCGTGAAGACACGCCTGGGGTGGGACAAGGAGAACCTCATCATCACCGACCTGGCCGAACAGCTCCAGGACTGTGGCATTCAGGCACTGACTATCCACGGCCGAACACGTTCGCAGATGTACACCGGGCAGGCCGACTGGACACTCATCGGCGAGGTGAAGCGCAATCCACGCATCCACATCCCCATTATTGGCAATGGCGACATCACGTCGCTCTACGAGGCCGACCTTGCCTTCGAGCGCTATGGCGTCGATGCGGTGATGATAGGACGTGCCACGTTTGGACAGCCATGGCTCTTCAGCCGTGAGCAACTGAGCATCGACCAAAAGATTGACATCCTGCGCGAGCAACTCCTCATCAACATCCGCCGTATAGGCGAGATGAAAGGTGGCAACACCGACGACGGACAGCGACGCCACTCCGCTGAATACCGTGGCATCCTGCACACACGCCGCCACCTGGCTGCATCGCCCGTGTTCAAAGGCATTCCCGACTTTCGCCAGACACGCATCGCCATGCTTCGTGCTGAGACAGCCGACGAGCTCCTCGACATCCTCGAACAATGCCGAACAAGGCTGAAGCAAGAGTAACGATTCCCCCATCATGAAGCGACACATTATTAATGGCTCATCCGACAAATGCGTAGTTTTTGTCGGATGAGCCATATTTTTTGCAGGGGCGTTAGATGCCTATCCATTAACTATCATTGGTAAAGACACACTTGCGAAAATTATTAAATATGGTTTGTCTGGTTTTCATTGCTTGAACGTGTATGAATAGGGAAGTATGTTGAAAGTACAGCTGATATGGTTTGAACTTTACGCAGTGCTTTGGGAACAGGAATGCCGTTCCCAGCAGGTTCGTCATGTCGCTATCATGGAGATTGTCAGAAATGACCACCTCGGCAGCGTCACGCGCATCATCCGTTGCAACGGCGCACAGGTGTTCTTGCTCCGCTATGCTCCGCAAGCGTCTCCTGATGTCGCCGAGCGCTCGGCGCAGTACGACCCGTGGGGCGTGCAGACGGTGACAACGAACACCATCGGCTTCAGCCGAGGTTACTGCGGCCACGAGATGCTGAACGGCGACCTGGTGATATCACTCGACACCGTCCGCACGAATGCGGAACTCTTTCATAAGACTTACGAGGAGGAACTCTATCGTGTGATTATTCATGGTGTGCTGCACCTCTGCGGCATCAACGACAAGGGGCCGGGTGAGCGCGAACTGATGGAGGCTGCCGAAAACAAGGCATTGAAGACCCTCCCCCTGCCCTCCCTATAGGGAGGGTGCTAATAGTCCTGAAGGCAGCATTTTTCAGACAAACGACACATACGAACAATATTTTAAAAGGCCAAGGGGCAATTAAGGAGTTGCCCCTTGGCCTTTTTGGCAGTTTCAACACAAGACCGCTCCCTTCAAAGCTATTCACTCCCTCCCTATAGGGAGGGTAGGGGTGGGGCTTGTCGTACGTCTCAAATAGTTACTTCCGTACGATGACGGCGTTAGGATAGCGCTTGGGGTCGAACTTGAAGACGCTGTCGGGGACGCCGATCTTCATCTTGATGAGCGTGACCTTCATGGTGACGCCGCTGTCAGAGGCCGACAACTCCTGGAAGACGTAGTTGTCCTTGTTGATCTTCATCACCGTCTTCTTCGGCGCTTCCTTGTCTTTCGGGTTGGTGAAGGTGATCACGTAGAAGCCGTTCTTCACCTGCATCTTAGCGGTCTTATAGTCTTTGTGCAGGTCGAAGTCGATGTCGTATTCGCCTTTCGACTTCTTCACGCGCTTGGTGATGGTGAGCGTGTCCTTGTCGTCCTTCTTGATTTTCGGCTGGTACTCCCACTCCTGGACGCCGTCGAAGCCAGACTCTGCCTTGATCTCTTTGCCAAGAATCTTCATCGAAGTCTTTTCAAACGACTTTTCGCCTTTCGAGTAGAGGGTGAGGTTGACGTTGACCTTGACGAAGGAAATGCCAGCGCTGGCCTTCATGTCGCACTGTACGCCGGCAGGGTTGTCCATCTTCTGGCTGCACTTTGTCAGCACGTCTATCACTTCTTGTGGAATCTGTGCCTGAGCGCTGACAGTCAGCAGCAGCATCAGGATGGGGATGATCAATTTTTTCATTGCGTTGTTTTTTGAGGGTGGATATTATTTCACTTTCAGGCGGACCACCATGGTTGCCGTGTGTTGCTGACCCTGATGCGTATACTGGATGGCCTGACGGATGGTGTAGGTCTGCCCACGAGAGAGTCGGCCTGGGTGCTGTCCGACGTAACAACCGTATTTATCGGGGTAGAACTCGGCAAAGATGCGCGCCGAGGAGTCGTAGTTACAGACGTTGCCCTGTGCCGTGAACCAATGGCCGAAGCAAGTGTTGGACGATGTCGAAGTGGTAGTGCCTGTGTGGATGGTGCCATTGGCATCGACGCCGACGAAACGCGGATTGGCTGTGGCGGTGCGCCCGACGCTCTGCAGCTGCTTGGTGGAGAGGCCGAGTGCCTGCGAGACGGCAACCATGTCGTACTGTACGCGTGTAGAGGTATACGACGAGGCATCGTAAGCCAGTTCAGCATCGATGTAGACAGTGGTGTCGCAACGCTGGTAGTCGTCGGGGTATTCATCGAACAGGCCATAAAGGTCGGTGCCCTCGAAGGTAACCTCGTAGGGCCACTGCTCGTCGTTGGACGTATTATCGTCCCACGGGTGGCGCCAATGCTCTGTAGGTGCTCCCATGACGACGAAGAACAACCGCTGGCAAGCAGCAGGCAGCGTCATGGTGGCCGTTCCCTCCTTATCGCTGAAGGTGGGGCTGTAGACGGTCTGCCCATCGGCAGTATAAGCCACGAAGCCATAGCGCCAGCCCGCCTTGTCGACGTTGATGGAGCGATAGCCAGAGGCACCGGCAATACCACGGAAGTGAGCCTTGACCTGCTTTCCTTCGGCTGCAGTGTTCAGGTTGATGATGTTATAACCATAGTTCTCCGGACAACGGGCTGCATCCACACGCCAAGCACCGTCTGCTGTGAGCGTGAGTTGGCTCTGGTGCTGGCCGATGCGGTGGCGGGCTGCGTCGCGAACGCCGTCGATGTCCCACGTGGCCATACGGGCAAAGCCCTCGTAGAACTCGTCGCAGAGTTGAGCCTGCGTGAGACCGTTGAGGCGTGCGTAGGTTTCGACGGGGTCCTCAGGCTTACGGCTCTCGCGCCAAAGACGGCCGATGAAGTCGCGCCCGTGCTTCATGCACCAGTAGTCCTGCACAAAGCAGTTCTCGTAGCGCCAGTCTTCGTGGAGCAGGTTGAGGTGACACTTGGGCAGATGACCTTCGAAATATTCGCCATCGGTAAACTGGCGGGCGGGATAAACCTTATAGGCTTGCCAGTTGGCACAGCTCTCCCACCAGCCATTGCCACCCGAAGCTCCGTCGCCATAGCCGTAGTTGTAGCCATGGGTTTGGCCGAGGTCGGCCGAGACGAGGTACTGGAAGGTGTGGCCAATCTCATGAGCCACGGTATGACCGCCGCGGGCTCCGATGGCACCAGGACTCATGTGGCCGATGCCCATCTTGCTATCAACACCCGATGCGTCGGCACGCCAATCGGTCTGGTAGAGCACGTAGAGCTGTATCTTGTACGTGTCGGTAGTGGACTTACCTGGCTCGAGGAATCCCAGTTCATCGACATAGACGCTCCAGATTTTCTCGGCATTCTGCAGCACGGTCTTAGGGTTGAAGCGATAGGCGGAGGAAGCACGTGTGGGGTCGGCACCGAAACCTTTCTCCCAGAACACGACGAAGTGCTCGCTCTCCATGGAACGGGCAAAACTCCACTGGCTGTCGTCGCTGAGGTAGTTGTTGCCTTGGTAGGTACTGGGATGCCAAAGGATGCGTCCTGGGTTCTCGAAGAGCATGTCGCCGGCAAAGTTGTCATCGCCGAAGAAACTCTGGAGGCGGCTCTCGGAATAGCCCTTGGCGTATGTAGAGCGATACTGACGCAGGACGGGGTAGGTGGCGTTGCGCTCGTTCATGCGGAACTCAACAGAGTCGTTGCGAATGAGCGATATGGACTTATTGGGTAGGAAGCGATTGTCGAACTTCACCCAGATGGTATCTTGTGCACGAAGGATGAGCGTGAAGCCCAAGAGGAGTGCGATGGAAAGGATTTTCTTCATTGTTGGGTGGTAGGTGATGGGTGTTGAGTGATGATGTATAGTGATAAATATGCGGCTTGCCGCACTGATTTTGCTACCACGAAGGGTAATCATAATTATCAACTGTCAATCTCAATTATCAATTATCAATATCAACGGACGATGAACTTCTTGCCGCGGACAATGTAGATGCCCTTCGGAAGAGTTGAGAGAGGAGAGCTGAGCGTTGAAACTTGGCGTCCGCTGAGGTCGTAAACGGCTTCATTTTCAATTTTCAATTCTCCATTTTCAATTTGTTCAATGCCGTCAATCATACGCTTCTCAATGCGCATAGAGACGACCTCGCTGGTCTGATAGACATTACCGTTGATAACCAACAGCCCTTCCTTGTTGTAAACCATAGGGCCAACTTGAGTGCTGTCGTTGGTTAGTTGCTGTGCTTCAGTGGCACCCGATGCCAGCTTTGCTACCAAGAAGGTGGCTTCCACCTCTTCGGCAAAAGAGGCTGCGGAGAAGGCCATGAAAGCGAATGCTGTGATTAGTAGTTTTCTCATTTTTGTTTGGGTGATGGATGTTGGACGATGTGTGATGATGGACAGTGATTGATTGACGATGATACAACCATGGAGGGTAATCATAGCTAACCGCTCAACCATAAGGGACACTTGCAGAGCATAGCGGAGCAAGAACTATCAATTATCAACTATCATCTCTAAACTATAAATTATTCGTCGGCAAAGTTAGTCATTTTTATACTAAAAATGAGAAAAAAGTAAGATGTTTTTTCGTTAGTTGTTGAAAAAAGCGTATCTTTGCAGCAATCATGGGACTTAATAGTCCTACATCAACCTAAACTACCAAGCAAATGAACATGAAATCTTTACTCACTACCTTAGTATTATCATTGGCTATGTGCACCAGCATGATGGCACAAACCGCCAACGTGACTACCGACAAGCGCTTTGTCCGTGGAGCCACTATGGCCTTCGGCCGAATGACAGTCAGCGGCATCAGCAACTCGCAGATCAAAGAGCAGGGATTCTGCTATGCCATCGACAAGGCTGAACCGACCGTCGACGACAGCCGTACGACAGAATACCTGAACAACAATGGTCGCATCTACTGGCTGAAGGAACTTACTCCCTGCAAGAAATACTTCATGCGTGCCTACGTCATCGGAGCCGATGGAACCGTGAGCTATGGCGACGTGGTGAAGTTCTACACCATTCCGAAAGGCAACATCACTTGGAACTTCCACAACAAGGGCGATGCCGAAACAGAAAAGCGCATCACCAATGCTGTGAACGCAGCCTGTGACTACTTCAACAACATGACATCGGTGGTGAAGACCTTCGACGTCACCTACAGCTCAGGCACACCGACGGCCGACTGCAACTATCAGGCGCAGCCGTGGATGAACGTTGGTTCTAACACGTCGTACCAACGTTGCGGAACCATCATGCACGAGATGGAGCACGGATTGGGTGTGATTCCCTACTCCACGCAGTGGTACTATCAGGTGCTGCGCGAGAATGTAGACGGCAGCGGTCGCGGCACAGGCCATTGGCTGGGCGACCGCGTGACGGAAGCTCTGTCGTTCTGGGACAACGTGGCCTTCGAGCAACTGAACGGCGACTATCAGCACATGTGGCCTTACGGCATCAACGGCGCTCACGAGGACACTGGCGCCGAAACACTCTATCTTGGCAATGCCATGATTTGCCAGGCACTGGGAGAGGATGGACTGGAGCATACGAACAATCACTTTGCCGACCCTTACTACGCCATTGACGTTGAAGAGGGAGTGAAGTACTACTTGAAGAACGAAGACGAGAGTCGCGGTTTCTACACCTCCTACCTCGTGGAGCAGCCCAACGGCTCGCTGGCTTGGAAGGAAGTGGCCATTGACCAGTTGGCTTCCACCGATGAGGCTGCCTGGTACGTGACGTTCACACCAGACAACCAATTCTACCAGTTCCGCAATGCCGCAACAGGTCACTACCTGAACCTGGCTGGACAGACGGCCAATACAGCTACATCGCTGTCGGGCAACACCGATTTCCACCTGATGAAGGCGCGCGTCGATGCCGTCGACACACACACCGAAGCCCCTAACCCACGTGGTTACTGGCTGTTGCACCATGCCGCACGCAATCCTCGCGGACTGTCGGCTGCCGCCAATGGCGCTGTGGCTACGGAAGTGCTGAACCTTCGCAACACATCGACCACACAGCGGTGGCTCATCCTCACTGCTGAGCAGGCTGCCGATGTCGACCGAGTAGGTCTTTCGGCATTCAAGGCTGAGATTAACGACATCCTTTCGCAACTCTACGAACTGCGCGACGTGCCCCATACCGAGGACGAGGAAGGCACCGACCAGGCACTGAACGATGCCATCAGCGAGATTGAGGCTGGAGCCAGCGATGCAAAGAGTGCTGTTGAGGTGGCTGCCCTGATGGAGAAAGCCCGTCAGGCTGAGTTCAACTTCCTGGCCAATGCAACGCCTAGCGACATCGAACACCCGTTCAACGTCTCACTGCTCATCAGCAATCCGGGAATGGACGACAGCAAGGGCTGGTCGTCAGCACCCACGATGAACTACTCGTGTGCCGAGTTCTATGAGGTGACTTTCGACTTCAACCAGACTATTGAGAACCTGCCTGCCGGTACCTATATGCTGTGCGCACAGGGATTCCAGCGTCCGGGCAAGGTGGAGATAGCCTACCAGAACCGCAACTCCACCACACGCGTCAACGCCTACCTCTATGCTGGTACGAAGTCGACGCGCCTGAAGAACATCTGCGTCGAAGGACTGGATGAGGCACTCGGCCAAGGCAATGAGAGCAGTGTGGGCGACCCCGTCATGTTCGTGCCTAACGACATGAAGTCGGCTGCCGCCTACTTCGCACAAGGCCTCTACCAGAACCAAGTCGTCACGAGTGTGGCCACCGACGGAGCCTCGCTGAAGCTGGGTATCCGCTGCAAGTCGGCCAGCAGCTACTTCTGGACATGCTTCGACAACTTCCAACTCTACTACTACGGTTCGCACAGCATCGAAGAAGTGACGCCCGTCGAAACGGTTGATGCCGCCGAACAGGCTCCAGCTGCCGTTTATGACCTCTATGGACGCCAACTCTCAACGGGTTCATTGGCCAACGGCCAATTGCCAAAGGGCATCTACATCGTGGGAGGCAAGAAGGTGGTCGTCAGATAAAGACTTTACTAATCAATTTTTCTATTCACAAATTATTAACAATCTAAACATCTAAGCGTATGAGAAAGTTCTTACTTTCGTTGCTCGCAATGTTTGCCGTTGTAGCAACATCATCCGCTGCCGACATTACAGACGTATTGAACCAAAGCGTCACGGGTATCACTGGTACCACGTACACTTCGTTCAGTGGCATCACAGTCACTTCAAAAGCCGTCTATGCCGGACAGTGTGCTGGTGGCAATGGCTCGATTCAATTGCGTAGCAACAACAGCAACAGCGGTATTGTGACTACAGCTTCAGGTGGCACAATTACCAAAGTGGAAGTGGCGTGGAATAGCAATACTTCCGCAAACCGCACCCTTCAGGTGTATGTTTCTAACACCGCTTTCGGAGATCCTACTGAACTCTATGGCGGCAACGCTACACTGGCTGGTACCATTGTCTACGATGGCAGTTCAACAACGCTCGAAATCGACGGCACCTATGCCTACGTGGGCATTCGTTCTGCCAGCGGTGCCATGTATCTTGACGAGGTCAAGTTCACATGGAACGATGGCCAGGATGTCGATACAGAGGCTCCCGAAGCTCCCGTGATCACACCCGAAGCTGGTATCTACTATGGTCCTACCGACGTGACCATCACGGCCGAGGAAGGCACGGAAATCTACTACACGCTCAATGGTGGCGAAGAGACGCTCTACGTGGCTCCCTTCACACTGAGCGAGACCACCAAGGTGGAGGCTGTGGCCAAGAAGGGCGAGCACGTCAGTGCAAAGACTTCGGCTACTTTCACGATTGCAGCTCTCTACACGTCGCTTGACGACGTCAACCGCAACACAGTAGCTGGCAATACGCCGATGAAACTCGTGTTCGACGACCTGCTTGTCGCTTATGTGAATGGTTCAAACACCTACGTGACGGATGGCGAGGTCGGCCTATTGCTCTTTGGTACCACCGACCTGACTGCAGGCGACCGCATCAAGGGTTCGCTGACGGGTACGGCTACCTTGTACAACGGTCTGCCTGAGGTGAAGACAAGTGCTGCCGAGATTGATGCCGAAGTGCTGTCCAGCGACAATGCCGTGGCACCTAAGGTGGTTGCTGCCGATGCACTGAAAGCCGACATGCTTGGATTTGTCAGCCAATACGTCACGCTGAAGGGCGCCAAGTTTGCCGAATCGCAGGAAGTATCAACGAAAATCAACGTTCCTTTCACCGTCGGTGAAAATGAATTTTTCATTCGCAACAACTTCCTTGTTGAGTTTGCCGTCGATGCCGAGAAGGAGTACAAAGTCTCTGGCTTCGTAACGATTTACAAAGAGAACATCCAGCTCTACCCCATCAAGGCCGAGGACATTGCAGAGAAGCTGCCCGTGGTGCTTTCTGAGCTTGTCAATCCGTCATTCGATGAGGGTGTCACCTATGGTGTTGACGCTACTGACAATCTGGCTACTTCGGGCAGTGCCAACAACGCAGAGATCACTGGCTGGACCAGCAATGGCGGTGCTGCATGGTCGGTAGGTGCTTCGTTCGCATACGGCACTCAGGCTCAGCTGAACAGTTCGGCCATTCCTGCCGAAGGTCCCAGCACGGCCGCACTCGGCGTATCGGTTGGTTGGGGTGGCACCGTGAGCTATTCACAGCCCGTCAGCCTGCCCGCTGGTTACTACGTTATGAGTTACAAGGCCCTGAACATCTTCGATGCTGCTACGCAGTTACAGTCGAGATGTGGTGTCATTGGTGGTGGTAACAGCTTCACCTCCGAAAAGAACAGCTTCGCCAGCAACGTCTGGGAATCCGACTTCATCACCTTCGACCTTGCCGACGATGTTGAGGAAGCTCGCTTGCAGATTGGTGGTTCAGCCATTTCTGGTGGTTCCACAGCCAATGCAAAGGTGTTGTTCGACAATGTTGAACTGAAGTTGTTCGATACGGCTGAAGAGCGCGACGCCTACGTGGCTCAAGCTAAGGCTGCTGCCGACCTGGCCACAGCAATTGGAAAGGCTACAATCCTGAAGGAGAACACCATAACGGGCGAAGAACTCTTCATGAAGCCATCGTCGGCTGCTGAAGAACTGGGTAAGGCCATCGAGGCTGCTCAGGCCGTTGCCGACAACGCTGAAGCTACGACTGAGGAAATGGAAGCTGCCATCGAGGCTCTTGCTACTGCCGTTGCCGCCTTCAATGCTGCTCCGGTCGTTCAGCCCGAGGCCGATGCCAAGTACACTTTCCGTCTGTCGTTTGAGGCTGAGCCGCCTTACTACCTCTATCTGGATACAGAGACCAACACGGCAAATGTCTCGCAGGAGACTCTCTCGGAGTTCAGCTTTGTTCCTGCTGAGGTAGAAGGTCAGTATCTGCTGAAGACCGACGACGATGCTTACCTGGGTCATACACCTAACGGAAACGACGTTTGGAGCATGAACGCCACCGACCAGACACCTTGGATGTTCACGCGCCTGGCCAATGGTACATACACCATCGACAAGGTGACGAACACCAACCAACACGTAGGTGCCGAGGCTAACGTTGAGAGTAACAGCCGCGTTTGGGCCGACAAGCTTGCCGGCCGTGCTGAGAGCCAGTGGTTCATCGAAAAAGTGAAGTCCATCCTTGTGGCTCCTGCCTTCAACATTGCTCCTGAGAGCGAGGTTGAGGAAGGCACTGAACTGACCGTCACCTTCACGGCTGACGATCTGGGTGACCTTGCTGCTGAAGACCTGACTGTCAACTATGCTGCCAACATTGTCAAGACCGACGAGGAAGGCAATGGCGACACGCAGTACATCCGTGGCACTGCCAAACTCGACGAGGCTACTGCTATCGAATACGAGTTTGTGGCTGGCTTCATGTATGAGGTGGCACTCAACGAGATTACCCTCACCAATGCCGCTGGCGAGCAAGTGGGCGAACAGAATCCTGATGTTTCGGCTGAAACCAGCTTCATCGTGGTGGCTAAGCCCGAAGATCCTGCACAGGATGTGCTCGACGTGATGGCCAAGTATCCGCAGGTTGTCTCTGCACTCGTGCCCGACTTCTCGGCATGGGAAGGTGGACTGGTCAGCAATAACGGCCAGCACTGGGATGGCACATCG
>JAEEGF011686344.1_pt1 | contig 11119 bp, 12 predicted proteins | sample 9134171 | NCBI WGS metagenome assembly JAEEGF01 (sample SAMN16246542, study PRJNA631951) | gut metagenome | biome: gut microbiome; feature: rumen; material: AP-attached | host: Bos | place: Iran: Karaj | collected 2018-10
CCCGCGCGTCATCCCCATCCCCAAAGGGGTAGAGTAAAGTGGCAAGTGGGGTTTCGGTATATACCTTCCCGAAACTCACTTGTTGGGGCACATCCCCAATCCCCTCGCCTCAGATTAAAATCTGACTACGCTCCTTCCGGAGCTAAAAGAAATTCCGCCAAGAAAATGGCAAATGACGCACGTTGATTGTTAATAGAAAGGGACAGGCATGGTGCACTGTCCCAAAAGTTTATCGTGAGCGTTCACGATTTTTATTCTGTTCCTGTTCTTTTCCAATTCCCAGGATCTGATCTATGTCATACTTTGCAGTCTGATATGTCTGCATATCTTTTCTGACTTCCTTATACTCGGCATAGGCAGTTCTCTTTTTTGAAAGCACCTGGCCATACTCAGCACTTAGTTCTTTGTAAGATGGAAACTTACCTTTATGTTTGTCAAAAGCATCTTTCGCTGCTTTATGAATCATGATCTCTTCTTTATGCTCTTCAAAATATTTTCTGCTGTAGCCTGACTGCCTGTACTGCTGATAAATTTCTTTTGTACTGGAGTAATCCTTTATGATTTTCTTTTGTTCTGAGATTTTCTTCAGACGACTCTCATAGCCTTTGATATCATCGGAGAGCTGTGAGAATCTATCGGAAGTATCTCCTGCCATTTTCTCCAGCTCATCATAAGTTCTGAGCCCCTTCTCCTGAAAAAACAGAATTGCCTTCATGACATTCTTTACATTGAACTTCTTCGCCCACATTTCATAGCCAGGCCCTTTTCCCTGAGCAATGATGTCCTGAATATTTAACAGAAGATCAAACTTGTCATCCCTGTAAAATGGTTTCTCTGTTTTCTTTGGTGTCTCTTCTTTCGGAGCTGTTCCCTTCTCAATACCTTCAAACTTTTTCTGCAGATCTATTTCTGTGTAGCCATCTCCAAGAGAACGGAAGCGGATAAATCTCTGCTGGCCGTTTCCCCTAACTGAAATATGTTTGCCACGTTTTATCTCATAGCCCTGTTTTGATAATTCAGATAACAGATCCTCGAAAGAGCTTGGTCTTTTCGAAAGAGCCACATCGATTGATTCCCTGAGCTTGTCCCTGAAGGTAGGTCCTCTTTCTTCATGGATATAGGTTGTCTTACTATGATAAGGCTGCGGAGCAATCACAGATAATCCATTCTCCATACAGATAAGATTGGAAAGTCTTCCAAGTGCCATGCCCGACAAAAGAAAATCCTTAAACTTCCTGTCACCACTGAGGGCAGTCGAGTTAAAGATTATATGATTGTGAATATGTGCTTTGTCAGTGTGGGTCGAAACCATGAAAGCATGATCACCTTTGGTAAACCTCATGGCAGTTTCATATCCAATCTTGTTTGCCTTCTCCGGTGTTATCTCCCCAGGCTTGAAGGACTGCCTTATCTGGTATGCAATCACATCATTTTTAGGATGCTTACCTGTCTTCTGCTCATATTCTCTTTTGGATAAAAGAAACTCTTCCACAACAGTCTTCGGATCACAGGCATAAGATGAAATGTACTTCCCTTTGTCAGTTTTATCAGGATTCATTTCATAATCCGTTCTGTCCTTCAGACACTTCGCCAGAGTCCTTCCTTTGTTCATATGCAATGATATAAGTCTTGTAGCTGCCATATTTTTCTCCACAAAAATAAGTGCAGCTCCGAAGAGTTGCACTTAACATGAATTTCATTTTTTAATTATCAATCTTGATTCTCATCATCACCGCCTCTATGATAGGCAGGTTTATCTTTCCACTTAACGCTTCCATCCTTATAATGATATCTTTGTTTACCAGCAGGCACATCGTTAGGAGTATATGGCTTATCATCATCTTCCACACTATCATCATTACTATCGACATCATCTTCTTCATAATTCTCATCATCTATTCCAGTATCATAGTAATCACTATCTTTGCTTTTAGCTTGATGATTCTTCGAAGAGGATGAGTCTGACGAACTTGATGATGAACCACTATTTGCCAATCCATCTAGAGCTGCTTTGCCCCCTGCGATAGCCAATGCAGTAATAAATGGATGTTTTACTGGAAACTCAATAATCGATTTGCCTACATGCTTTAATCCTTTAACAAATGCTTGTCCAAAACTCTGCTTAGGTTCAGCACTAATCTGAGTCAGCTGAGAAGAATTATTTGCTTGTACCGTTTCCTTTTGAGTACCAGGTCCAGCTCGAGAATCAATTTCATTAGGCGACTCTTGAGGAGTCTCCTCTTGAGGTTCAATCTCTATCTCAATCTGAACCACTGGTTCTGATAATGTAATAATCTCACAAGGAATGAATGGGCCATCACCAAAATCTATTTTTTCTTTGGTACATGGATCATAATACCAATTTGTGGGATTTCTCCAATTTCCATTATGAGCCTCTAAATGCTCAGCTCTCGTTAAAAATTGAATATTCCCTGGATCTCCCTGATACTCTGGATACATTTCAGCACTTTTCATGTGCTGTCCCTGAAATGCTACGCCCTCCTCATCATAAGCTCTGCCTTTATCGAGAATATCTTGTTGCTGCTCAGGAGTCCAATCTCTTGTTCCTTTTCCATTCTTTACAAGTTCCTGTTCATTATTCCAGGCTGCTAATATAGCTTTATTGGATTCTGCTGTTCTTCTCGACATAGGATCAGCCCCCTATCCCAAGAAAATCGTACATATCCTTTATAAAAGCTATAAAATCATCGTATATTTCATCTTCTTCAATACGACCAGCTTCTTGGTTATAGATTGCTATCCTTTCACTTCCTTTTTCGAATAAAACAGGATCTCCAGATGCCAAAGCCCCAATGACGATATATTTATCATTTGGTCTAGAATCATTATTGACATCAATCAAAGGTTTATGCTCAATACCATATATCTGAACACCAGCTGGTAAAAAGAATTCACCCCCATCAGAATATAGAAGCCATTCCTTAAATTTCCCCGGAAGCTCAACAGCTTTTTCTTTTTCAAACGCAGCTATCTTTTCTTCTGTAACACCTTCTAGAAAAAACATCTTGCCCTGTTCTTCCAATTTATCTACAAGCGATTTTAGTTCTTCAGGACTCATTGATACCCTCCAATAAAACTTGTGATTCACACAAAAACTAAACTTACAATAATGATTATAGCACCAAACAGAATCAGAAAAGCGGCCATGAGAATAAATCCCATGGCCGCAAAACTCAGCTTATATTCGCCAATCTTTCAAGTATTCCTCTTACAGCTTCCCAGATCTCATCAAGCTGCGACTGTAGCACCTTCATGTCCTCGCGATATACCTCACCACACTCGTTTGCTTTCTTAGCATATTGATTTAGGTTATTACTGTTGATACGGAGCAGACGAAGCACTTCTTTTAAGTCAGAAAGATCAAGCATGATGATATATCCGTCCCTTGCCATCTTTCTGATATATGCACTCCTGTTTTTTACTCCAGCCTGTTCCATCTTGGCTTTTATAGCCTTGATATCCTCTGGAGTCATTTTGATAAGGATGCTCTCGCCATAACTTACTGCCATATCACAGTACCAGCTCGGGATACAATGACCTGTGAGGACGCTCTGAAGGTTCTGGTTTCAGCTCATGAAGCTGATCCAGAAGAGATTTTTTCTCGGCATTCACGCTAACAGATTCCATTTCTTGTTGTTCATGCAGTCCCTCAATCTTTGCATCGAGTGCTTCAATTTCTTGCCTCATTGCAATGATATCATCAACCATGCCATCAGAATAATCACTTTCTCCACCTCTACTGAGCATATACATATCGACACTACTTTCATATTCGTATAGCTCTTTTGTGAGGTTGTCGCGCTCAGCTTCAAGTTCTTTTATGGATTTCTCTTGTTCATCAGGAATTCCGTTGGCGTTGTCATCCTTAATGTTCTCTACAGGATTCTGCGGAGCAATATTGTTGATCACCCCATCGCCAATCATATTGTCGTTCTGCTCCAGTTGGTCTTCCAAACCTCTCCTGACATTGCCGATTGTATTCGGATCAAGCTCCTGCGGAAGCTTTGCCCCGAACTCTGTTCTTACCTTGAACTCTATGAGTGCAAAAACATATCCCGGCATTGTCCTGAGGTTCTGCTCCCAGTCACTCATAGTTCTGTACGGTATGCCCAGATAATCTGCAAAGTCCTTCCTGTTCATCCCGGTGATCGCACGTACTTCCCGGAATCTTTCGCCCTGTGACATGTCATTAGCAGCATGGGGGTCTTTTCCTGGGGCTGCATTTCCGTTAGTGTCATCCCACTTTTCTATAGGTGTTCCTGTTCTGATCTCCATGCAAGCATCACTCCCTTCGCTTCCTTTCGGGAAATCGGATCTCGTAATGAGGCCTCTGCTCCTCATCAACAGTCAGGTCAACATAGCAGTTGAATTTGTTGCCTGTTCTCTTGGAAACACATCCATCAAGTTTTACTGTCCCGCAATTTACAAGATCATCTGCTACTTCCCTGGTCAGTTCTTTTCCGATTGCCTCAAAGAATCTGTTATTTTTCCATAATGCAAAATGGCACTCCATGTTGTCGCAGAAGAAACCTTTGTCTCTCTCAACAACATGAGTGCCACATACAGGACAATCACCGACTACATCCGCATCTGCCTGCCTCTCATGTAAAGCAGCCAGTCTCTTTTCATTTTCTTCATCACTCTGGAATGGGATGTAACCATCATAATCCTCTGCATTGATCCATCCATCATCTTCTACTGTTCCCATGATCAGTCCTCCTCTCCGGTCTCGGCACTTGCTTCATCATCATGCCCCAGCACCCTGTATGCCTCAACAAGAACATCTGCTGCATCCTTCAGTGAACCGATCAAGATCTGTGATGACTCAAACAGATCGCTCGCGTCACCGAACACCTCTATATGCTTTTCTACCATAGACAACGAGTTCTCCAGTGTATCAAGAGATTCCCTTATCTCATGCGCAATGTCCTGGCACTTCATAAGGCACTTAAGCATAAAATAGTTCTCCTCAAGAAGCTCAGTCTGTCTTACTAAAAGATTGTTATTACCCATTAGATTGCTACCCCCTTTTCATCTTTACCGGCATTCCCGGTCATTTTGTTTTTGATTCGTTCCTTCTCAAGCTTTAGAGAATCTAAAAGAGAAGGTTTCTTACCGCCATCCCCATCCGGAAGGATACGGACTGTTCCAAGAATTTTTCTCTCTGCTACAACTTCCACGCCCTTAGGATCCACCAAGGGCGAATCATCTCCAAGGTCAGTTGCATTTCCTTTCTCTGATTCCTCTTTCCCCGCTGCATCATCATGAACCGCCATTTCTTTGTCAGGTGATTTTGTGGAAGCCCCTTTCACAGGCTCATTATCCGGGATAAGTTCAGGATGCTTTTCCATGTAAATATCATTTAGTTCCTTTTCTATCTTCGTGATGATTTTGGATGAAGTTTTCCGGATATTATCTAGTGAAGCCTTTAACTCCTTCATGTCTGCATCGGTTGTATATCCGCTAAGATAAGGCAGGCTGTAGTCATCAGAGTCATATCCCATGAACTTCAGGACAATATGTGCTGTTCCCTCCGCCTCCAGTTCCTTGCGGTTTTTGCTGATATCAGACTGCGGATCTGAATGAAGCAGTGCATGGGTTATTTCATGAAGACAGGTCTTTACAGTCTGCAGCTCACTCATATCCTTCTGTATTGCTATGCGCTTCTCGGAAGTATGGTAATAACCCTTTGCACCGGATTGAATGTCTTCAAATCCAATCGGGACAGGACTTAAGTCTTTGAGTACTCCCATCAGGATTTCATATCTGTCCACTTCACCTTTGAGTTCATCCACTCCAAGCTTTGGAAGCTCTCTGCCCTCAGTCTGTGAAATATCAAAAGTAGTCTCCGCTTTAAATGACATGATCTGATATTCCCTTGTGACCTTCACATGTTCACCATCTGCATCAAGGACAGGCTTTCCATTCTGATCAAGCTTATCCACCTCTTTCTGGACAGTATATGGAGCCGGGGCAATTATCCTGATACCCTTCTCGCCTTTTCTCACATGTCGTCCCATACGCTTCCAACCATCAAATCCCTGACAAAGGGTTGCATCGGGCCTTTGCATTGCTATAAGAATGCAGTTATTGACGGAGTAATGCGGGAACTTTGCCATTGTTTCCATCAGTTTCTTAAATTCATCACTGTTACGTACAGCCTTTACTCCATCAGTCAGCTTGTCTGTCAGTTCCTTAAGCTTCTCCTCATTGGACTTTCCCCGTGCATAATCATTTTTATAATTTGTTTTTTCTCCCACTGTTTTCTCCCTTAACACCAGCAGGAGCCTTGACGGGCTCCTGCTTCTTTGTCTCATCTACACATTTCTTTACAGCTTTTGCATAAGCAATAAATCTAGACTTTCTGGCCATATCACTCATCCCCCTCTTCATCAGATGATTCATTTTCCGACTCATCCTCTTCAGGATAAGCATATTCATCATCACCACCAATGCTGTCGAGATAATCCTGGTCAGTATAGTCCTGGTCGGGATCAACTCCGGTATTCTTTTTCTTGGAATTCTTGGTCGAAGTGTAATACATGAAACCGCCTGCCGCTGCAAGACCGATCACAAGAATGATAGCCATGATCCCGTTTACATTCACAGGTTCCTTCTCCGGCTCCGGTTCTACTACCGGTTCCGGTGCCGGTTCTGGTTCAGGCACTGTCACAACCTCTTTAGGCTCTTCCTCTTTTTCCTTACCCTTTCCTGTCACTGCGATATATTCGCTGACCTGGTCTTCATCCATAAGTGATAAAAGATCTGCCTCATCAACCATGTTCAGGAAGTGAACCTTCTCTTCTCCCTCATCATCACGGTCAATGATGATATAAAAATAATTGCCGTTCTTTGTCATGACAGTGATGAACTGCTTTCCACCTGCTTCAAGGGAACCATAATCATCTACAAGCTCCATGTTACCGTCCGGAGTAAGTGGTCCCCACTTTTCCTCTATGACAGGATCCTTGCCCTCACAGTTGTGATAGTCCTCACTGCAGATGGGGCAGTCGGGATTGATATGGTCTTCTGTACATTTTTCATCACAGATACAGTCAGGTCCTCCGGCAAAAGCAGTCACAGGACTAAAACAAAAAAGTGACCCCATAAGAGCCACCATGCATCCAAGAGTCTTTACTCTTGCACCTATTAACTTAGTAACTTTCATTTAAGATATCCTCCATTTCAACGTTTTCCTTGCTCTGATCATCAGTATTATCTCCAGTAGTCTCTGCGACATCATCAGCATTTTTTGTCTCAGCAGCCTTGTCTTTCGGAGAACTGTCCTTCTTGCTTTTTACAGGAGCAGGCTTCTTTTCCTCCTTTACTCCCAGGTATTCCGCAAGCTGCTCAGGTGTCATGTTGACCATGTTCACAACTCCGATGATCTGTGTTACCTCTTCTTCATGAATCTTTGCCTTGATGTCTTCATACTTCGCGGTGATCTCCTCATATCTGGGAGTTATCCTTTCGAGCTCGGCACGAAGACGAGTTAATTTTTCAAACATATTTTTCCTCCATTGAAATACCCGGCATAACTGCAGGTATATGAAAACCTACTGGATACGGCCATAGCCAAGATAATGAGACTGCCAATAGGGTGTGGTGATATTTGAATAATGTACGGGATTTCCTGCATGTATCATCCAGCCTCCGCCAACATATATACCGACATGGCTTGCGCCTGCTGTATCATATGTTCCCTGGAAAAAGATAAGATCTCCCGGTTTTGCTTCTGATGCAGGAACATCTGCCGTCCTGGCTCTCAGGCCATTTGCAGTAAGCCTTCCATAATTCCATCCATTACCACAATGATTGATGACCCAGCTCACAAATCCTGAACAGTCAAATCCCGATGGACTATATCCTCCCCAGACATAAGGCGTTCCAAGATGGCTCTCTGCTTCCGCAAGCATCCTTGCAAATTCTTCATCGCTAAGGTACTCACCCGGGACATGATGCTCATTACTGTCACCATCACCATTTCCGGGGATGTTATAAATATCATCCTCTCCAAAGAGATATTTCTTGTTTCCGAAAGTATAGAGAAGCACTTCGTATCTGGCTTTCTCACTTTCCGTGAATCCAAGTTCATCCGGGATAATATCCATCGTTTTGTTTACAAGGGTAATATTCAGAATGTAGTAATCATATGGTTCAGGATCTTCATCCTCATCTTCAGGTTCTGTGTATCTTGTCTCAACCTCATCCTCTATTGTGAGCTCATACTGAAGATCAAATATCTCCTGCAACATATCCTGTACTTCATCCTGGGTATATTTTTCAAAAAGAACTGTCAGTATTGCTGCAAGCTGATAAGGGTTGTGTCCTATCTCATCAAGATAGTAGTTATACTCGTCATAATCAGGATAATCCGTTTCGATATTATCAATGGTGTCCTGAAGGTCTGCCTCCAGATTCTTGTAATCCTGCTCGACCGCAAGTATTACCTCATCATCAGCTGTAAAAGATGAAGCAACAGTCACGTTACCACCACTTCCGCCAAGGGCCGCGCATGAACTAAGCATTCCTGAAAGGACTATGATTAGCAGCAATACCAGGACTATCACCACAGATATTACAGGGTTATCTTCAACAAACTCCTTAACTGTTTCCCAAAGGAGTGCGGCCATATCCTCCGCCTTATCAGTGATCTTACGTCCGATCTTTCCGCCATTCTCTGCAGCCCTTGCCTGTTTCTCCAATGCCTTCTTCTGCATTTCTTTCTGCGCTTTATACTTAGCGGTTTCCTTTTCTGCAGAAAGTTCCCTCCGTCCATGAACCTTATTGCTGTACTTTTTGTTCTTTACTTTGGACGTTGCACTGCTCACCGCACCGCTGGCTATATATCCTCCAGATTCAACCACTTCCTCCGCTACAGCAGATTCGCCCTTCGAGTCTTCCTGGGCTTTTCCTATCACATCAGTGACAACACCCACAGTATAAGCTGTCTTTAATGCTACATTTCCTAAGAACTCTTTTCCTTTACGCTCGTTCTGTTCTGCTTTTCTCTTTGCATCAGCATTCTTACGCTTTTTCTCTATTTCAGCTGCTTTCTTCTGACTCTGCTTATGAACCTTTGCCTTTCTTTTCTGTTCTTTCTCGGAATCTCTCGTATCCGCCTTTCCGGTCCTGAGTTTTTTCTCATAATATTTCCTGGCTGAATCCTTATTTTTCAGCTTTCCCGCATGAGTTTTTATGCCGCCATTATCATCGGGAGCCCTTTCACGGGGCTCCCTTGTGTATAAGCCTTCATTATCCATGCTATATCTCCCATTGCTTTATGCTGCCGTGTTCTTATCCTGTTTCTTTTCTGAAGTCTCAGAAAATTTCGTATTGATAACTGCATACAGCTTTGTCTCCTTCGGGAATCTGTCGATGAAAGGCAGGATTACATTCCCATAAAAAATAAGTCCTTCACCTTCTCCCGAGTGTGTTACATACGAGAGCTGATGCGGACTTATGTTAAGCTGTTTTGCCAGGATTGCCCTGTCTCCTACGGCCTGGTTGAGCATCAGGATAAAGTCGGAGTTTTCAAATATATTCTCTACCTCCCTTGATGCAAGCAGGTCTTTTACGTTCTGAGTTATGCCTGTCGGCATACCTCCCCATTTTCTGAAACGCTTCCAGATTTCAACTGTATAAGCGGCTGTCTGCTCTTCACGGAGGAGCAGATGCATCTCATCCATGTAATATCGGGTGGACTTTCCTGCCTCCCTGTTCTCCGAAACCCTGCACCATACCTGGTCCTCAATGATCAGCATGCCAATCTTTTTGAGCTGCTTTCCGAGGTCCTTGATATCGAAACATACAAGGCGGTTACGAAGTTCCACATTTGTCCTGTGATTAAACACATTAAGGGAACCTGTGACATAGATTTCAAGAGCTGTTGCTACATACTTGGCTTCTGGCTCATCCTGTTTAAGGAGCAGATTGTAAAGGTCTTCAAGAATTGGAATATTCTCAGGTGTGGGATCCTCCAGATATTTCCTGTAGACCTGTCTCACACATCTGTCTATTACAGTTTTTTCCGTTGGCTGCAGACCATCTTTTGCACCCATGATCAACTCACAAAGCGATAAGATGAAGTCGACCTTCAGCATTACCGGGTTATCATCCTCTGAATAATTCATGTTGATATCCATGGGATTGATATACTGGTCTGATGTGGGACTGATCTTTACGACCTGCCCTCCCAGATACTCCACCATAGCTCGGTACTCGCTTTCCGGATCTGATATGATGATATCGTCATCCGTAACAAGGAATGAATTAACAATCTCCCTTTTCGCTGCAAAAGACTTACCGGCACCGGGTGTACCAAGGATAAGTCCGTTAGGGTTCTTCAGCATCTTCCTGTCGACCATGATAAGGTTGTTTGAAAGAGCATTGAGCCCATAATAAAGTGCTCCCCTGTGATCCTGGAACAACTCTTGTGTTGTAAATGGCACAAAGATCGCCGTACTTGAAGTAGTCATACCACGCTGGATATCCACTTCGTTATGTGCAAGCGGCAGTGTGCTCACGAGTCCCTGCTCCTGCTGGAAATCAAGTCTAACCAGATTACATGAATGCTTCTGTGCTATGGATGAAGCTTGGAATATATTATTATCAAGCTCTTCCTTAGTCTTTCCTGTGTTCATGATAATAAATGTCAGAAGAAACATTCTCTCATTCTGTGACTGCAATTCTTTAAGAAGCGCCTTTGCATCTTTTCCATAAGTAGCAAGGTCTGAGGGAATTATCTCCATATCATACCCGGCTCTTACAGCCTTTTTCTGTTCCTCGATCTTGCTTCGGTCCAGTTCCGTTATGGTGTGCTTCACAGTTTTTATCGCCTCATTCTGATCTACCGAATGCAGGTGCATCGTGACTATCTGGCTTGATTCCATTCCAAGGAAATCTGCCAGCATCCTGTCACTGATATCTGATGCATCAATTGATAAGAAGCTCATGGAACACCATGTATCACCCATTTTGAAATATCTTCCATTAGGGAATTCAAAAGAACTGGGAGCAATGAAATCCTTCACTGAAAGACCACTCTTTACAAGATATTTCCAGTCAAAACGGAACTTTGCACTGTCTCCCATATGAA
>JAEEGF010250361.1_pt1 | contig 11117 bp, 6 predicted proteins | sample 9134171 | NCBI WGS metagenome assembly JAEEGF01 (sample SAMN16246542, study PRJNA631951) | gut metagenome | biome: gut microbiome; feature: rumen; material: AP-attached | host: Bos | place: Iran: Karaj | collected 2018-10
CTCTACCGCTCGCCTTTCTGCGAACCCATGGCTTCGGTGACGTGTTTTAGCCCCGGTCATTTTCGGCGCAGGACCTCTCGACTAGTGAGCTATTACGCACTCTTTAAATGTATGGCTGCTTCTGAGCCAACGTCCTAGCTGTTTTCGAAATCCCACATCCTTTTCCACTTAACACGTACTTGGGGACCTTAGCCGGTGGTCTGGGCTGTTTCCCTTTTGACTACCCAACTTATCTCGTGCAGTCTGACTCCCGATAAGCATCTGGCCGCCATTCGGAGTTTGATATTCTTCGGTAGTCTTTGACGACCCCTAGGAAATTCAGTGCTCTACCTGCGGCAGACTCTATCGAGGCTAGCCCTAAAGCTATTTCGAGGAGAACCAGCTATCTCCGAGTTCGATTGGAATTTCTCCCCTATCCACAGTTCATCCCCATCCTTTTCAACGGGTGTGGGTTCGGTCCTCCACAGGATTCTACTCCTGCTTCAACCTGACCATGGATAGATCACCCGGTTTCGGGTCTGCATCATCCGACTTGACGCCCTTTTCAGACTTGGTTTCCCTTCGGCTCCGCACATCCATGTGCTTAACCTCGCCGGATCCTGCAACTCGCCGGACCGTTCTACAAAAAGTACGCGGTCGAGCTTGCGCTCTTCCACTGTTTGTAAACACAAGGTTTCAGGTGCTCTTTCACTCCCCTCCCGGGGTTCTTTTCACCTTTCCTTCACAGTACTGTACACTATCGGTCACTGAGTCGTATTTAGCCTTGGGGGGTGGTCCCCCCGCATTCCCGCAAGGTTCCACGTGTCTCGCGGTACTCTGGATCCTGCTTGCTTCGGTCGGATTTCACGTACGGGGCTTTCACCCTCTCCGGCAGGCTTTCCCAAAACCTTTCTGCTATCCTTCCTCTTGCTATTCGCAGTCCGAACCCCATGGACAAGTCCATGGTTTAGGCTCTTCCGGGTTCGCTCGCCGCTACTTCCGGAATCGATGTTTCTTTCTCTTCCTCGCCCTACTTAGATGTTTCAGTTCAGGCGGTTCCCCCTGCATGACTATGGATTCATCATGCAGTGACGGAGGTTCGCTCCGCCGGGTTGCCCCATTCAGATATCCACGGATCACCAGATATTTGCTCCTCCCCGTGGCTTTTCGCAGCTTATCACGTCTTTCGTCGGCGCTCAGTGCCAAGGCATTCACCTTGTGCCCTTTGTCACTTGATCTTCGTATGCTGGTTCGCATACTTCCCACTTTCGGTGTAGCGTCACCTACTCATGGGCTAATTTCTTCGCATTGTCATCACCAAGAATTGCTGCTCCGATCGAAGCTCGATTCCGCTTCGCTTCATCTCGCTCGCATCGTCGCTTTATACGGCTGTCCAGCCAGTCTGGCAAGCAAGCTTGCCGTCTGTCTGTTCCATCCGTGCAATTCTTGTGATTCCCGAATGAAATTGATTTTTCTCTCTTCTTTTTAGATGTCTTTCTCTATCTTCGATATGCAGTTTTCAAGGTGCAAAGTATATATAGAACTGACTTTCGTCAGTTTCTATCGGAAGTGTTCCTGCAGCCGCCTGCTCTCCCATATCGTCTCCAATATAGTACCATCGGCCGCTTATGGCTTAACCGTCGTGTTCGGCATGGGAACGGGTGTTTCCCATAAGCGCATCACCACAGGAACTTTTTTCGCTGTACCTTGACAGCTAAATGATACATCCCAACACTTACTTCTTTCCCTTAGAAAGGAGGTGATCCAGCCGCTCGTTCTCGAACGGCTACCTTGTTACGACTTCACCCCAGTTACCGGTCCCGCCTTCGGCAGCTTCCTCCTTTCGGTTGAATCACTGACTTCGGGCGTTACCGACTCCCATGGTGTGACGGGCGGTGTGTACAAGACCCGGGAACGTATTCACCGCGACATGCTGATTCGCGATTACTAGCGATTCCGGCTTCGTGTAGTCGGGTTGCAGACTACAGTCCGAACTGAGACGCTGTTTTTGAGATTCGCTCTCCCTCGCGGGTTCGCCTCTCTTTGTTGAGCGCCATTGTAGCACGTGTGTAGCCCAGATCGTAAGGGGCATGATGATTTGACGTCATCCCCACCTTCCTCCGGATTGTCTCCGGCTGTCTCTCCAGAGTGCCCAGCTTTACCTGCTGGCTACTGAAGATAAGGGTTGCGCTCGTTGCGGGACTTAACCCAACATCTCACGACACGAGCTGACGACAACCATGCACCACCTGTCTCCCCTGCCCCGAAGGGAAGGCCCGATTAAGGGCCGGTCAGGGGGATGTCAAGATCTGGTAAGGTTCTTCGCGTTGCGTCGAATTAAACCACATGCTCCACCGCTTGTGCGGGTCCCCGTCAATTCCTTTGAGTTTCATTCTTGCGAACGTACTCCCCAGGTGGAATGCTTATTGCGTTAACTGCGGCACCGAATCCCTATGGAATCCAATACCTAGCATTCATCGTTTACCGCGTGGACTACCAGGGTATCTAATCCTGTTTGCTCCCCACGCCTTCGAGCCTCAGCGTCAGTCTCTGTCCAGCAAGCCGCCTTCGCCTCCGGTGTTCTTCCTGATATCTATGCATTTCACCGCTACACCAGGAATTCCGCTTGCCCCTCCAGTACTCAAGCCCTCCAGTTTCAAAAGCAAACCCGCAGTTGAGCCGCGGGATTTCACTTCTGACTTGGCTGGCCGCCTACGCTCCCTTTACACCCAGTAAATCCGGATAACGCTTGTCCCCTACGTATTACCGCGGCTGCTGGCACGTAGTTAGCCGGGACTTCTTCTGCAGGTACCGTCGTTTTCTTCCCTGCTGATAGAGCTTTACATACCGAAATACTTCTTCACTCACGCGGCGTTGCTGCGTCAGGGTTCCCCCCATTGCGCAATATTCCCCACTGCTGCCTCCCGTAGGAGTTTGGGCCGTGTCTCAGTCCCAATGTGGCCGATCACCCTCTCAGGTCGGCTACTGATCGTCGTCTTGGTGGGCCGTTACCCCGCCAACTAACTAATCAGACGCGGGCTCATCTTACACCGATGAATCTTTTCCGGATGCGCCATGCGGCGCTACCGGCTTATGCGGTATTAGCAGTCGTTTCCAACTGTTGTCCCCCTGTGTAAGGCAGATTACCCACGCGTTACTCACCCGTCCGCCACTAAGTAACCTCCGAAGAAATTACTCCGTTCGACTTGCATGTGTTAGGCACGCCGCCAGCGTTCATCCTGAGCCAGGATCAAACTCTCTTGTTGAAATTGATCCAGATCAGTCATCGCTGACTTAATCCGTTTTTTACCTTTTTGGTTGTTTGGTCGCTTTTCTTGACCTCTGTAATTCCTCACGCGTCTGTACGTGACGCGCCGCGGTTTCGGCCCCCTCCGGTGTGAGCCCGGAGTTAAGCCCCGCTGTTCTTTTTCAAGGAATTTTCAGGGTTGGAATGCATCATTTAATTGTCAAGGTGCGCACGCCGTCTTGAGCGGCGCATTCGTTAATCTACCACAGCCGCTTTTACTTGTCAACAGTTTTTTTACTTTTTTTTGAATTTTTTTTGCTTTTGCTCCCGCATTGACTTTTCGCGGCGCAATCGGTAATATATCAGATAAGAACTCCTCTGTAAAGCCCCGGTCCGGACCGTTTCCGGGCCGCATTCCGGGAGGTCGATCATGCTGCCCCGTGACCCCGATATGCTTGTCAGCTATCTAAATACCAAGCTGCGCGACGAATACGCTTCGCTGCCCCGCCTTTTCGACGATCTGGACGAGGATCCCGAAGAGATCCTGCGGACGGTATCCGACGCCGGATATGCCTACGATTCTGAAAAGAACCAGTTCCGGCCGGCTGCCGTGAAAAAGATCGCCTCGCAGAAGCCCGTCGCCGTCGACGATTTCTGCCGTCTGAAATTCCTTTCCCAGGTCCGCTTTTCTCCGAAAGGGAGCAGCGCCTGCTTCGTCGTGAGCGAGATCGACCGCAGGAAGGACGAATACCGTTCCTTCCTCTATCTGCTGCGCGGCGGCAAGGCGGAAAAGCTGACCGCCTTCGGGAAGGAAAGCAGCTTCATCTATCTGGATGAGGATACGCTCCTCTTCCCCGGAAAGCGGGAGGAAGCGGCAGACAAAGAACTGCCGGACGTCAGCAGCCGCTTTTACAAACTGTCTCTGAAGGGCGGCGAGGCGCAGCTGTTCCTGACGCTGCCCATTCCGGCCTTCCGCCCCACTCCGCTGGCGAACGGCGATCTTCTGCTTCTGGGAGATACCTTCCCGGGCTTTGAAGACCTGTATGAAGGGAAACCGAAGCGGCTGGCCGCCTGGCAGAAATTTGCAAAGGAAAACCGGGATTACGAGATCCTGGAGCAGGTCCCGTGGTGGTGGAACGGCCACGGCTTTACCAAAGGCGCCTATAACTCGCTCTTCCGCTACAGCGCCGCAAGCGGGAAGCTGCAGCGCCTGACGCCGCCCGGAGAGAATGTTCAGGATTATAAACTGAGTCCGGATGCGGAGAGCGTCTTTTTCCTGAGCACGCCCGTCCGGCCGCTGCTGCCGATCGCCGGTGCCGGCGAATTAAAGCAGCTTCGTCTTACGGACGGCAGCGTAAAGCTGCTGGCCAAAAGCCGGGAAGATTTTGAGCTGGCGGATTTCGCGCCGGCGGACAGCTTCCTTCTGGTCCTGGCCTCCGACGTGAAACACGGTCTGAATTCCGATCCCGATTTTTATAAACTGGATTACGAGAGCAGCGAGCTCAAGCTCTGCGCGCGCTTCGGCGAAAGCATCGGTTCCTCGGTCGGCGCCGATATCCGCTACGGCGGCGGCCGCAGCCTGATCATGCAGGGCGACGTCTGCTGGTTCATCTCCACGCGTTTTGACGGCGCCGGCCTGTATAAGCTGGAAAACGGCCGCATAGAAGCCGTAACGAACCGTCCCGGCTCCGTGGACTGCTTCGATATCTGCGGCAAAAAGATCCTTATGACCGGGCTTTTCGATTTGAAGGCGCAGGAGCTCTACGATGAAAAAGGCCGGCAGCTGACGCATTTCAATCAGGCGGCGCTCCGCGGGAAATACGTCGCGCAGCCGAAGCCTCTGAACGTTCTGAGGGCCGGATACGAGGTCCACGGCTTCGTGCTGGAGCCGAAGGATTACGATCCCGGGAAGAAATATCCGGTCATTCTGGACATCCACGGCGGTCCCAAGACCGTTTACGGGCCGGTCTTTTTCCACGAGATGCAGTACTGGGCCGGCAGGGGCTATTTCGTAATCTTCTGCAATCCCACCGGCTCCGACGGCCGCGGCGCCTTCAGCGATCTCCGCGGGAAATACGGTACGGTGGATTACGAGGACCTGATGGCCTTTACGGACGCCGCGCTGGCAGCGTACCCGGCCATGGATAAAAAAAATCTTTTCGAGACCGGCGGTTCCTACGGCGGCTTCATGACAAACTGGATCATCGGCCACACCGACCGCTTTAAAGCCTGCGCCAGCCAGCGTTCCATCTCCAACTGGTTCTCCATGTACGGCGTGTCCGACATCGGCGTGGGCTTTACCGAGGATCAGGCTCTTTCGAGTCCCTGGCAGGATCCCGAAAAGCTCTGGTTCCACAGCCCGCTTCAGTATGCGGACCGCGCCAAGACGCCGACGCTGTTTATCCACTCTTTTGAGGACTACCGCTGCCCCATCGACCAGGGCTATCAGATGTACACCGCTCTCATCAAGCACGGGGTGGAGGCAAGGCTCGTCGCCTTCAGGGGCGAAAACCACGAGCTATCCCGCAGCGGCAAACCCTCGCACCGCTTAAAACGCCTGAACGAGATCACCGAATGGTTTGAAAAGCACCGGAGCTGAGCGCTCCGCGTATTTCCCTTCAAGAAAGGAGGCCCCAATGTCCGCGCCTGTTTACGATGCCTTTATCAGCTACCGGCACCTGACGCTGGATAAGGCGGTAGCCAAAAAGCTTCACACGCTGCTGGAGACCTATAAGATCCCCGGCAGCGTTCAGAAAACGTCCGGCAAAAAGAAAATGGGCAAGATCTTCCGCGACGAGGAGGAGCTGCCTCTGGCGACTTCCTTAAACGACAACATCGAGGAAGCCCTGCGCAATTCCGAATGGCTGATCGTGATCTGCACGCCGGCCCTGCTCGAGTCCCGCTGGTGCATGCGGGAGATCGACTATTTCATCTCGCTGGGCCGCAGGGATCACATCCTTCTGGTGCTGGCGGACGGGACCGCGGAACTGAGTTTCCCGAAGCAGCTCCGCTTCCGGGAGGAAAACGGCGTGCTCATCGAAAGCGAGCCGCTGGCCGCCAATATCGTCGGAGAAAGCGTGCAGGACAGCCTAAAGAAGCTGAAATCCGAAAAGCTGCGCATCCTGGCTCCGATGCTGGGCGTCGGCTACGATGATCTGAGGCGCCGCGCCCGTCAGAGAAAGATGAAGATCGCCGCGGGGATCGCGGCCGCCGTTCTGGTGGCCGGTGCGGGGACCGCCTTCTATCTGATCCGCAACGCGCAGAAGCAGGAACAGCTGCGGCGCGAGGCGGAGGAACAGCAGCGCATCGCGGCCGAGCAGGCGAGCATTGCCGAGGAAGAGCGCCGCATCGCCGCCGAACAGCAGGCGCTGGCGGAGCAGCAGAGCCGGGAAGCGGCCGAACAGGCCCGCATCGCGGAGGAAGAACGGCTGCGGGCCGAGGAGGAACGGCTGCGGGCGGAGGAGGAAAAGCGGAAGGCCGAAGAAAAGAAGCTGGCGGCCGCCTCCAGCAGCATCGGAGAGCTTCTTGAGAAAGCAGGCGCGGCGCTGGACAACGAAGGGCATATCGCAGCCGCAAGAGCGCTCTCCGACGCGCTTGAGATCAGCCGGGAGCACGGTGATATCCGGCATGACGAGATCATCGCGCTCATGCGCCGCACGATGTATATCGAGCCTTATTCGGTCCTCTCCGTCTTTGAGAATCAGAACATCCGGCTGCTGTACCCCACGCCCTCTCCCGACGGGACGAAGGCCGTCGGCATCGTCAACAGCAACTCCGTGGCGCTGATCGACTTTTCGACCAACGAAGTCAGCTATCAGGTCTCGGTCGGCAACGGCATGGTGCTGGATCCGGTCTTCTCCCCGGACGGCTCCCGCTTTGCCGCCACCTGTGAGGACGGCGCCTGCGTCTGCATCTGGAACACGGCCGACGGATCGCTGGCCTTTTCCTATAAGACGGACAGCGGCAGGGCGTACGCCATCGAAAACGCCGTGTTCTGGAAGGATTCCGACACGCTGCTGGTGCAGGACTGGGACCACTTCTATCTGATCTCCACCGACGGCGGCAAAAAGCTGCTCTACACGCTCGGCGACCAGATGGACGGCTACGATCCGGACTTCAATATCCTCACCTGGCTGATGGGCCGTCCCTTAAACGAGCTGATAACCAACGTGAATCCCGACGTCATCGGCGTCCAGATGCTGGTCAGCGAAGACTTCTCCAAGATCCTGCTCTCCGGCCTGGCCGGCGGCACCGGGACCATCATCCTGGACGGAGAAGGAAAGCGGATCTGCCTGCTGGACGGCATGCCCGGCTGTTTTTCGGAGAAATACAGTCTTTCTCCGGATGGAAAGACCGCTTCCTGCATCTCCTATTTCGGCTTCTTTGCCGGCTGGGACACGGATACCGGCGAACTGATCTACATCAACCTGCCGGATGAGAGCGACAGACCCGGCATAAGCTTCAGCAACATGGCCTATACCGCGGATTCCTCGGAAGTCTCCTTTATCATCAATGATAAGCTCTACGTCGCGGATGCCCGGACGGCGGAGATCCGCTTCCGGGGCGAATTCGACGCGAACAATTACGTGCCGGAACTGTGCTACGTCGACTATGCGCCGTATCTTCTGGTGACGAATCAGGATTTCTTCATCATCAACACGGAAACGGCCGGGCTCATCCTGCACGTACAGACGGATTCGGCGGCGCCCTTCAACAGCGCGGTCTCCGTGGGAGATCTCCTCTTCGTCACGAAAAACGACGGCTCCTCCTATCTGCTCAGCACGCCGATGCTCGCCTCCGTAACGCCGGTGATCGGTCTGGACGTCCCGATGACGAAGACCTACGATCCTTCCGACTTCAGCGGGATCAATCTCTTTCTGCAGAGCGAGCACAAGCTCTCCGACGGCTTCCTGAAATCTCACGAAGGGCTTGACGTCAGCAGCCAGATGTTCACGTCCCGGGAAAAGGACCGCGTCGCCCTGGCCTATGCCGACGGCGTGATCGAACTGTTTGATGCGGCGGGAGACGGAAAGCCCTCCGATATGATCGCGCACCTGACCAGCCGCATCACGGCGCTGGGAATGGCCGGCAACAGACTGGCGGCCGCGGATGCCGGCAACCGTTTCCTGATCTACGATCTGGAGAAAAAAGAGGTCGTGAAGATCCTGAACCTCCTGAACAACGGCTACAGCTATCAGAGCTTCCGTTTCGACGAAGAAGCGCAGACCCTGATGGCGCTGCGCACGGATGGGATGTATATCGACGTGTATTCCCTCGAGGACGCCGAGCTGCTCTTCGTTCTGACCAGTTCGGGCGGTTTTCTGGATTACGGCTTCTCCGAAGACGGAAGTCTGGCGGTGGCTTACATAGAGGGCGGCGGGATGACCGCAGAGCTCTGGAAGGACGAGGAGGCGCTGCTTACGCAGCTGAGCCGTCTTCTGCCGAAAGAACCGTAGGCTACAAAGTATTTGTCAGCACGAAAAAGGGCGGCCCGCAAAGGCCGCCCTTCTCTTATGCTGTTGATCGTATACGGGATCCTACAGCGCCAGCCGGAGCAGAAGTCCCGCCGCCAGGATCAGGAATCCGACGGTGATGAAAGGCATAAAGACCAGTTCTCCCTGGGCCCTCTTCTCCCGCTGCTTCTCGTTGTACTCGACCAGATCCCTGTACTGCCCGTACTTTGTGATGTATTTCCAGCCATAGCCGAAGGTATCGAAGGCCCCCAGATACGCCACCAGCTGCAGCAGGCCGATCAGAAGAACGACCGCGCCGGCCGTGGTCAGCGCCTCCACGTAACAGAGCAGGCGGTCAAAGCCCTTCTGATACAGGATCCAAAGGACAAGGGCTGCCGCAAGCAGCAGCCCCGTCAGATAACGCTTCCACGAATGGAAGAAAAAGCGCCGGAAGAAACTCATGTCAATCCTTTAATTCCTTCAGATACTGCTGGAACTCCGCCTCGTTGCAGTACACGAAGTGATCCTTTTTCAGCTCGCGCAGAGACGGTTCGTCTCCGTGTCCGTAGTCATGCGCTTCAGCCGGATTGTACGTGATCCTCTTTCTCCTGCGTTCGGAGCGGGGATCCGGCTTCGGGATCGCCGACAGAAGCGAGCGCGTGTAAGGATGCATCGGGTTCTTGAAGAGCTCGTCGCTGGGAGCCTTTTCCACCACCTTGCCGAAGTACATGACCACGATGGAATCGCAGAAGTACTTGACCACGGAAAGGTCGTGCGCAATGAAGATGATGGAGAGGTTCAGGTTGTTCTTCAGGTCGTTCAGCAGGTTGATGATCTGCGCGCGGATGGAAACGTCCAGTGCGGAGATCGGCTCGTCGCAGATCAGAAGCTTCGGGTTCATGATCAGGGCACGGGCGATGCCGATACGCTGGCGCTGGCCGCCGGAGAACTCGTGCGGATAGCGGGAGGCGTGCTCTTCGACCAGGCCGACCGTCTCCAGCATCTCGACCACCTTCTTGTGGTTTTCCGCCTTGTTCCTGAAGCCCTGGATCTGCAGACCTTCCTGAATGATATCCTCGACCGTCATACGGGGGTCCAGGGAATCGATAGGATCCTGGAAGATCATCTGGATCTCGTTTAAGAGCTTGCGGCTCACGTGGCCGTTGTCAAACTTGATCTGTCTGATCTTGGCCGTCTGCGTGGGCTTCACCAGGCTGAGCCGTTCCTGAAGCTGACGGATTTGTTCATCCGCAGCCGCATTGATCTCCTGCGACTTTTCCGCAAAGTCCGGTCTGGCGCTGTCAAGCGCCGCGATATCGTCCTGCGCCTGCTTGCGGATGGACTCGATCTTCTCCTTCACGTGGACGGGCGCCCACTTGATCTCCTTCTTGTTCCAGCGGTCGCCGGCGCTGATGCGCACGCCGCGGTAGTAGATGGCGCCGGAGGTGATGTTGTACAGCCGCATGATGCAGCGGCCCGTGGTGGTCTTGCCGCAGCCGGATTCTCCCACGATGCCCAGGCATTCGCCTTCCTTTAAGTCAAAGGAGACGTTGGAAACGGCCTTTAATTTCTGGCGCTTCGGACCCTTGCCGAAGAAGAAGAACTGCTTTAAGTGCCGGACGGAAAGCAGGATCTTCTGCTCCCTGAGTTCCGGTTTCTGCTTCACCTGAGAATTCAGCTTGTAATAGTGGTTGAACGCTTCCTGACTGGTGGCAACGTCTTCGAGTTCGGAAAGGCTCGAAATATCTTCGTGATCATCCTTCAGGAAGAACTGCTGATCCGCTTCCTTCGCTTCCTGCATTACCGGGAGCTCTTCGTTCATATCTTCGGAGATTTTTTCTAATAAATCAGTCTGCGGGTTCATGTTTTGCGTCCTCCTCCAAAGAAATACGAATACGTTCGCTCACGATCTTCGGCATTTCCACCTTCGGCGCCTTGGGATCCAGCAGCCAGGTGGCGGCATAGTGCGTGTCGCTGATCTTGTAGTAGTCAGGCTGTTCGCGGAAGTCGATGTTCATGGCGTACTTGCTGCGCGCCGCGAAAGCGTCGCCCTTCGGCGGGTAGATCATGTTGGGCGGCGTGCCGGGGATGGCTTCCAGCTTTTCCTTGGAATCCACGTCCGGGATACTGGACAGAAGCGCCCAGGTATACGGATGCTTCGGATCGTAGAAGATCTCGTCCGCCGTGCCGTATTCCACGATCTTGCCGGCATACATGACGGCCACGCGGTCGGCCATGTTGGCCACCACGCCCAGGTCGTGCGTAATGAAGATGCAGGACAGCTTGCGCTCTTCCTTGATGCGGTTGATCAGCTCCAGGATCTGCGCCTGGATGGTCACGTCCAGGGCCGTGGTGGGCTCGTCGCAGATGAGGATCTCAGGGGGGACCGTCAGAGCGATGGCGATGACGATGCGCTGCCGCATACCGCCGGAAAACTC